>ERZ1035041.1083-NODE-1083-length-9675-cov-5.007173_pt1 | contig 9675 bp, 9 predicted proteins | sample MGYA00520684_ERZ1035041 | MGnify/ENA primary metagenome ERZ1035041 (study PRJEB33766, sample SAMN09781699) | gut metagenome | biome: gut microbiome | host: Homo sapiens | place: Madagascar | study: EMG produced TPA metagenomics assembly of the PRJNA485056 data set... | reverse complement strand
GTTATTAAATGGAATAGCGAACCCGAGAAGTGCTATCCAACAAAAAGAACTATCGGTAGCTTGCTATCGTATCAGTTGCTGAATGATATAACAGAAGCACTTCAAGCAAAATGCTTTTTCTACAAACTGAGGCGGTTAACCGCATTTTACCCGAGCGTCACGCAAAAAGCCTTTTTCGGGATCTCCGTACAATGACAACATTTTACTCCTTGCTAAACCTCACCGTCTTATCCTTCATAGATATTTTCTCAACACTGTACCCGTAACATCCAAGTTCTTTCTTATATGTCAGAAAGGAATGATCTATCGGCACACCGCAGATTTTCTCTATATCATCGTAAGTCAGCGTAATTTCAGGCTCGTCGCACTTCCCGATATATTCCCGCAAAGAATCGTACTTGCTCATATATCTCCTTACAAAAGCCTCATCATCTTGCATTGCTCAAGCCCTGCGCTCCAGAACTCAGACAACGGCAGATTCTTTACCCTGCATACAATGCTTGCATTCATCGCACCGTGTCCGACTATCAGAATATCCTTGCCCTCTTTTATCTGCGGATAGATTACCTCGTCAAGAAATTCGCCGGTTCTGCCGAACAGCTCCTCAAATGTTTCCGCTCCGCCTATTGAGCTTGTATACTGTTCTGGGTGGAAAAACAGTAAGTTTATCGGACAGTCTGGAATACTGAAGCTATTCTCGATACCCTCATATTCCCCGAAGCACATTTCCTTCAGCCTGTCGTCCGTTACTATCGGCACATTTCTGCCTTCGAGCAATATCCCGGCTGTTGTCCTTGCACGGATAAGCGGCGAACAGTAGCAAATATCAAGATGCACGTCCTTATATTCCTCCCGTGCCTTTTCAGCCATTTCTATTCCCTCACGGCACAGCGGAATATCCGTCCTGCCCTGCAATTTTTTCTTTTTATTCCACTCGGTTTTACCGTGTCGCATTATGTATAGCATCAAAATCCTCCTTATAACGCTTTATCAGAAAAGATCCAGCATACTGTCAAGATATATTTCTTCTCTTACTTTCAGCCGGTATTCCGGCTTTGTCATATAGTACAGCAGAAATTCAAGCACTACCGCACTGCCAAGCCCCCTGCCCTCTATCTTGAACTGGTTGAATCCCATCGGCAGATAGGTATTTTCAATATCGTCCGTTCCGATAAACGCAGGGTTTTCCATAGCCTTTGAAAACTTGTACCCCTCGTTGCCGCCGGGAGAATGGCAGATAAAATCCTCGCAATCCTCACATAGACTTTTGCGGCTGACATTTTCATAACAGCTTTTCCTGTCGGTACAGCCGAAATAACAGCATTCGTTGCACAAAAATTCCACCTTGCTTTTCTGCTTTTCGGTAAGCCCACTCAGCTTGTCAAAAGCCTTGTTTAATCTGAAATCCGGCACAACAAAGCGGAATTCCTCACGGCAAAGCTCTTTTTCAAGCTGTATAAAATCCGTCAGAACCTTTGTAGTCGATGATACAAAATACAGACCCGGATAATTCTTCCCGATATATTCAAGCAACAGGTCCGAACAGATTATAACGCCGTTCTGCACTGCTGTGCTTTCGCTGAACATCTCGCACAGCCTGTTGCACTTCCTGTCCGAAAGATGCTCTTGCTTTATAAGCGAATTGCTGAACGTGAGCCTTGCGGAAATGCCGTACTCCTGCGTAAGCCGAAGCACCTTTTCAGCCTCATCATCACCGAACCCCACACGTCCGCCGCCCCACAGACAATCCGCAGGAGCGCCGTATATCGAGCCTATCTCGCACCGGTCGTAAAAATACTCCCTGTGATTATAGAATAAAGGCAGAAACAGGCTGTACAGACCGTAAAACTCAAACAGACCGGGGAGGTGGAAATATGCCACAGCACCGTCACATTTTTCGTAAATTTCCTGTGTCACATCTCTGCCCCCTTTTATAAATTTCTATATTAAAAGTATCTTTTCAAGCGTCTTTATCAGCTTTTCGTTATCATCGTGTGTTCTTATTGCCACACGGCAATACTCGTTGCCAAGCCCGTAAAAGTGCGAACAATCTCTGACCTTTATGCCGTTTTCGTATAACTTCCTGCGTAAATTCTCATTGCCTTTCAAAAGCAGGAAATTCGCTGTGGACGGATATATTTCAAGCGGAAGCTTTTTCAGCTTATCAAAAAGCCAATCACGCTCGGCTGAAATAACCTCGTGCGTTTTCTGCATATACTCTTTATCTGCAAGTGCGGATATCCCTGCAAGTTGTGCCGGCACAGACACAGAAAAATCCGCACCGTATCGCCGCATACCGTCAAGCAGTTCTGCATTGCCGGAAACACAGAAGCCAAGCCTGAATCCCGCAAGAGAATAAGTCTTTGTGAATGCATCGATCACTATAATATTGCCGCTCTGTAAGGCAATTTTCTTTACTGAATATTTCTCCCATACGGGCAGAAATTCCATGAAACATTCGTCAATAACAAGCAGAATATGTTTATCATGGCAGTGCCTTATGATCTTTGCCATAAGTTCGGGTTTTACAAGCTGACCTGTCGGATTGTTCGGGTTGCAAAGGAACGCTATATCGCAGTTTTCATCAAGCACCGACAGCACATCTTCACTCAGAGTAAAGCTATTCTCCGCCTTAAGTGTGTAGTGTTGTATCTCACAACCAACCAAATCAAGCACACGGTCGTACTCCTCATAAGTCGGCTCTATGACAACGGCATGCTTCGGCTTTACCGCAAATACAAGGCGGTACAAAAGGTCGTCCGCTCCGTTGCCGCACAAGATACGCCTTGTATCTATACGGTATTTTTCCGCAAGCAGTGAACAAAGATATCTGCAATCCGGGTCGGGATACGCACCGGAAAGCTCCGCCGCTCTTGCAAACTGCCGTTTCACCGTGTCCGGAACACCGAGCGGATTTATATTGACCGAAAAATCAATATATCTTTCTCCGACGCTTTCGGTTATTGAATTAATCAAAGAATTTTCCGCCATGTTCTCCGTATTTATCACCTGCACCTTATATCTGAAATCCCCGAAACCGCCCTGAATCACTTTCTGAAAAAGTGAAAATCACAGCAATCTCCGCCGTAACCCAGCGTTTTTGTCCTTGTAAAGCCTATTTTCTTAAGTCCGCCATATGTAACATCGTCAACATCGCAAATAGCAACCGATGTTCATTACTCCAACTCAAAAAGAGAATGTTCATAATCCTTTACATAATACCTTATATTTTTGCGACCCTTTTGTATAATGATGTGTCCCTCTGCTTCAAGTTTTTCTTTCTGTGCTTCAATACCACCGGGATATTTTGCATTCAGCTCACCGTTTGCTTTTAATGTTCTCCAATAAGGCGTTTCGTCTTCCAAACGCTGATAACTTGCCCAAGCCGCAATAGAAACAAAAATTCCCGCAGTAATAGGCTCCGTAAAGTCAGCACCGCTTTGCTCTGCAAAGTATTTTCGTATTCTCTCAACAGTAATTACTTTACCGTACGGAATTTTTCTCATTACTTTGTCATAGTCGATCGGCGGAGCAAAGTACATTTTACTTCCGCCGTATTTTTCGATACTTTTAATGTCGGTGATGATTTGAAATTTCGGCATATCCTTATTATCATGTAACATCGCATTAAAATCTTTTTTATCTTCGTTTGCCATTTTATCGCCTCCTGTTTTAAGTATAAACCTTTTAACAGCCCCTTGCAATGAGACGGTTTAATTTTTTGCAAGACAAAATTTTTCTATTCAACGCCGAATTTCATATACCTGCAAAAAAGCCACCGCAAAAGCGGTGGCTCAAAAAATTATTTACCTAAAACCTTTTTAACGGTATTAGCAATATTATCCGCACATAAGCCGAATTCTTCAAGCAATGCTGCCGCAGGACCCGAATGACCGAATGTATCCATAACACCGATCTTTGTAACGGGAACGGGATAATTCTCACAAAGAACATCGCAAACGGCACTTCCTAAACCGCCGATTATGCTGTGCTCTTCAACAGTAACTATCTTTCCTGTTTCCTTTGCCGCCTTGATTATAATATCCTTGTCAATGGGCTTTATCGTGTGTATGTTTATTACACGGGCATTGATACCCTGACCCTTGAGTGCGTCAGCCGCCTCAAGAGCCTGAGCTACCATAAGACCTGTAGCAACAATCGTTATATCATCACCGTCACGAAGCTGTACGCCCTTGCCAAGTTCAAACTTATATGTGTCCTTATCGTTGAAGATAGGAGCGGCAAGTCTGCCGAATCTCATATAGGTAGGTCCTACATAGTCAGCCATAGCAAGTACAGCCGCCTTAGCCTCAACATCATCGGCAGGGTTGATTACCGTCATGCCGGGTATTGTACGCATAAGCGCAATATCCTCGTTACACTGGTGTGTCGCACCGTCCTCACCGACGGAAATACCTGCGTGTGTAGCGCCGATCTTAACGTTCAGATGAGGATAGCCTATGCTGTTTCTGAGTATTTCATAAGCTCTGCCTGCCGCAAACATAGCAAATGTGCTTGCGAATACGAGTTTGCCTGTAGTAGCGATACCTGCGGCAACGCCCATCATGTTTGCTTCTGCTATACCGCAGTCAAAGAAGCGGTCGGGATATGCCTTCTTGAATATACCTGTCTTTGTTGCAGCCGCAAGGTCTGCGTCTAAAACTACGAGATCGTTTCTCTTTTCAGCGAGCATTACAAGAGCTTCGCCGTAGCTTTCACGGGTTGCTTTTTTCTCCATTTTAATACGTTTCCTTTCCGATTACTTTTCAAGCTCGGCAAGATGAGCCTTGAGTTCTGTCATAGCCTGGTTGTACTGTTCTTCGTTGGGAGCAGTGCCGTGCCATGATACCTGATCCTCCATAAAGGAAACGCCCTTGCCCTTTATGCTTCTCTGTATAATTACCGTAGGCTGTCCCGAAATCTTTTCAGCTTCAGCGAAAGCCTTTTCGATTGCGTCAAAATCGTGTGCGTCTATAGAAATAACGTGCCAGCCGAAAGCCTTGAACTTCTCGTCTATCGGATAGGGTGACATAACATCGCTGATTCTGCCGTCTATCTGAAGTCCGTTGTTGTCAACTACGGCTACAAGGTTGTCAAGCTGATAGTGTGCCGCAAACATAGCAGCCTCCCATACCTGACCTTCTTCTATCTCGCCGTCGCCGAGTACAGCGTATACCTTGTAAAATTCATTTGACAGCTTGCCCGAAAGAGCCATACCGCAAGCGGCTGAAATGCCCTGACCGAGTGAGCCTGTACTCATATCAACACCGGGAACCTTGTTCATAACAGGGTGTCCCTGGAGCTTTGAGCCTATATGACGGAGTGTCTTTAAATCTTCCACAGGGAAAAATCCACGGTTAGCAAGTACAGAGTACAGTGCGGGGGCTGTGTGTCCCTTTGACAGTACAAGTCTGTCACGTTCGGGCATCTGAGGATTTTTCGGATCTACATTCATCTTTGCAAAGTAAAGATATGTCAGTACATCGGCTACCGAAAGCGATCCGCCGGGATGTCCCGACTTAGCGTTGTAAACGCCCTCGATAACACCCATTCTGACCTTGGTGGCAGTTATCTCAAGCTGCTTTTTTAAAGTTGCGTCCATTTTTAAGGTCCTTTCCGGGCAAAGCCGTGCCTTGCCTTTTTCGTTTAGTCGTTCTTAAATATTATATTACATTATTCGCAATAAGTCAAGTATACCGACAGCTCGAAACAGCCGCGAACAAACCAAAAATATTTGACTTTTTTTCGGATAAGTTATATCATTATCGGCAGAATATGCTTTATCGCCGCTTCGTTTTCAACTGGAGGTTCTATGGACGAAAAAACACTTGCACTTGTGCAGAAGAATAAATTATTCGGCAATATGTCGGGAGAAAATACCGAGCTTTGCGTAAAATTGCTTTCGGGCAGGACAGTCACCGCAAAATCGGGTGAAATTATCTTGAGCGAGGGTGAACCTGCCGACCGTATAGGAATAGTTCTTTCAGGCAGCGTTCAGGTCATCCGGGAGGATTATTACGGAAACCGTGACCTTGCCGCTCTGATAAGACAGGGCGGAAGCTTTGCCGAAGTATTCGCCTGCTCCGCCGTAAAACTCCTCCCTGTGACTGTAGAAGCCGCAGGCGACTGTACCGTAATGCTCCTTGATTACGGAAAGCTGTCCTCGCTGTCGTTATATCCGTTCTATCCGCAGTTTGTAATAAACCTGCTGACAGTAATTTCCGATAATGCTCTTATGCTCAACCGCAAGGTCGAGATTATCTCAAAGCGCACCACCAAGGAAAAGATAATGGCGTACTTAAGCCACGAAGCCAAGAAAGCCGAAAGCGACACCTTCGCTGTGCCGCTTGACCGCCGCTCTATGGCAGATTATCTCGGAGTAGAACGCAGTGCGATGTCAGCCAGGCTGTCCGAGCTTGTGAAGGAAGGTCGTATAATGGTTGACAAAAACACCTTCACCGTTCTTAAGTGCCACTGCGGACTTGATAAGATCAATAAGTTCTGAAACTCAGCATATAGATCTGTTCCGGCATCCACAGTTCAAACACCGCAGGCTTGTCCCTGTCGATCCCGGCAAGCACAGCCTTGTCAAACTGTGCAGTCACCGTATCAAATTCGGTAACATCTGCAGTTGGCTTCACCTCAGCCTCGCACAATGTCTTTCCGCCGTAACGCACGGTTATTTTGCCCGTATTGACACGGCTTCCGCACACTATCTCTATACTGTCGGCATCACCGAGTACACAGTTGTTGTAGATAAGTCCGCCGCCGAGCATATAGTGCTGTTCGAGCTTTTTGCTGTATTTCATTTTCGTATTATACTTACCGTCGTAGTTCTTTGCAAATATACCCTTGCAAAGCTCTCTCGGCGGTATTTTTTCGCCGCTTACCTCAATCGTTTTTGTAAGCCTTATATCCTCGCTTGAAGCGCCTGCCATGAATGTATATCTTCCCTGCTCTACAGCAAATCTTTCACGGCTGACATCATAGAAACGCAGTTCCGACTTGCTGATATCAAACTCTATATGCTGTGTCTGTCCGCACTCGATATGCACACGGGCAAATGCTGTAAGCTGTTTCAGCGGACGCTTGACCGACGGATCTTCCGCACGGAAATATACCTGAACGACTTCATCGCCGCCAATATCCGATACATTTCTGACATCGAACGAAATATTTATGCTGTCGTCATATCCGATCACTTCAAGATCCGAATATTCAAACATTGCATAGCTCAGCCCGTATCCGAACGGATAAAGCGGCTTACCTTTATAATATAGATAAGTCATATCGTTTTCTATAATGTCATAGCTCTCTATCGGCGCAAGTTCGTATTCACTCTTGTACCACGTCTGCGCCAGTCTGCCCGCAGGCGAATATTCACCGCTGATAACTTTTGCAAATGCATTGCCAAGCTCCGGACCTGCGTGAGTGGTGTAGATTATCGCAGGCATATATTCCTGCTCATCGCATATGGCAAACGGATAGCTTGAAACAAGCGTCAGCACGCAGCGGTTGTTGACATTATAAACCTCTCTCGCAAGCGCTGTATCGTGTGCGGGGAGCGCAAGCGTTTTTCTGTCATACATTTCACGGGCTACTATCATCGGATCATTGCCTATGCAGACTATCGCATAATCCGCCTTTTCTGCAAGCTCAACCGCACGTCTTATACCGTCCGAAACGATCTCTTCACTAAACATCTTGTCGTTGCTCAGTCCGAACTGTTTTACAAGCGTCAGCTTACCGCTTTCATCAACGCCGAGTGCCTTTCCGAAATAGGTGCGGTACAGTACCTTATCTCCGTGTTTCTGCGGTTTCATTATTTCCTGCGAATACCAGTGGTAAGTGCTTTCGCTGTCGCACTTGCAGGTATTTTCGGTTATATACCTGTTATTGTAAAGCGAGCGATACGTTGTTTCATCGTGACCGTATTCAGCTTTTTCAAAAAGCGCCCTCGGATCGTCCTTTTCGTAAATCGCACTCACCGTATCATCATCGGATACGCCGAGATACTTTCCCGTAAGCTCGGATTTTATAACCACACGGTCGCAACCGTTGTCGTACATCGCACCGGCAAATTTTCCGCTTACGCCGTCAAGTATAGTCGTATTGTATGACGAATAACCCGTGTACCAGTCCATAAGATTACAGTTGCCGTTAAGACCTATCACAGCAACGCTCTTATTTGTATCAAGCGGCAGTATACCGTTATTTTTAAGTAATACCGTCTGTTCCAGTGCCGCACGGTGATTGAGCTTTTTATGCTCATCGCAATCAAGCACACTTTCGTCAATATCCGAGAACGGGTGCTTTTCATCAAACTCACCGAGTCTGAATCTTGCAAGCATACTGTTGTAAAGCGCCTTGTCTATATCCTTTTCAGATACAAGTCCGCTCTTTACCGCTTCAAGCACCGATGTCACAACAACATCCTCGCAGTCTGTCATAACGTCTGTACCGTTCTTTATCGCAAGCGCAATTGTTTCTGCGTGGGAATCGCTGTATTCGTGAAACGTTACGTTTTGTGAAAAATCACCGCCGTCAGTTACGACAAAACCAAGTCCCCACTTATCTTTAAGAACTTTCTGTATATCCGGGTTTATTACCGCAGGCACACCTGACAGCTCGTTGTACGCCGCCATTACAGAGTATGCTCCACCGCAGGTTATCGGTCGTTCAAATGCCGCATAGTAATATTCGCTCAGCGTCCTCGGCTCAATATCGGAAGATGCCGTTTCCCGTTCATTTTCGGTATTGTTGGCACAGAAATGTTTCAGCGTCGGTATCGATTGCATATATTCACCTTGCCGGTCTGCAAGTCCTTTTGTATATGCCGCCGACATTTCACCCGTTAAAAACGGATCTTCGCCGTAGCCCTCTTCATTTCTTCCCCAGAGCGGATTTCTGCACAGGTCGACGGTAGGTCCCCACAGCATCAGATGGCCGCTCGGGTGGCGTTTGTTCAGCACCCGTGCCTCCTTACCTGCCGTAAGTCCGGCTTTTTCCATCAGCTCTGTATCAAACGTTCCGGACAGCCCTATAGGTTGCGGAAATACGGTCGTCGGCTCTTCGGGATTTCTTGAAACATATCCCCTTGCGACCTCCGCACCGACATACCACTCTCCTATATCAAGGCGAGGCACTGCCGCCATATGGCTTGACATCAGACCTGCCTTTTCCTTGATTGTCAGCCTTGATAAAAGATCCTTTACACGCTCGTCAAACGACAGCGAGCTATCCCTGAATCTATACTTATTATCCATGTTCTCCTCCGTCTTGCAGTTGTTGACTTTTTACGCAAACCGCAATATACATCATCGCTATCATAGCATATGTAATCGTTTTCGTCAATAGCATTTTGTGCTTTGAATAAATTATTATGGCTTTATTTTTTTACATTCTGGCGTTTTCAGTGTTAATTTTTCTTTGTTTTTGTATTGTTCTTCTTCGTTTTGGTGTTGATCTTTCACGTTTTAGTGTTGTTCTTCTTCGTTTTAGTGTTGTTCTTCTTCGTTTTTAGTGTTGTTCTTCTTCGTTTTAGTGTTGTTCTTCTTCGTTTTAGTGTTGATCTTATTCGTTTTAGTGTTGATCTTTCACGATTTAGTGTTGATCTTTCACGATTTAGTGTTGTTCTTCTTCGTTTTAGTGTTGATTCTTCACATTTTAGTGTTA
>ERZ1035041.1081-NODE-1081-length-9696-cov-5.014106_pt1 | contig 9696 bp, 7 predicted proteins | sample MGYA00520684_ERZ1035041 | MGnify/ENA primary metagenome ERZ1035041 (study PRJEB33766, sample SAMN09781699) | gut metagenome | biome: gut microbiome | host: Homo sapiens | place: Madagascar | study: EMG produced TPA metagenomics assembly of the PRJNA485056 data set... | reverse complement strand
GGTAAAGCTGACCATTTCCGAAGAAGCAGTAGATCCGGAAGATGTGGAAATGCTGCAGGATATGATCGTTGCGGCTGTGAATGAAGCGATGAAGCAGGCGGACGAAGCGAGCCAGGAGCTGATGGGTAAAATGACAGGCGGACTCGGCGGAGGCTTCCCGTTCTGATATGGATCTTTACAGCGGCTATATCAACAAACTCATTGACGAGCTTTCGGGGCTTCCCGGAATTGGCAGTAAATCTGCGCAGCGTCTGGCGTTTCACCTGATCGGGCTTCCGGAAGCAAAGGTGAACAGGATTGCAAATGCGATGATACAGGCTCGGCAGAATGTTCGCTATTGTAAGGAATGTTTTACCCTGACCGATAACGAGCTTTGCCCGATCTGTGCCAACACAGAGCGGGACCATTCGACGATTATGGTTGTGGAGAACAGCCGGGATATGGCTGCCTACGAAAAAACCGGAAAATACAAAGGAGTCTATCATGTGCTGCACGGGGCGATTTCCCCGATGCTGGGCGTGGGACCCCATGATATCAAATTAAAAGAGCTGATGGAGCGCCTGAGTAGAGAGCCGGAGGTAAAAGAAGTCATTATCGCAACCAACTCCAGCCTTGAGGGTGAGACGACGGCGATGTACATCGGCAAGCTGATTAAACCTACCGGAATCCGCGTGACGAGAATCGCGAGCGGCGTACCGGTAGGCGGCGATCTGGAATACATTGATGAAGTAACACTGCTTCGTGCGCTGGAGGGGCGTACTGAGCTGTAACAGACAAAATTTTCAGACGAAAGAGATGGACGAACCTATGAAAAAAGAGTTATTCGGGGAAGTAAACGGCAGAGAGGTGTATTTGTATACACTGGAAAACAGTCATGGTATGAAGGTGACGGTCAGCAGCTTCGGTGCGCTGATCATCCGCATCTGGGCGCCGGATCATAACGGTAATTTTGCAGATGTTGCACTCGGTTATGACAGGTTGGAGCAATATCTGGAAAACGGTAAATTTTATGGTGCAGTTGTTGCGCCGAATGCGAACCGGATCGGCGGTGCAAAATTCACCCTCGAAGGAAAAACCTACGAGCTGTCTGTCAACGACAATGGCAATAACCTGCACAGTCACAGAGCTCTGGGTGGGCATAAGCGGATCTGGGATGCCGAAGAAAAAGAAAACGGCATTTTATTCACGATGTCTATGAAAGATGGGGAACTTGGCTTTAGCGGAAACAGGGACTTTTCGGTTCTGTATGAGCTGACGGAGGAGAACGGACTGCGCATTACCTATGATGTGGTAAGCGATGCAGATACGATTCTTAACCTGACAAACCATTGTTATTTCAATCTGGATGGACACGGTGCCGGACAGATTACCGACCATGAGCTGCAGTTGTTTTCCCATGCGTATACCCCGACCGATGCAGAATCGATTCCGAATGGAGATATTTTACGCGTAGAAGGTACACCGATGGACTTCACAGAGCCGCATCTGATCGGCGAACGGATCGATGCAGACTTTGACCAGCTTAAAATGGCAGGCGGATATGACCATAACTGGGTTCTGGACAATTACACCGGACAGGTTCGTAAAATTGCAGTTGTCAAGAGCTCTGATAAATCCCGCACGATGGAGGTTTATACAGATCTTCCGGGCGTTCAGTTCTATTCGGGCAACTCCAGGGATCTTGAAGCCGCAAAGGATGGGAAAACCTACGGCTACAGAGCGGGCCTGGCACTGGAAACCCAGTTCTATCCGGATACACCGAACAAACCACAGTTTCCTTCTTCGGTATTCGGACCTGACAGACCGTATCACACCGTAACAGAATATCGGTTTGTATAACACTGTCCACGCAGGATATAGAAAAACCGGCAGCAGCGAAGCGATCAAAGCTTTGCTGTCTGCCGGTTTTTATTCATGACAATAGAATGTTGCCGTCTTTGCTTCCCTTATCTTTTGCAGGTCAGAGTCTCGTCCCCGCCAACGCCTTTACAAAGCTTTTCTCCTCGGATCCATGCTTCATCTATGCACAGATATTTAATACGCTTACGATAGCCCCACGCATAAGCGACATGAATCCTGCCGTCTTTTCCCTGAATCAGGCAGGGATATTCGTAACGGCGGTTGTTGACGTCGTTCCACGGACCGATAAAGCCCTCGCCGTGTTCGATGATACGCCGCCAGGGCCAGGTTTTTCCTCCGTCCTCGGAAATGGCGAGTACGACAGGACAGCGCTGGTCGGGCCAGACGGTGCGCTCGGGCTCGTCATTGAAGGCGACGTCATTGTATACAACGCAGACTGCGCCGCTTTGAAGACGGATTGCGGTAATGCTTGCGTTGTTGTTGCGTAGCACAGTAGGCTCCGGCACGCTCCAGGTCTCGCCGTTATCATGGGATTCCGAACGGTAAATATGGTCAGCAGAGCGGCTGCGCAGCAGGCAGATCAGATTTCCGGGAGAAAGCTCCACGATATTGCCGTGTACGCGCCCGCGGCTGCCGGGCATCATGACGCTGCGCCAGGTTTTGCCCTGGTCATCTGAAAGCTGCAGGACGGTGTAATCGTCTCCCATGCAGGAATCGTTGATCGCACAGCGGAAATTGTTGAAAATAAAACGTCCGTTGGACAGAATCTGAATCTTTTGCCGGCAGAACGAGCCGGGAGCGGAAAACATTGTCTCAGTCGTCTCCCAGGTGCGCCCGTTATCGCGGGAAATTTTCCGGCGGATTTCAGCAGTTCCCTGTAAATTGTCAGAGGTTGGATTGTTGGGATCACGGGAAACCTGTGCGGTATACATCAGCCAGATTTCTCCGTTTGGATGCAGGAAGAGGGAAGGATTCTGCTCGCTGCGGGTTGGATCATCGGAAACAATTACCGGTGTTTCCCACTGGGAACTGTCCTCTGACAGACGCGACACAGCAATGCTGACGTCCGCGTTTCCTTCACAGGAGCCTGCAAACCAGCAGCAAAGCAGATCGCCATTTTCAAGCTCTAAAAGATCTGGCGCGTGACAGCTGTTCCACGGATTCGGAATCAGGGATTCCACGAAATTCAAAGCGGTATCGCGGTAAAGCCTGCCGTCGTCTCCGACAGGCGGCAGGTCAATAATCGTATGTGACATAAGGCCCCTTTCTTTTGACATTGCGCAGGACGATGCCCACTCAATATGAAACGCATGCGCGAAAGATCCTTTTGTGAATCTTTTTGCGCATGCGCATAACCGGTATATACAAATTTACGCGTGCATTGTCGCAGCTGTGTACAGTGTAGGTGTCTCGTCACAGTTTTCTACGCGGATCGTTTTTGCCTCTCCGGGATAGAGCTTGAAGTAGTTATCACTGTAATGTACTCTGTCGTCGCTTGTCATCAGATAAGCGAACGGTGTAAATACGTTTGCACGGACGGTTACTAGCAGATCGCTGCTGTCTTTTTCAACGGATTCGATCACCGCATCGCTTTCCGGAATGGTGTATTCGCGGTAATAAGCGCGTAGGCTGTCAGCTGTTTCAAAGCCGTCTGCACTTACAACGAAATATCCGTCTGCGGCAGGCTCTTCAGCGTTTACATGAAATTGCTGCCAGGAATGCGGAGCAACGGTCAGATCCTTTGTCAGGAGAACACTATTGTGTGCGCCATCAAAGGTCTGCGTGCCGACGCAGATATTTGTCCGGAGTTCATCGGGGGTTTCGTTGATGACGGTTACAACCGCGCCGCCGTCTGCCTTCCGGATAATCAGTTTTTTCGTATCAAAAGCGCGTTTTAAGAAGTAGAACGAAACCTTTCTGGTCAGATAGTAATCGATAATGGTCCAACCGGTTTCCGGCCAGCAGTCGTTGTACATCCAGATCAGATCGCCGGCACCATAGGATTTCTGGCGGAGCGCCTCTGCCATTTCGGCATATAAAAGCCCCTGCATGATACCGCTGTAAAGCAGATAGCTGCGTTCGTCCAGCGTGGAAAATTCAGTCAGATGGCGGTTGATAACGCCGTCGATGGCCCCACGCTTGCGTTCGAACTCGCCGTGATGCTTCCAGGACGGATTGTTGAAGGACATCTCTTCCCCATCCAAATACCGGCGGACGGTGCTTTCCATCTGCGCGCCGAAAAATCCGTATTCACTGGAAAAACGTGCCGGGAACCGGTCAAAAGCTTCCAGCTCGTAAGAGAATTTGAATCTCGTCTTGGAATCGCGTCCAAAATAAGTCCATGCATGGACGTCTCCCTCTTCAGTGGTATTGGAACGTTCTCCAAAGTACGGGGTGGAGGGCATGTAGGGAATCAGCGGGCTATTGTGCTGGACCGCGCGGGGCTGGATGTAGTTGAAAATCTGATCGCCCCAGTAGCGTTCGGGCTGAAGCATTCCCGGGAACCAGTCGGTGTAGGACTCGGCGATTTCGTTGTTTCCGGTCCAGACTGCCATACAGGGATAATGCGCCAGACGCTTGGTCTGATATTCTGCCTCGCGTTCTGCTTCGTAAAGGAACGAATCCTTCTGATCAGGATAAAAAGCACATGCATACATAAAATCGTGCATCAGTAAAATACCGTATTCGGAGCAGTAATCGTAGAAGCAATCCGGTTCATAAGTGCCGCCGCCCCACATACGGAACATGGTAAAGTGTGCTGCTGCGCCTTCGCTGACCAGCTTTTTATAGTTTTCATCAGGCGTCCGCAGATAGATGGAATCGGTAGGAACCCAGTTGCCGCCTTTGCAGAAAATACGGGTGCCGTTGATTTTGAAGAAGAAGTTGCGGCTTTCATCCGGCAGCTTGGAAAAGTCGATGGAAAGCGTGCGGATACCGATTTTCTTCGGTTTTGCTTCATGGGTGATGCCGCGTGCCGTGCAGCGTGCGGTAAAGGTATAAAGGTTCTGAGCACCGTAACCGTTCGGCCACCAGAGCTTTGCATCCTTTAATACAACGCGTTCCTGTGCAAAATTGATGCCGCCGACAAGCATCAGGGTCTGATGACCGGTATACGCGGTCTTGCCGTCGATGGACAGCTCATATTCCAGCTCTGTTTCAGCGCTTTGCACCATGTTGGATTTTTCGATTTCAAAATGAAATTCGATTTCTGCATCATTTCCGGAAAGGCTGAGCGTATCGACGCGGGAAGCGATTACCTGTGCACCGCTGAACGCTTCGATTTCGATCGAACGTCCGATACCGCAGGTAGGAACGGGCTGACACCAGTCCCAGCCATAGGTAAACTGTGGCTTACGCGTGTATACACGCTGGTCGCAGATCGCATTGTCACTTGCACAGTAATAGGAAACGGTGTCATGTGGATAATTTAATTCCATGCCGGAGGTCAGACGGATCACGATCTGGTTGGTACCGACATGCAAAAAGCGTTTGATATCTGCAGAAAAAGCACAGAAGGTATTTTCCTGATGTCCGGCGGGAATGCCGTTAACTAAAATATCGGCATTAAAATCGAGCATTTCAATGTTCAGGCGGACAATATCTTCGTTGAGCATTTCTTCGGTGATATCAAATTCTTTGACAAGCCACCAGGAAAGCTCTTTAATCCAGATGCTTTTTTTTGTGTTGTCCTTTAAAAAAGGCTCCTCGATAACTCCGTTATCGATCAGGGCGGTTGTAACGTCGCCGGGTACAGTCATAGGAATATATCCCGTTTTGGAAGGATAGGGGTGCATGGCGAGGGCGGTATTTACCGTAAATTTCGGATCGGGTTCTTTCAGATACAATTCCCGCTCCTCCTCGGTCATATTTTCTTCGGTCAGATAACCGGGTATTGTCGGCTTGGGAGGCATGGCGTTGAGGTGGGCGAGCACCTCTGCACAGCGATCTGCTGTTACGTCCATAAACTCGCCGCGAAGTTTCCATTCGCCTGCAAGAGAAAGTTTGCTCATTTTCAGTACCACTCCTTTAGTGTATTCTGCAGAAATTTTGGTATCTACTAAAAAATAGTTTAGAAGAGTCCGGAAGGAAATACAATGTATTTTATTGTGCTTTTTATATCGAACAGAAGTGTTTGACAGAATAAATATGTGCAAAAGTTCCAGAACGAGACTCTGCTCCAAACCGCCAAAAAAGAGCGCATAAACAGACAAAATCTGCGGCAACGGTCTGCTAAGATTAGGAAAAACGGGGTGCCCGGATGGAAAGGAGCAGAGGTAAAATGTTGAAAATACCCAAAAACGTGATGCAGATCGGGACAGGCAGTCCGAATGTAAAATTGTACATGGAGGATTATGTCCATACGTTTCTGGAACGATGCCAGGGAAAAGAGACGTGTCTGGCATTCGGGCAGCAGGAGGAAAAGGACGGCATCCGCTATTATTTGATTTACGGGGTGGAAAAAGAAACGGACTTCAGGCGCGGAAATTTTCCGTATTTTCAGAAGCTGGAGCGGATTGGAAAAATTGAAAAAAAGGAAGCTGCCGTCCGGTTCTGGACCGTGCGGGGAGAAGAAATCCAGATCGGAGGCTATTTTATTTTTTATGAACAAAACGAAGAAATGCAGGCATATATGATTGCTGAACGGGAGCAGAGCCGCCCTGCAGATGTGGAGGAGGAACGGGTGATGGAAGCGATCAGTGCCCGCCGGGAAAAAAGAAAAGCGGAAGCTGCAGCGGACGCAGCGCGGGGGATAACCGCTTCCAGGGCGTCTGCGCCGAATACAGCGTCTGGCAGGAAAACGGTGCTGTCAAGGCTGGGTGCGCTTAAAGCTGCAGCGCCTACGCTGAACGCAGCGTCGAGGAAAACTGCTTTTGGGACAGCTTATCAGGCCCGCTTGGGCAGTACCGGTACCCTCTTCCCGAAGCTTTGCCGGATTGGCTGCCTGGTGCTTTTGTTGGTTCTGGTCGGAACGGCGCTGACGTCCGTCAATCAGTATCCGGATATGAAAGCGGTTTCCGCCCTGTTGGCAGGAGCTGTCCGGAATACAAAAAATGAGACGGAAAATACATCTCCAGGACTGATTGTAGAAGAGACTGTTGGCTGGAATTCATCGGACGAAATGGCGCAGTCTGCCGCCTTGGACGAAGCTACACAGGCGGACGATGCAACCGGTGCGGCCAATACGGCGATGGATGGCGAAGTGACAGACAATAGGACGACGGACGACGTAATGACAGACAACGTAATGCCAGACAGCATAATGTCGGACAGCGTAACGACGGACAGCGTAACAACGGACAGCGTAATGGCAGATGGCCAGAATGCGGTCACGATCGACGCAGACGCTGAATCCTCGACAGCCCGGCAGTCCGCATCAGCCTCCGATTCCTTTCCTCAGGTTCAGGAAGCCCTGGCGCGTCCGGAAAGCTATCAGGTGCAGAAGGGAGACAGCCTCATCGCTATTTCCAGGAGATTTTACGGAACAGATGAAAAGGTGATAGAAATCTGCCGCCTGAATAATATAAAAGACCCGAATCAAATCCAGCCCGGACAGAATATTTTACTACCTTCAAAATAATGAATGTGTTATGATGGAATAAGCGCACAAGAAAAACAAGCGCAAGTGAGTCAACATGCTCGCAAAGATGCTGCAAAAGAAATGGGGACTTATCTCATATGGTAGATATCAGGGAATACCTGCGAAAAAAAGAAAAAAACGAGAAAAAAGACAGCAAGAATTTTAAACGGGAAATCCGGGCGCATCGTCTGAAAGTGATCCTTCGTTCCTGCTGCGTAATCGGCGTGATCGCAGCGCTGACGGTGACGGCGGTAACGCTGATTAAAAATCAAACCTACTCCGGCTACACGGTCGTGTCCGCAATCGACAGGAACCAGGTATCCGGTTCTACTCTGCTGAGCTACCAGAATGGATTTCTGACTTACAGTAAGGATGGTATCAGTTATACGGATTACAAGGGCAACGCCATGTGGAACCAGACTTACGACATGCAGTCGCCGTGCGTCTCTGTGCGGTCGGGCTGGGTTGCAGTTGGGGATTATAACGGCAACCTGATTTATGATATCAGTCAGGACGGAACATCCAAACAGATTGATACGAATCTTCCGGTGAAATCGCTGTCCGTGGCAGCGAACGGCGTTGTGGCAGCGATTCTGGAGGATGGGGATGTGACCTGGATCAACGTCTATAATCCTACTGGGGAAAAAGCAGTCGGAATCAAAACGACGATGCAGAAATCAGGTTATCCGGTTTCCGTGTCATTGTCGGACAATGGAAAACTGATGATGGTGGCATATCTGAAAGCAGAAAGCGGCAGTATGAAATCGATCGTCAGCTTTTACAATTTTGACGAAGTCGGACAAAACTACACCGACACGATGGTAAGCTCCTACGAATATTCGGATACGGTAATCCCGCTGGCAGAGTTTACGGGGACGCATACGGCGTATTCTGTGGGAAATAATCAGTTCATGTTATATGAAGGAAATGAAATTCCAAAAAATATCTTCCAGAATTTCATGCAGGAGGAGGTGCAGGACGTCCGCAGCAGCGGCAATTATGTGGCGTTTATTTTTAATGGTACGAATGGAAACGGAAAATATCGGATTGACATTTATAATATGAATGGAACGCAGGTGCTGTCGTTGCCGTTTGCAATCGAATACCGGGATGCTCTGATTTCGGACCAGGAACTGATTATATATAATGAAGCAGAGTGCCTGATTTATAACCTGAACGGAAAAGAAAAATACAGCGGACCGATACCGGAACAGACGCAGCTTTTAAAAACGCTGGGCGGAAACCGGTTTCTTGCGGTTACTGTAAACAGCATAGATATGATAGAAATGAAATAAACGGGAGAAAAAATGAACGTACTGCTGGTTTGCGTGATCTTATTTGCCCTCTGGCGGGGATATGCCGGAATGAAAAAAGGAATGGTGGATGAAATCAGGATGCTGCTGTCTCTGGTCATTTCTCTGTTCGTCCTTTCGCTGGCTATCCTTTTATATAGCAGTGTGAAAGAAAAAAACAATACCAATATTATACTGTCGATTCTGATGCTGCTGATTACCGGGCTCGCAGCCAGACTGGTGAACCTGATTTTCAAGTCCCTTTCGGCAATCGCGCACCTGCCGATTTTGAAACTGCTCAACAGTGTACTGGGAATCGTGGTCGGCATGGCAGAGAGCATTGTAGTTTTATGGATTATTTATATTGTAATCGCCAGCTTCGATACAGGAAGAGTCGGCAGCCAGATCGCGGCGTGGACCGTTGAAAACGAATGGCTGACGAAGCTTTATCAGATGAACCGGTTCGCCTACTGGCTGGCGGGATTATCCTGATGTTACGGGATTGTAAAAAAATAAGAAAAAAGCGAAAACTGGTTGACAACTAAAAAAGGATAATGCTATACTGAAGTTCCACCGCAGGAAATGCGATGGAACTTCTTCTTTAAAAAAGAAGAAAAAGTGCTTGACATCGACGAATAGTCTTGGTAAAATTTATGACTGTTGCGGCAATCGAAAGCAACACGGATTTCTGAAAAGAAATTCAAAAAAATAAAAAACTGCTTGACATGAACAGAAAGTTCTGATAAACTAATGAACTGTTGCTGCGAGTGATAAGCAACCGGGTTTTGAATGAAACCTGAAAACAAAATGAAAAAAGTTCTTGACAAACAGAACTGCTTATGATAAAATCAATAAGCTGTCTGAGAGACAGGAACGAAAGTTCTTCTGGAAACACTTTTAATAAGAAGAACGGCACCTTGACAAATAAACAGTAATGCAACCCTGAAAATTCCAAACAGAACAAAA
>ERZ1035041.1078-NODE-1078-length-9712-cov-7.284768_pt1 | contig 9712 bp, 10 predicted proteins | sample MGYA00520684_ERZ1035041 | MGnify/ENA primary metagenome ERZ1035041 (study PRJEB33766, sample SAMN09781699) | gut metagenome | biome: gut microbiome | host: Homo sapiens | place: Madagascar | study: EMG produced TPA metagenomics assembly of the PRJNA485056 data set... | reverse complement strand
TGGAGGTATCCCATCTTAAGAAATATTTCCCGATCAAGGGTGGAATGTTCGGTAAGCAGGTTGGTGCCGTAAAGGCAGTTGATGATGTTTCCTTTACTTTAAAACGAGGAACAACAATGGGTCTTGTAGGAGAGTCCGGATGTGGTAAATCCACAACAGGACGTACCATCTTAAGACTGATTGAAAAGACAGACGGACAGGTACTTTTCAATGGAAAGGATGTATATGGTCTTTCCCGCAAGGAAATGCGTGATATGCGTACTAAGATGCAGATCATTTTCCAGGATCCTTATTCTTCCCTTTCTCCAAGACTTCCGGTTGGTGAGATTATTGGAGAGGCAGTAAGAGAGCACAATCTGGTACCGAAGTCTGAGTATGCAGATTATGTAACTAAGATTATGGATGACTGTGGTCTTCAGTCCTATCATAAGGATCGTTATCCTCATGAGTTTTCAGGCGGACAGAGACAGCGTATCTGCATTGCAAGAGCGCTTGCTTTGAATCCGGAATTCGTTGTGTGTGATGAGCCTGTTTCTGCGCTGGACGTTTCCGTACAGGCACAGATCATCAACCTGTTAAAGGAGCTTCAGGAAAAACGCAATCTGACCTACCTGTTTATTTCACATGACCTTTCTGTAGTTGAGCATATTTCCGATACTATCGGTGTTATGTATCTGGGAGGTCTTGTGGAGACTGGTACTACAGCAGATATTTTTGCAAATCCTCTTCATCCGTATACAGAGGCTCTGTTCTCTGCAATTCCGATGCCGGATCCGGATCTGAAGAGAAACCGTATTATCCTGGAGGGCAACATTCCTTCTCCGGCTAATCCGCCTAAGGGATGTAAGTTCCATACCAGATGCCGCAAGTGCATGGAAATCTGCAAGAACCAGGTGCCTGAGGTGAAAGATATGGGCAACGGACACAAGGTGCGCTGCCACTTATACGACTAAATAAAGCACAGGCCGGGGGATTCTCCTGGCCTGTAAAATTTTCAGGAGGTTCTATCATGGGAAAGAAGAAAAAAGAAGAATTACCGGATTACACAGTTGCAAAAATGGATGTGGATGGTATGCCCTGGAATTCCAGAAGACCGTGGCAGATCCTTCCGGGAGATCCATCTAAACACAGGAAAGAATTTGACGTAAAGGTACCGGAGCCAGGTATGGAAAGTGATATGCCGGATAACCTGTCAGCCTTTGAGAATCCGCCTATGACAAAGGAAGAGCGAAGAGGAATGATCTGGCTTTCCCTCAAAGCATCCCTCACGGTAGGTCTGATCTTCGGCGGTGCAGCCTTTTTGTTCATTCTGTTTTGCGTGTTTGTGTGGCTGAAATAAAAGAAATCTTATCAGTCCGCTATGCTGCAATACAAATTGTATGTATTTGGCAGGACACTTGACAAGCGTATCGACTCAATTTCAAGAGAGAATAGCGGCAGACAATTAATCTTGTCTGCCGTAAAATTATGCAGATCGAGCCTGTCTCAAATATCATGAAACATCCCAATCTTATCCTTAATTCGCTGCATTTCATTATCCGTTTCGATTACAGCCTGGGCAGAGCGGAGAAGCTCAGCGCTGATCTCATCATAGCCCGGAAGATCCTCAATTCCCTTCTTATAGCGAAGCTGGTGTTCAAGAGTAGCCCAGAAATCCATTCCATTGGTACGAATCTGAAGCTCTACCCGCATAGGTGTTTTACCTTTTGAGAAAAATACCGGAATCTCTACAATCATATGATAGCTGCGGTAGCCATTGGACTTAGGATTTTTAATGTAGTCCTTGACCTTGAGGACTTTAATATCATCCTGTCCTGCAATCAGGTTTGCAACAGTATAAATATCGTCAATAAATGCACAGACTACCCGCACTCCTGCAACATCATTCAGATACTCCTGAATATTCTCCGCCGTGAAATCATATCCCAGCTTTTGAAGCTTACGGTAAATACTTTCTGGCTTCTTGATTCTTGTCTTAATAAAAGAAATAGGATTTCTCTTATATTCAACAGAAAATTCGTCATCCAGTACTTCAAGCTTGGTCTGCACCTCACGAATTGCGCAGCGGTACATCATCATCAGGTCATTAAACTTGGCAGCATTATTAATAAATTTCTGTGGATCTGGTGTATCCAGCCATGTCATTTTAGTTTGTTCTTCAGTCATAGTAATCTCCATTCTTGTTCCGGAAGTTTGAAGCCTGTATGAAAAATTATTTCTAAATATAATAAAACAGGCTATACACATACATGTTTTTATTATACATGAAAATCTTATATTAGGCAAATTTTCTGTTCTCTAAAGGAAAAGACAAATGTAAAAAACAGATCTGAAACAGGTCTGTTTTTTTACATTTTTTTTACTTTTCCGGGATAGTGTATTTTACATATGGACGGTAATATACAGACTGTAATCGCGAGAGAGAGAAAAAAACAAGGACCGCGAAGAAAAGGAGAAAATAATCATGAAAAAAGGTTTAGCAGTAGCGATGGCGGCATTATTAGGAGTAGCAACAATGGGTACAACAGCAATGGCAGCAGCTTCCGGAGATATTACAATCTGTTCCAGAGAGGACGGTTCCGGTACAAGAGGTGCATTCATTGAACTGTTTGGAATTGAAGAAAAAGATGCAGATGGAAATAAAGTAGACAACACTACAGAGGCAGCTAAAATCACAAACAGTACTTCTGTTATGTTAAGCACAGTAGCTCAGGATGAGAATGCAATCGGATATGTTTCACTTGGCTCCCTGAATGATACTGTTACAGCTGTAAAAATTGACGGAGCAGAAGCAACAGCAGAGAATATTGAGTCTGGTGATTATAAAGTAGTTCGTCCTTTTAATATTGCAACAAAGGATGATGTAAGCGAAGCAGCACAGGATTTTATCAATTACATTATGAGTGCTGACGGACAGGCTGTGATTGAAGAAAACGGATACATTTCCGTTGGAGACAAACCGGAATATGAAGCAGCAGATGCAGAAGGAAAAGTTGTGGTAGCCGGATCTTCTTCTGTAACTCCGGTAATGGAGAAGCTTGCTGAAAGCTATAAAGAAGTAAATGATAAAGTAGACATCGAGGTTCAGCAGAGTGATTCTACAACTGGTATGACATCTGCAATTGACGGACTTTGCGATATCGGTATGGCATCACGTGACTTAAAAGACAGCGAAACTGAGGCTGGTCTTACTGCAACTGTAATTGCAAAGGATGGTATTGCAGTAATTGTAAACAATGACAGTGGTGTAGCTGAGCTTACAAGCGATCAGGTAAAGGATATCTACACAGGTAACATCACTACATGGGAAGATCTTGCAAAATAATAATCTGAACTTGCAAACTGGAAAAACTTCCCAAATAAAGGAACGGACTTTATGAAATCAATTAATGAAAAGGTAATGAAAATCGTGTTCCTTGTAGCGGCCTGCACTTCTGTGCTGGCCGTTGCATTAATCTGTATCTTCTTATTCGCAAACGGAATTCCGGCAATGGCGAAAATCGGTCTGCCAGATTTCTTGTTTGGAATGAAGTGGAAACCATCTAACGGACTTTACGGAATTTTCCCATTTATCCTTGGAAGTATCTACGTAACAGCAGGAGCCATTGTGGTCGGTGTTCCAACAGCTCTTCTGCTTGCAATTTTCCTTGCATTTTATTGTCCAAAGCAGTTGTATTCTCCATTAAAAGCAATGGTAAATCTTCTTGCCGGAATCCCTTCAGTTGTATATGGATTTTTTGGTCTGACTGTATTTGTACCGCTGCTGCGTCAGCTTACAGGACATGATGGAAGCACAATGCTTACTGCTTCCGTGCTTCTTGGAATTATGATACTCCCAACAGTTACAGGAGTTGCGGAGCCGGCTTTGAAAAGCGTTCCAACAAGCTACTATGAAGGAGCACTGGCACTTGGGGCAACTCATGAAAAAAGTGTGTTTGGAACTGTATTTCCGGCAGCAAAATCCGGTGTGTTAGCAGGTGTTGTACTTGGAATCGGTCGTGCCATCGGTGAGACAATGGCAGTCATTATGGTAGCCGGAAACCAGACTTGGATGCCACAAGGACTGTTTAAAGGACTTCGTACCATGACCGCAAATATTGTGATTGAAATGGGCTATGCGACTGACCTTCATAGAGAAGCGCTGATTGCAACAGGTGTAGTATTGTTCATATTTATCCTGATCATCAACCTATGCGTATCAGCCCTGAAAAGGAGGACAGAAGATGAGTAAAAGCAGATCTTCTTACTGGAAAAGTCATCCGGGTTCAGCTGTGCTTCGGCTTCTGGTATGGCTGTCAGCTGTGGTCACAGTGGCAGTTATGGCCTTTCTGGTAGGATTTATTCTGATAAAAGGTGTAGGAAATCTGAGACCGGAGCTGTTTGCACTGGAATATAATTCAGAAAATGCATCCCTGATGCCGGCACTTATTAACACGCTGATCATCACACTATTATCACTTTTGATCGCAGTGCCGTTTGGTATTTTTGCAGCAATATATCTGGTGGAATATGCAAAAAAAGGAAGCAAGCTTGTAAAAATAATTCGTATAACAACAGAGACATTGCAGGGAATTCCATCTATCATTTTTGGCTTGTTTGGACTTTTATTTTTCAGTACGGCACTTCACTGGGGATACTCTTTATTATCAGGAGCTATGACTTTGGTAATTATGATTCTTCCTTTGATCATCCGTACTACAGAAGAGGCACTTCTTGGTGTTCCGGATGCATACAGAGAAGCCTCCTTTGGACTTGGTGCAGGAAAGCTTCGTACTGTTTTTAAGGTAGTACTTCCAAGTGCCATACCAGGAATCCTTTCCGGAGTGGTCCTTGCAACAGGCCGTATTGTAGGTGAGACAGCAGCACTTATTTACACAGCTGGTGCAGTTGCAAAGGTTCCATCCAGTCTTATGGGTTCAGGCCGAACTCTTGCAGTGCATATGTATGTACTTTCCAGTGAGGGTCTTTATATGGATCAGGCTTATGCAACTGCAGTTATCCTTCTGGTTTTTGTACTGGTACTGAACTGGATTTCCGGATTTTGCGCAAAAAGACTTGGCAAAGCTGCAAACGGTCAGTGATTTAACCGAATCAGGCAAGCAGCAAAGCGGATTATATCCGCTTGCCATAATACTTTGTAATTATGATGAAAGGCAGAGAAAAGCAGCCGAGATGCTTTTCAAAGGAGAATATGGGTAAAATTAATGTAGAAAACATGGATTTGTACTATGGACAGTTCCATGCTTTAAAGAATATTAATCTGGATATTCCGGAAAAGAAAATAACAGCATTTATCGGTCCAAGCGGATGTGGAAAATCCACTTTGTTAAAGTCATTAAACCGTATGAATGATCTGGTTGAGGGCTGTAAGATTACAGGTGATATACGGTTGGACGGTGAAGATATTTATGGGAATATCGATGTGAATCTTCTCAGAAAACGTGTAGGAATGGTATTTCAGAAACCTAATCCGTTCCCTATGAGTATTTATGATAATATTGCATATGGACCTCGTACACATGGTATTCATTCCAAAGAAAAGCTGGATGATATTGTGGAAAGAGCACTTCGAAATGCATCTATCTGGGACGAAGTAAAAGATCGCCTGAAGAAAAGTGCGCTTGGAATGTCAGGTGGACAGCAGCAAAGACTTTGCATTGCAAGAGCTCTTGCAGTAGAGCCTGAGGTTCTTCTTATGGACGAACCTACCTCTGCTTTGGATCCGATTTCTACATCTCATATTGAGGATCTGGCATTGGAATTAAAGGACCGTTATACGATTGTAATCGTAACTCATAATATGCAGCAGGCAGCTCGTATTTCAGATAAAACAGCCTTTTTCCTGCTGGGTGAGATCATCGAATATAACGATACTACAGAGCTGTTTTCAAGACCACAGAACAAGAAAACAGAAGAGTATATCACAGGGAGGTTCGGTTGATATGAGAGATCTTTATAATGCAAAGCTTGCCAGACTTTCAGATGAAATCATGGAAATGGGAAATCTGTGCGGACAGGCAATTATGAAAACCTGTCAGCTTCTGGCAAGTGTGGAAATTCGGGAAACAGCATCAAAGGAAATTGCAAAAATTGAGAAAGAAATTGATGATAAGGAGCATAATATTGAAGCACTTTGTATGCAGCTGCTTTTGAAACAGCAGCCGGTAGGAACGGATCTGAGAAAGATTTCAGCAGCCCTTAAGATGGTTACAGATATGGAAAGAATCGGAGATCAGGCTACAGATATTGCAGAAATTATGCTTACAGGAAGTGTACATGTTCCGGTTACTGCGATTCCGCTTCAGGAAATGGCTGAGCATGCAATGCATATGGTAAATGACAGTGTCACAGCTTACGTAGAAGAGAAAAGTGATTTGGCCAAAAAGGTAATCGACAGCGATGATCTGCTGGATAACCTTTTTAATCAGATAAGAAAAGCTTTGGATATGAATCGTATGGGGTATTCCAGTGATGAAATCCTTGATCTTCTTATGATTTCAAAATATTACGAAAGAATCGGAGATCACGCTACGAATATTGGTGAATGGGCTGAATTTTCCGTAGATGGAATTCACAGAAACGGAGACAGCATAAGCGATTTGTTTAATCCGAATTCGTTGTAAAAAAAACTCCCGCCAGTGGCTAAAAGCATCAGCTGGCAGGAGCTTTTTTTATTTTAAAACTGGTAATTTTTATGTCTTTTAAAGAAATCCTTTGTTTCCTTTACCACTACGCCGCTTAAAGCAAGCAGTGCGATCAGGTTCGGGAAAGCCATCAGGGCATTGAAGATATCTGCAATATTCCATACAGCAGCAACTGTCATGTAAGGTCCGATAAATACGCAGATAATATATAACCAACGGTAGGTTTTTACAGCTGTCATGTTACGATCAAACAGATACTCAAGACAGCGTTCACCATAGTAATCCCATCCGAGGATGGTTGTAAATGCGAAGAAAACCAGGCACAGCATAAGTGCAAAGGAAGCAAACTGTGGCGGGAAAGGAAGTCCTTTCTGGAATGCTGCCGTGGTAATAGCGACGCCTTCAAGTCCTGTGTTCCAGGTTCCTGTAATAACGATGGAAAGACCTGTCATGGTACAGATTACGATGGTATCAATGAAAGTACCTGTCATGGAAACGAGACCCTGACGAACAGGTTCCTTTGTCTGAGCTGCTGCAGCAGCAATAGGAGCACTACCAAGACCAGATTCATTTGAGAAGATTCCGCGGGCAATACCTTTTTGCATTGCAACAACCATGGTTCCCATGGCACCGCCTGCAAGGGCACTTCCGTTAAATGCTGTTTTTACGATCGTAACGATTGCTGCCGGAACAGCCGTAATATTTGTGATGACAATGATCAGCGCAAGTACTACGTACAGAACTGCCATAAACGGTACAACAATCTGGGATACCTTAGCAATACGCTGGATACCGCCAAGAACTACAAGTCCTACACATAAAGTAAGAATCAGGCAGGCGATAACAGTTGCCCAGGAATATGTATTTCCGAAAAGGGAAACGGTGTGAACGGTATCCGGATCAAAGAAGTTCTTCACTGCAGAAGCAATACCGTTTACCTGTGTAAAAGTACCGATTCCGAAAAGACCAACTCCTGCTCCGAAAAATGCGAAGATCTTTGCAAGCCATCTCCACTGCTTTCCCATACCGTTTTCAATGTAGTAGAAAGGTCCGCCAAGTACATGGCCTTCCTTATCAATGGTACGGTATTTGATTGCAAGAAGACCTTCTGCGTATTTGGTTGCCATTCCGAAGAATGCGGCAACGATCATCCAGAATAAGGCTCCCGGTCCGCCGGCTGCGATAGCAGTAGCAACACCTACAATATTTCCGGTTCCGATGGTAGCTGACAAAGCTGTGCAAAGAGCACCAAAGCTTGTAACCTCACCTTCCCCGCCTTCTTCATTTCGTACCATGAATTTCAGTGCTTTTCCAAGATGTCTTACCTGTAAAAAGCCTAACCGAACGGTTAAAAGGAATCCTGTGATCAAGATCAGAATGATAAGCGGAAGTCCCCAAACGACTCCGTCAAACCAGGTGATAAAGTTGTTGATTTGTGTAAACATGTTCTCTTTCCTCCATCCTTTTGCCTGAGAGATTAACAGCATGATACATGCTGCGTACACCTTCGGCGCTCTTCCATTTATTTTTTGAAGAGACTCTCCTGAGTTTACGAATACACCGTGCCAGAAATGTACGGTAGTGACGGCCATTCGTATTGTGTGGAAACACACTAGAACACAGGGTATCACAGTTGAAAATAATTTTCAATATGTTTTTGCAAAAAAGATTTTTATTTGCAAAGAAAAAGATTGTTGCTTCCTGCCGGAAAAAATTTTAACTTTATCAATAATATGAAATTGACATGAAATTCAGCAGTAAGTTATAATAGAGCAAATATTTTTTGTAAGCACTGCTGTTTTCGGGTGCATGGGCTATGAGCCTGTTTTTTCCTACATCAACTGGGAAGAGAAAAAGGAACTGGTGGAAAGCGGCGACATAGACTGTGTCTGGGGAAGTTTTACCATTGATGGATACCGGATCTGTGTTATAATACCTGAAGAGAATACAAGGAGGCCAGCTATGAGTACAAATACATCTGATATTATGGTAAAAATGATTCAGTTTTCCAATGGAAACAGACATGACATCAATCATTTTATGAAAGTATACACCTACGCCAAAACCATCGCGGAAAGTGAAAATGTTTCTGAGAAGGATTTGATTACCGTTGAAACTGCAGCAATCGTCCATGACATTGCCTGCCCTCTTTGCAGGGAAAAATACGGAAACACCAATGGGAAATACCAGGAAAAAGAAGGCATTCTGTTAGCGGAAGAGTTTCTAAAAGACACAGATCTGCCGGAAGAAATCAAGAAACGGGTTGTTTTTCTGGTGGGACATCATCACACCTTAACCGGTATTGACGGCATTGACTACCAGATCCTTCTGGAAGCAGACTACCTGGTAAATGCAGATGAATCTGGCTATTCAGAGGGCAATATCAGCAACACGAAGCGGAAGCTTTTTAAAACCAAAACAGGTCTCAGATTGCTGGAAGCAGTTTATGGCATTTAATGCCGCATAAAAATTTCACAAAAAACATCTTGACCATAAAACAATCTCACGCTATAATACCGCATATAAATTTTCGTGCAAAGAGCAGACAAAGGGGTCTGAAAAATCCCATTGTCTGCTCTTTTTTTGCTGCGAAAATCTGTATATCAGAATTTTCCACACAGATTGAGAGGAGGAACATCATGAGACTGAATCCAAAGGAACAGGAAAAATTAATGCTTCATATGGCAGGAAATCTTGCCAAAGAGAGAAAGAACAGAGGTCTGAAGCTGAATTATGTGGAGGCGCTTGCGTATATCAGTTCTGAGCTTCTGGAGCTTGCAAGAGATGGAAAAACAGTGGTAGAGCTGATGCAGCTTGGAACCAAAATTCTTACAAAAGGCGATGTAATGGACGGCGTAGCTGATATGATCGGTGAAGTCCAGGTAGAAGCTACCTTTCCAGACGGAACCAAGCTTGTAACCGTACACAACCCAATTCAGTAAGGAGGAAGATCAGCATGAAAATCGGTGAAATTATGGCTGGGAATCGTGAGATTACACTTAACGAAGGCAAAAAAACAGTGACAGTAACAGTGGCAAACAAAGGCGACAGACCGGTTCAGGTCGGTT
>ERZ1035041.1074-NODE-1074-length-9739-cov-3.979244_pt1 | contig 9739 bp, 7 predicted proteins | sample MGYA00520684_ERZ1035041 | MGnify/ENA primary metagenome ERZ1035041 (study PRJEB33766, sample SAMN09781699) | gut metagenome | biome: gut microbiome | host: Homo sapiens | place: Madagascar | study: EMG produced TPA metagenomics assembly of the PRJNA485056 data set... | reverse complement strand
ACATCATTCTGCTCCGCCGCAGTGCTATCTCTGCTGTTTTATCGTATGGAAACAAAGTTTCCTATACGATAAAACAGCAGGGGCATCCCAGGCTGTGCCTAAAATGCCCCATTAGTATCTCATATTTTTTATAACATTGCAATTCCTTTACAATAGGTCTGCGCAACCGCATAATCGTCTTCCAAAACAACGATATCCGCATCGTAGCCGGCAGTTAATTTACCCTTCCGGTCATCTACCCGAAGAACACGGGCAGGGTTGATCGTGCAGGAATTTAAAGCTGCATCGAAGGGAACCATCGCCTCTTCCACAAGAATCTTCAGACCCTTGTTGATATTTAAGGTACTTCCGGCGATCGTATCGGTTCCTTTTAATCTTGCCAGACCGTCCTCTCCGATCTCGATCGGATGACCGCCAAGCTCATAATTGCCGCCGGGCGGGCAGTGCTTTGCACGCAGGGAATCACTGATCATAATGGAATAATCTCTTCCTTTCGCGGTAAAGAAATTATTCAGTGCAGCCAGATGGGAATGGCAGCCGTCACAGATGATCTCGCCGTAAATATCGCGGACGCGCAGCGCGGTTCCCACCAGTCCGGGCTTTCTGTGATGATAAGGCGTCATGCCATTGTATACATGGGTCATGCTCATCGCACCGTTGGCGATTCCCATCAGTGCCTGCTCATAGGTCGCGCTGGAATGTCCCATGCTGACTACTACACCGTTCTGGCTGCAGTATTTTGTCAGAGCAAATTCCGGATCGTGCTCAGGAGCCATCGTGATATATTTGATCATACCATGTGCGGCTTCCTGATACATTTTAAACTGTTCTACGGTCGGTTTTGCAATCGCTTCCGGGGGCTGTGCACCCTTATATTCCATATCCAGATAAGGTCCTTCGAAATGGATCCCCAGAATCTCTGCACCCTCGTAGCCTTCTTCCACAACCTTTGCGACATTTGCAACCGCTTTGGTCAGAACCTCCGGCATCTGCGTTACGGTTGTCGGAAGAATCGAGGTAACGCCTTCTTCCGGAATCCGTCTCATCCATTCGCGCAGACCTTCCGGCTCGCCGTCATTGGTATCGAATCCATAAGCGCCATGCGTATGCACGTCAATAAAACCGGGAACTATCCGCTTATTGCCGTAATCCACATCTGCAGTCTTTGTTCCAAAAGGATATACGTTTACGATTTTTCCATCGGCTACTTCCAGCTGAGCGGGGACAAACTGTCCTGCCAGCCAAACTCTTCTGCTCTGTAAAACCATGGTCTCCTGCCTCCTTCTTTGACAGAACAAACGTTCAGAAAGCCTCCTGCAGGCAACCCTGCATCGGCTTTCTGATTTTTGACCCTGTTATCATTTTCAACAACAGAATGCATTAAAGTGCGGACAGAGCGTCCTCATCTGCGATCAGAACAAAGTTCGGATGCAGCTGCAGAATAGAAGCCGGAACCTGAGGTGTGATCGGTCCGAAGAAGGATTTCTTTAAAATCTCTGCTTTATCTTTGCCGCTGACAACCATCAGAACGCATTTTGCACGCATGATCGTAGCGATACCCATGGTGTAAGCCTGACGCGGAACTTCGTCGATGGAATTGAAGAAACGCTTGTTTGCTTCGATGGTCATCTCTGTTAAATCTACGCAGTGAGTCTCTTTGTCGAACTCATCGTTAGGCTCGTTGAATCCAATATGTCCATCATGTCCAAGACCCAGCAGCTGAAGATCAACACCGCCCATGGATGCGATCACTTTATTGTATTCCTCACAGGCTTTCTGGCTGTCAGGCTCTGTGCCGTCCGGCAGATGGGTGTTTGCAGGATCAATATTTACATGAGAGAACAGATTGTCATGCATGAAGTAGTAGTAGCTCTGCTCGTTCTCCTTGGGCAGGCCCTTGTACTCATCCAGGTTTACGCTTCTTACGTTGGAGAAATCGTAGTCGCCATTTTCATAGCCAGCTACCAGATTCTTGTAAGTGCCGATCGGTGTGGAACCGGTTGCCAGACCCAGTACGCAGTCAGGCTTGTTGATGATCAGTGCACCGATATAGTTTGCAGCTTTTCTGCTCATGTCGTTATAATCTTTGGTTTTGATAATTCTCATATCGCTTATTCTCCCGTTTCTGATAATATATTTTGTGCCGGAACCCCTCCGGCTACTCTATTCTAATACATTCCGACTTTTTTCTCAATTGTTTTAAAAAAATAATCGTCCCCGCTTCACTCGTAAGGTTACTGTTCACACGCGCCTGGGCTGTGTCGGAAAACCAAATGTGCATATCCTGCGGCTGCAAAACACCAGAAGGTACGCTTTACGAACATTCCGCTGTTTTGAAAAAGAATCGGAAGCCCCTCTTACGAGGAGCCTCCGATGTGCCAGGTTTTTCGTGCCGCAGGGCACTGTCAATATTTAATTTCCTGCATCTATCGAATGGAGGGCTTTTCCCTTCGATAAGAATGTAAACGATAATTCCTGTACTGTAAAATGTTTTACAGCATCTTCTGGATTTCGTCTGCTACAAACTGAACCTTGGTTCCGACGATAACCTGAACATTGCTCTTGTTGGGGCGGATAACGCCTGCAACGCCTGCAGATTTGATCTTCTTCTCGTCAACCTTGGTGTAATCCTTGATTTCGAAACGAAGTCTGGTAATGCAGTTATCCAGGCTGACAACGTTATCCTTGCCGCCGATACCTTCCAGCACGATCTCACCAACCTTGGTGTAATCGTTATTTGCCAGAACAACCTGCTTTTCAGCTTCTGTATCATCATCCTCACGGCCGGGAGTCTTCAGATCAAACTTCACGATCGCGAAACGGAATACCAGATAGAATACAACGAATGCTGCAATGCCCAGAGGAATGATCATCCAGGTATTTGCTGCTGCCGGCAGGGATGCAGAGAACAGAAGGTCTGTTGCACCTGCGGAGAAGGAGAAGCCTGCGCGGAAGCCAACTAAAACAGTGATTACGGTGAAGATGCCGTACAGCAGAGCGTATACAACATACAGACCGGGTGCAAGGAACATGAATGCGAATTCAAAAGGCTCGGTAACGCCGCAGATGAATGCACACAGAGCTGCGGAACCAACCAGACCGATTGCAACTTTCTTCTTCGTGCTCTTTGCAGTCTGGATCATAGCCAGCGCTGCACCGGGAACACCAAACATCATACAAGGGAAGAAACCGGACATGTACATACCAAGGCTCCAGCTTACGTCTGCGCTGGTGTCGCCTGCCCAGAAGTGGGACAGATCGCCAAGGCCGATGGTGTCAAACCAGAATACGTTGTTCAATGCATGATGCAGACCAACAGGGATCAGCAGACGGTTTAAGAATGCATAGATACCTGCGCCTACAGCGTCAAGGCCTACAATACCCTCACCAAGAGCTACCAGACCACCGAAGATCAGAGGCCATACAAACAGCAGTACTGCAGAAACAACGATGGAAACAACGCCTGCGATGATCGCTACACAACGTTTGCCGGAGAAGAATGCCAGCCAGTCAGGCAGCTTCGTGCTCTTAAACTTGTTGTAGCAGGTAGAACCGATCACACCAGCTAAAATACCGATGAAAGGGTTCGAGATTTTTCCAAATGCCAGCATAGCGCTTTCTTTTTCTGCGATAGAAGGCATAATGGTTGTAACCACACCTGTGGAAAGCAGAGTTGTCATCATCAGCCAGGAAGCCAGAGCTGCCAGGCCGCCGGTACCGTCGTTTTTGTCAGACATGCCGACACCAACACCGATAACGAACAGGATCGCAATGTTATCAATCAGAGCGCCGCCTGCTTTTACCAGGAAGAATCCCAGTGTCTGAGCAAAGCCGACTACGTCACCACCCTGCATGGTGGAAGGACAAAGTAAATAACCGATACCCATCAGGATACCGCAAATGGGAAGGCAAGCTACCGGAAGCATTAAAGCCTTACCAAGTTTCTGTAACCATTTCATAAAAGTTACCCCCTTCTTGTTTAATACAATGCAGATTCTTTCTGCACTGTGGTTTCCGCCCTGGCCGCGGATTTATTCATAAAGGTACACACCTTAACGAATACAAGGAAAAATTGTCAGCGTTATCGATTTATAAATTCTCTTTTAAAAACGCTTCCAGCGCTGCTGCGCAGGCTTCTTCATCCTCTCCTTCTACAGTAAAGGAAAGGGTATGCTCTTTCTTTGCGCCCAGCATCATCAGGGACATGATTTTCTTTGCATCTCCCTTTTTTGCGCCGTTTTCTACCGTAACGGTGCTTTTAAACTTTGCGGCTTCCTTTGCCAAGAGCCCTGCCGGTCTTGCATGAAGACCGAGTTCATCCTGAATTGTGTAAGAAAACTGTGTCATGTTTTGTTCCTCCTGTGGTCACTTCTTATTCTCTTTGCAGTGCCGCTTCAGAAATTTGTGTGCGGCATTGCTTTTATTCATGACAATAAAATGTTCGCGGAGCGTGCATTCTATTGTTTTTAAATTTCCCGAATCGCCTTGCGAAGCCCCAGTACATAGGTCGGGGAAACGGACAATTCGTCAATCCCCATATCCACAAAGGTCTTTGTCAGCGTCGTATCTGCTCCAAGCTCTCCGCAGATGCCGACCCACGCGCCGCCTTTATGACCATTTTCGATCGTCATCTGGATCATCCGAAGCACTGCAGGATGATGGGAATCATAAATGGTATCAAGGCTCTGGTTCTGACGGTCGATCGCCAAAGTGTACTGCGTCAGGTCGTTTGTACCGATACTGAAGAAGGATACTTCCTTTGCCAGCTCTTCACTGATCATGACTGCTGCAGGTGTCTCTACCATAATACCCAATTCAACCGGTGCAATCTCAATTCCTGCCGCTGTCAGCTCTGCCTTAACCTCTTCCACGATCTCTTTGATCCGAAGGATCTCTTTGACTGAGATGATCATCGGGAACATGATGGCTGCAGTACCATAAACAGACGCTCTGTAAATTGCGCGGAGCTGTGTTTTAAACACATCGATCCGATCCAAACAGATACGGATCGCACGATAGCCCATCGCCGGATTTTCTTCTTTTGGAAGCTTGAAGTAATCCACCTGCTTGTCTGCTCCGATATCCAGCGTACGGATGATAACCTTTTTGCCTTCCATCCGGCTCAATACTTCTTTATAAATTTCAAACTGCTCTTCCTCGGAAGGATAGTCTTCCCGTCCGAGATACAAAAATTCGCTTCTGAAAAGTCCGATACCGCCTGCATCATTTAAAAGCACCTTATCCACATCTTCCGGGCTTCCAATGTTCGCATAAACGTTAATCTTTCGGCCGTCTCTTGTCACATTATCGAGTCCGATCAGTTTTTCAAGCTCCGCACGTTCTCTGCCGCAGGCTTCCTTTTTCTGAACTAACTCTGCAAGCACAGCCTCCTCCGGATCCAGATAAAGCTTTCCATCCAGACCATCTACAACTGCATCTATGCCGTGGTATTCTTTTAACAGCTCCACATCGGTCTGCACCAATGCCGGAATATTCATCGAACGTGCCAGAATCGCTGTATGGGAATTTGCTGAACCGTGGCAGGTTACAAATGCGAGAATCTTACTTTTATCGAGGGAAACCGTCTCACTCGGAGTCAGATCATCTGCCAGTAAGATCACCGGCTCCTCCGAAGCAATGCTGCCGTCCCCGATGCCTGCCAGGATACGGATCACGCGCCCCGAAATATCTTTGACATCTGCACTGCGCGCTTTCATATAATCATCATCCATGGAAGCAAATACTGCTGCGAACTGCTCTCCTGTGGTATGCACTGCATATTCTGCATTGACCTTTTCACTCCGGATCAGTCCGGTGATCGCATCCAGATAATCGCCATCATCCAGCATCATCTTATGCACATCGAAGATCATCGCCTGTTCTTCGCCTGCTTCTGCAAGCGCTTTTTCATATAAGTCATCCAACTGTCCGATGGCAATCTCCTTAGCTGCTTCAAACCGGGCAACCTCTGCCTCTGCATCAGCAACCGGCTTCTGCTCCAGGACATATTCCTGCTTTTCATAAAGGTAAATTTTCCCGATCGCAATTCCCTTCAGAACGCTTTTTCCCTGACAAACTACCATTTCATCATCCTCTTTGAACATTTATTTTGCAGGATGCAGTTTCATAACCGCATCTGTTGTTTCTACGTCCTTGCCGGTAAAGGTTTCTACCTGCTCATATGCATCAGAATTGCAAATGATCATCGGTGTGATCGTTTCTCTTCCACTCGCTTTGATCTTGTCCAGGTCTGCAACGACAAGCAGATCGCCCTTTTTCACATCCTGCCCCTCTTTTACCTTCTGTTCAAAGGGCTCACCTTTTAATTCTACAGTATCCAGACCGATATGGATCAGAATTTCAGCACCATCTGCGGTCGTAATGCCTACCGCATGACCGGTCGGAAATACGGTACTGATCTTGCCGTCTGCCGGAGCGTAAACATGTCCGTCCTGCGGGATCACAGCAATGCCCTTACCGAGAATTTCCTCAGCGAAGGTCGGATCCGGAACCTCTTTAATGCTGACGCATTTTCCCTTCATCGGTGCTGCAAGTTCAATCCCTTTATCCTTTTTAAAACGATCAAAAAATCCCATTTTTCTTCCCTTCCTTTTTTTTGATATCTGCATATTTCAGCTGGACTGCGAGATAGATCACTTCCTCCTCCGTCATCTTGCAGGAAACCACGGATTCTATATAGTCTCTCATCGCCCTTGCCAGCTCATACTCATTTCTGTAATTTGCCCTGACAAATTCGTTAAAGCGAGCATCCTCTGTAATCCAGCCCTCTTTGTTCTGGATCAACCGGTTCAGCATAAATTTCAGATTTGTGATCAACCGGTCCTCATAAACCAGGTCTTCCGGAAAATGGTAATCTGCCCGGATCATTCCGATCAGGTGGCGGATTATCTCCGTCATAATCTGAGCATCTCTCAGGCGCATCCCGCCAAATTCGCTGTTGACCAGATGAAATGCGATGGATGCAGCCTCATCCTCCGGCAGTCTCACTTTGATCCGCTCTTCGATCAGATCGAGGGCATGACAGCCAATCTGGAATTCTTCCGGATAAAATCTGCGGATTTCGCTGTAAAGCGCATTTTCAAACAGCATGCCGTCCTTAAACCGTCTCAGTGCAAAAGCGATATGGTCGGTCAGCGCAAGATAAACGTTTTGGTTGAGCTGCATGGAAAGATGACTCTTCGCATAAGAAATAATCTCATCTGAAACCTGAACGCATTCCATTGGCATATTGGCAAGCAGCTCCTGAAAACGTGCCTGTAAATCCGGACTTCCCAAATGAAAAATCTTCTCTACCTGCGCAGCATTGATCTCCTGACCGCTTTTTTTCTGGAAACCGATTCCCCTGCCCATTGCCACGATCTCTCGTCCCTGATCATCCAGCGCGGAGATCACATTGTTATTGATTACCTTTTCTATCCTCATGCCCCGCTCCTGAAATGCAGCCCATGCGCAACAATCAACTGTCCGGTATCCCACATGGCCTTGCAGACTCTTTAGAAACAAAAAACCAAATTTTATAAATCAGTTCTGCAGAAATATATAGTATCTGAAAAACTAATTTATAAAACTTGGTTTTGCCTGCCTGCCAGTAACAATCCAATTCATCTTATCGTGCTGTCGTATCAACTGAACTTAGTATACTGAACATCCATCCAGAAGTCAACCTTTATTTTTCATTTTGTCTTATTTTGTCCTTTTATTTTTTATTTTGGCATCCAGATTGCACAATCCGCCGGACCTTTCTTTTCCAGAAGTGTCCGGCGGAATCGTCATTTCTTCTTATTCATCCTATTTTCAGGACATCTCATTAAACAATTCTAATTTTTGTCCAACATCATGCTTCCATCAATGCTTCCATCTCGTCAAGCAGGCTGTCAAACAGCTTCAGTGCGCGGTGTACCGGCTCTGCGGTGCGCATATCAACGCCAGCGCCCTGCAGCAGGGAAATCGGATCTTTGGAGCAGCCGCCGGACAGGAAGTTTAAGTAATCCTTCACCGCAGGCTCGCCCTCGCTCAAAATCCGTTCAGACAGCGCCATCGCAGCGGAAAAGCCCGTCGAATACTGGAACACATAATAGTTGTAATAAAAATGCGGAATTCTCGCCCATTCGCGGTCGATTAAATCATCCACAACAACCGCATCCCCATAATAGAATACGTTTAAGTCGTGGTAAATTTTGTTCAGGCCCTCTGCCGTTAAGCTGCCGCCGTTTTGTACCAGCTCGTTGATCTTTAACTCGAACTCTGCAAACATCGTCTGGCGGTACAGAGTCGTACGGAACTGCTCGAGGAAATAGTTGATCAGGTACGCTCTGGTCTTTTTGTCCTGCGTTTTTTTCAGCAGATGCTGCATCAGAAGCGACTCATTGCAGGTAGATGCGACTTCCGCAACAAAAATTACATACTCTCTGTCCACAGGCTCCTGATTTTTGGTGGAAAGATAGGAGTGCATCGCATGTCCCATCTCGTGCGCCAGCGTGAACTCGGAATCCAGCGTGCCCTTGTAATTTAAAAGCACATACGGATGCACAATCTGTCCTGCGCTGTACGCACCGCCGCGCTTGCCTTTGTTTTCGTAAACGTCAATCCAGCGGCTTTCAAAGCCGTGCTTTAACACTTCCCCGTACTCTTTTCCGAGAACGGCAGTCGCATCCAGCACTTCCTCCTTCGCTTTTTCAAACGGAATCTTCACATCCGCATCCGCAACGAGGGATGTGTAAAGATCGTACATATGAAGCTCATCCGTCTTCATCAGCTTTTTGCGCAGACGCATATAACGGTGCAGGATGCCGATGTCCTCATGAACGGCTTCGATCAGGTTATGATAGACTTCCACAGGCACGTTGGTCGCATCCAGCGAAGCGTGCAGGGCGTCCGGATATTTGCGCGCCTTTGCAAAGAATTTCAGCTGGCTGACCTGCGCGTTCAGCAGTCCTGCTGCCGTATTTAACACCTTGCCATAGCCGCCGTAAAGAGATTCAAACGCCGCTTTTCTCACATTTCGATCCGGGCTCTGCATCAGCGGGATAAAGCTTCCGCCGGTCACTTCCAGCTCTTCTTCGTTGCTGCCTTTTATCGGGTCAAAGGTCAGGTCTGCATTTACCAAAGACGAATAGACCGTTCCGGGTGCCTGCGCCATCTCTCCTGCATCTGCCAGTATCTTTTCCAGCTCCGGCGATAAAATATGATCCTTGCATCTGCGCACTTCATTGATGCTTCTGCGATACTTTAACAGCTCCGGCTTTTCTGCATAAAATGCTTCCAGCTTTTCCTCCGGAATGCTCAGAATTTCCGGGTCTGCAAAGGAAATCAGACCGCTGCATTCTACATATAAGCCCATCGCGCGCGCAGACAGCGTCTGTCCTGCCGCGTCCGCCGTATCCTGATCCTTGACGCGGGACGCATAACCGTAAATTTCGCTCAGCATGCAGTCGAGCTTTTCTGTCAGAGCCGACCAGTCATACAGCGCCTGTGCGCTCTCACCCAGCCGTCCGGCATATTCTGCCGCTTCCTCTGCGACCTTTTTCGCCGCTGCAAAATCCTTTTCCCAGTCTTCTACAGTCGCATACATGTCCTCGATCGCCCAGGTGTCCTCTTTCTTTACCTGGCTGCGCATCGGAATCTTCTGATTTTCTTCCATGTCAAATCCCCTTTTCTGAAATCACTTGTTCCGTTTGAAAAAGTCTTCCTTTTCCAAACGCCTGTGCCTATTATAAAG
>ERZ1035041.1070-NODE-1070-length-9773-cov-6.362626_pt1 | contig 9773 bp, 6 predicted proteins | sample MGYA00520684_ERZ1035041 | MGnify/ENA primary metagenome ERZ1035041 (study PRJEB33766, sample SAMN09781699) | gut metagenome | biome: gut microbiome | host: Homo sapiens | place: Madagascar | study: EMG produced TPA metagenomics assembly of the PRJNA485056 data set... | reverse complement strand
GGTGTATTCCCTACAACTTATATATTAGGAGGAAGAATTGTAGGAAAATAGGTGGTAATTCATAAAAATATCATGTATAATGGAAAACAGCGGTTACAAAATGGATAGTTTTATCTGATATGGTTAAAATGTTAATGTCAGAATCGCTGTCTAACCAGTTTGTGACAGCCTGTTATGAGCAAGACAGATCTGTTCCATGCTGTTACCCATAACAGATCAACGGGGGGAGCTGACAGGACAAATAAGGAGCTATACACAATATGAAGAAAACGGATACAGAACAGCAGGAGACTTCTGTTCTGGAAGAAAAACAAGCCCCCGACAGCAATACGGAAGGGACGCTTGATAAAGAATTACAGGAATTAGACAGGGAGAGCAGGCAGGAAGAAGCGTATTATGAGGAGCGTCGGCGTGAGAGACACCAGCGTAATCTTCAGAGAAAGAAGAGGCAGATGCGGAATCGTAATCTGGCTCTTATTGTTACTGTTTTGATACTCCTTGGGGGAGCAGGATATTTCTGGGGTGACCAGATCGGACTGAGGGATGGTGTGGAGACCCTTGTAACCCGTGCGAAAGCTTTGATTCCTGAGAAGAAAGAAGATACAGAAACAGCGGAAGCTACGGCAACGCCTGTTCCGGAGGAAGAATCGGAAGAGCAGGATGAGACGGAAGATTCCAAAGAGATGACAGATCCGGCGGATTCAGCTGAATCCGAAGACTCAAAGGAAGCAGAGAATCCAGATGATTCAGAAAATGCGGATGACGAAGAAGCAGATTCTGAGGAAAATAAAACAGCAGATCCTACTGTAACACAGGCTCCGGTGAAAGCAGAGGCAGACTTCATGCCCCAGGCAGCCGCAGCAGGAGCAGGTTTTATCCACAGACAGGTTCGCCATGAGAAGAAGGTTCTGACCACTGCCAAGAATAAGGCGGCCCAGTACGATTATGACGGAGCCATCAAGCTTTTGAAAAATGACAATGCATATCAATATAATGTGCATTTTCAGAATGCAGCGAAGAAATACAAAAAAGAAAAAGACAATTGCGTAGCCTGGTCCCCGGAGCAGGTGACACATATTTTTTACCATTCTCTTATTGTAGATACCTCCAAGGCATTTGACGGGGACTACAAGCAGGATGGCTACAATCAGGTAATGACCACGATGGATGAGTTTAACAAGATTACCCAGATCATGTATGAGGAAGGGTATGTCATGGTCAACCTTTACGACCTGGCAGGACTTGATGATGACGGCAATATGAAAGCCAAGACCGTTTATCTGCCTGAGGGCAAGACGCCCTTTGTATTATCACAGGATGATGTGTGCTACTATCATTCCCAGGACGGAGACGGAATTGCCACCAAGCTTGTCGTAGATGAGGACGGCAAGGTGCGCAATGAATATGTACAGGATGATGGAAGCACTGTGGTGGGCGACTATGATGTTGTGCCGCTGATCGACCGCTTTGTGGAAGCGCATCCGGATTTTGCATATCACGGACATAAAGGAATTGTGGCACTGACCGGATATAACGGTATTCTGGGCTATCGTACGGATATCAGCTACCAGACCAGGCCGGATGACCTGAATGATGATAAGCTGGCATGGCTGAATGCGCACCCGGATTTTGACCTGGAGACAGAGCGGGCAGGTGCCAAGAAGGTTGCAGATGCCATGAAAAAAGAGGGCTGGATCTTTGCCAGCCACACATGGGGACATAAGAATATGTCCACAGTTTCCATGGAACGTCTCCAGACCGATACAACCAGCTTTAAGGAAAATGTGGATCCGCTTATTGGAGGAACCGACATTATCATCTTTGCATTTGGCGCAGACATCAACAATGGCGGTGTCTACACAGGGGATGAGAAGTTTAATTATCTGAAATCACAGGGCTATAATTATTACTGCAATGTGGATTCCAATAAATATTTTGTGCAGATCACAGACGAATATTTCCGCATGGGAAGAAGAAATGTGGACGGATACCGAATGTATTACAATCCGGATCTGCTGGCGGATCTGTTTGACGCAAGTGAAGTATTTGATTCTTCCAGACCGACTCCGGTACCGCCTATGAACGGCGGCTGATAAGAAAGCCTCTAATTCTTAAGAAAAAATGAAATGTGCCGGCAGGCTTTCTTTTTGGAAGAAAATATGTTAGTTTTATATAGAAGAGAAACTGAAGGGAGTTTATTTAGTATGAAAAGAAAAGCATATCTTGCAGCGCTGGTGATGTGCATGGCACTTGCCGTGAATGGCTGTGGAAATAATAAAAGCGAGGCAGACTCAAGTGACGCACAGGCTACTGAGCAGGAGGCAGATACCTCATCATCCAAGACGGATTCTGAGGGCAACACCCGCCTGGTTTCTGTTGCCAGTGTTGAGAAGTACGTCACGATTGCAGATTATAAGGGAATCACCCTGGACAATACCGTACAGGAGGTTACAGACACAGATATAGACAATCGTGTTGCCGAGAACCTCCAGAATAAATCAGAAACAGTGAATGATGCAGATGCAGTTATTCAGAACGGCGATACCGCTACCATTAATTTCGTAGGAACTAAGGACGGCGAGGCATTTGAGGGCGGAACGGCCAACAATTACGATCTTGTGATCGGAAGCGGCACCATGATCCCGGGATTTGAGGAAGGAATCGTGGGAATGAAGAAGGGCGAGACCAAGGATGTCACCGTCACTTTCCCAGAGAGCTACAGAAATTCAGACCTGGCAGGACAGGAAGCCGTATTCCAGATTACGGTGCAGAGCTTTAAGCGCCCACCGGAACTGACCGATGACTGGGTAACCGCCAATACAGATTATCAGAATACAGATGAGTACAAAGAATCTGTGCGCAGTGAGCTTGAGCAGGAGAACCAGGAGCAGGCGGAGAACAGCCTTAGAAGCACTGCATGGAATACCGTATATACTAATTCTGAGGTTGTGGAATACCCGGAGGAGGATGTAAATGATGCCGTGCAGACCTTTAAAAAGCAGGCGGAGGCATATGCGAAGCAGGCAGATATGGAACTGGAAGACTTTGTAGAGTCCCAGGGAGTGTCTATGGATGATTTCGAAGCGCAGTGCCAGCAGTATGCACAGGCGAAGGTAAAGCAGAATCTGATCATTCAGGGAATTATGGATGCAGAGGGCATGACTTTGGATGATGAGGAGTGCCTTGCGATTCAGGATCAGCTGGTAGAGCAGTATGCATCTGGTGATCTTGCCACACTGATCGACACTTATGGTCAGGTTGCAGTAGATGAGACCATTGGTCTGATGCGAGTTGAAGATTTTATTATTGCAAATGCAAGCTATGATCAGACAGCCGGACAGGATGCAGAAGTTGCGGATACCGAAGAAGACGGACAGGCTGCAGATGAAGCAGGAGAAGAAAATCAGGCAACTACGGATCAGACTGCTGAACAGAATACGGATGAAGCTGTGGATGAAAACAAGGATACTGCAAATGACAGTGCAGACAGTGAGAAAGCTGACAGTACTGCAGACGCACAGGATACCAATACAGAAGATTCATCCCAGGAGGGGGCAGAATAATCATGATCATTAAAAATGGAGAAGTATTTCAGGAAGATGGAAGCTTTCAGGTACAGGATTTATACGTTGAGAATCATAAGATCGTAGCCACTGAGGCAGAGGTTACAGACAAGACTGTAATAGATGCCAAAGGACTGAAGGTGCTTCCGGGACTGGTGGATGTACACAGCCACGGTGCATTTGGCCACGACTTTTCCGATGCAGACCCGGAGGGGCTTAAGATTATTCTGAAATATGAGAAGAGCCATGGAGTGACTTCCTATTGTCCGACCTCCATGACACTTCCGGCAGAGGAACTGAAGGAAATCTTCGCAACCATAAAGACAGTAGGAGATTTCCCGGAAGGTGCTACAGTAAGAGGCATTAATATGGAGGGACCGTTCCTGGACCCGAAGAAAAAAGGTGCCCATGTAGAAGGCTATATCCGCAAACCGGACGCAGAATTTTTCCGTGAGCTGAATGCTTATTCCGGCAATATGGTGAAGCTTGTGACTCTGGCTCCGAATGTAGAAGGGGCTATGGAGTTTATTGACGAAGTACATAACGAGGTTTGTATTTCCCTCGGACATACAGGTGCAGACTATGAGACGGCATCTGAGGCAATGAGAAGAGGCGCGCATCATGTGACCCATCTTTATAATGCCATGCAGCCGCTGGCTCACAGAGCACCGGGACTGATCGGTGCAGCCTCTGATGATGAGCAGTGCATGGTGGAAATGATCTGTGACGGAATTCATATCCATCCTTCTGTAATCCGTGGAACCTTTAGAATGTTCGGACCGGAGAGAATTGTACTGATCAGTGATTCCATGATGGCCACCGGTATGGAGAATGGAACCTACCAGCTGGGCGGACAGGAAGTAACCATGAAGGACTGCAAGGCTACCCTAAAGGACGGTACCATTGCAGGCTCCGCTACTAACCTGTATGACTGCATGCGCAAGGTAGTTTCTTTCGGTGTGCCTGTGGAGGAAGCTGTTTTTGCGGCTACAAGAAACCCGGCTAAGAGCGTTGGCATTTACGATGAGGTCGGCTCTCTTTCTGTGGGAAAAGAAGCTGACATCCTGCTGGTAACAGACGATCTGGAGCTGAAAAAAGTGTTATAAGGGATTTTTGCAACAACGGATAAAGAGGGAAGTTATAAATGGATAGAAGTGTTATACGCGAAAGAATGCGTAAAAAGCAGCGCCAGATACGACGAAGGAAGATCATTAAGCTGGTTACTTATGTGGTGGCTATGGTACTTGCCGTCATATTTGTAATACGCGGGGTGATTTTTCCTATTGTGAGCCGCATTGGAGGGAAGAGTACCGGGGAGTCCCAGCAGGTGCAGGCAGATGCGGAGCAGACCGCGGATCCTACAGCTGCACAGCGGCAGCCTCTGAAAGGGCAGAGCGATCTGACTAAGGTTTCCACCCTTACACCGGGATGGCATGAGGATGACAACGGCCGCTGGTATCAGAATGCGGACGGTACATATTATACAGGTGGTTTTGCGGAAATTGACGGTGTGACATATGCCTTTGATGACAATGGCTATATGCAGACCGGATGGGTGACAAAGGGATCACAGGATTATTACTTTAACGACGATGGTTCCTATAATGCGTCTGAGAAGCGTCCGATGATCGCACTGACATTTGATGATGGCCCGGGAGAGTATACCTCTGAGCTTCTGGACTGCCTGGAAGAAAATAATGCACACGCAACCTTCTTCATGCTTGGCCAGAATGTTCAGAACTATCAGGATGACGTGAAGAGAATGCTGGAACTTGGCTGCGAGATCGGCAACCATTCCTGGGATCATGCCAATATGTATGAATTGAGCCTGGACAGTGTAGTGAAGGAGTTTAATGATGCAGACCAGGCGTTGATCGATGCCTGCGGGCAGGCATCTACTGTGGTGAGAGCACCTTACGGAAATGCCAACGAGGACATTATGAATGCGGTTGGGAAACCGTTCTTCATGTGGTCTCTGGATTCCCTTGACTGGAAGTATAAGGATGTGGATCTTGACTACAAATCCATTATGCAGGATAACAGCAGTGTGATCAAAGACGGTACCATTATTCTGATGCATGATATTCATGAGCCTTCTGTGAAAGCTGCAGAGAGGATTATTCCGGAGCTGATTAATATGGGCTTCAAGCTTGTTACCGTAAGCGAGATGGCAGAGGCCAAGAATGTTACTCTTCAGAATGCTTCTTACAACAACTTCTGGCAGGATATCCTGGATCAGGGGCTGGTACCTGGTTATGCAGGAAACAGTACTTCTGATGCAGATACTTCTGACGGTACAGAAAGTGATGGCTCTGACGGAAGTGACGGCTCGGACGGAACAGAAGATTCCAGCGATGGTTCCGAAGAGGGAACCGGCAGCGACGGCAGTGAAGACTATTCCGATGGAAGTGAAGATGGAAGCGATTCCAGTGAATAATATTTAATAAAAATAACGCTTGTACTTTAGAAGAAATTTCGAAAGTACAGGCGTATTTTTTTACAGGAAAACTCGAATTTTTTATGCTGTTTTTGGGAATAATAGACAATTTAATTGTGGCGTGGAGGAAAAGAGTATGTTATAATGTGTGTAAGTATTTTTACGAAAAGAATATGGCTGTTTGCGCAGACATATTCATGAATGAAAGTTTAGGGAGGTAACTTTCTGATGGGAGAGAAATTACAGTTTACAGAACTCGATCAGTACCTGTTTGGGCAGGGAACCCATTATGATATTTACAGAAAGCTGGGCGCACATCCTGTGAAAGAAGGGGATGAAGAAGGTGTTTACTTTGCAGTGTGGGCTCCAAATGCGCAGGGTGTTTCTGTAATCGGAGAATTTAATGAATGGGATGAACAGGCGAATCCCATGACGAAGGCAGGCCCGATCGGTGTATTTGAAACATTTGTTCCAGGCGCGAAGATTGGCCAGCTGTATAAGTTCTTTATTATTGGAATGAACGGGGAGCACATTTACAAAGCAGACCCTTATGCCAATGAGGCAGAATTAAGACCGGGAACTGCATCCAGAATTACAGACATCCGCGACTTTAAGTGGAAAGACGGAACCTGGATGAAGAACCGCCAGAAGTTCGATGAGACCAAGAATGCCATGTCCATTTATGAAGTGCATCCGGGCTCCTGGATGAAGCATCCGGCTACCGAAGAGGACGAGAAGGGCTTTTACAATTACAGAGAGCTGGCAGTGAAGCTGGCTCAGTATGTAAAGGATATGGGCTACACACATGTGGAACTGATGGGAATTGCAGAGCATCCATTTGACGGCTCCTGGGGCTACCAGGTAACTGGATATTATGCGCCTACATCCCGCTATGGTACTCCACAGGATTTTAAATATCTGGTAGATTATCTTCACAGACAGAAGATTGGTGTTATCCTGGACTGGGTACCTGCCCATTTCCCCAAGGATGCACACGGTCTTGCTAATTTTGATGGCACAGCGGTTTATGAGCATGCAGACCCGAGACAGGGCGAGCACCCGGACTGGGGAACCAAGATATACAACTATGGCAGACCGGAAGTTAAGAACTTCCTCATTGCCAATGCCCTGTTCTGGATCGAGGAATGCCATGTAGACGGACTGCGTGTGGATGCAGTTGCGTCCATGCTGTATCTGGACTATGGCAAAAATGACGGCCAGTGGGTAGCAAATAAATATGGTGGAAACCAGAACCTGGAAGCAATCGAGTTTTTCAAGCACCTGAATACGGTTGTCCTGGGAAGAAATCATGGAACGGTCATGATCGCAGAAGAGTCTACTGCATGGCCGAAGGTTACAGGTAAGGCTGAGGATGACGGACTTGGATTTTCCCTGAAATGGAACATGGGCTGGATGAATGATTTCCTGGAATACATGAAGCTGGATCCTTATTTCCGTAAGTTTAATCATAATAAGATGACATTCTCCATGACCTACGCATACAGTGAGAAATATGTTCTGGTCATTTCCCATGATGAGGTTGTGCATCTGAAGAAATCCATGCTGGAGAAAATGCCGGGAGAGCCGGATGACAAGTTTAAGAACCTGAAGGCTGCTTATACCTTTATGTTCTGCCACCCTGGCAAGAAGCTTCTGTTCATGGGACAGGAATTCGGTCAGCTTCGTGAGTGGAGCGAGGAGAGAGAACTTGACTGGTTCCTTCTGGGAGAAGAGAAGCATCGCGACCTGAAGGATTTCGTGAAGGCTCTTCTGAAGATGTACCGCAAGTATCCGGCACTTTACGGAATGGATACAGATCCTTCCGGATTCGAGTGGATCAATGCAGATGACGGGGACAGAAGCATCTACAGCTTTGTAAGGAAGTCTCCTACAGGAAGAAATAATCTTCTGGTGATCTGCAACTTCACCCCTATGGACCGTCCGGACTACCGGGTTGGCGTTCCCAAGAAGAAACAGTACACGCAGCTTCTGGATGAGAACGGCATGACAGCGAAGAAGGTATTTAAGGCAGAGAAACAGGAATGCGACAACCGTCCGTTTTCCTTTGCATATCCCCTTCCGGCTTACGGAGTGGCGATCTTCCAGTATTAAAACATTCTGTAATCAGAGAATCCGTAATAAAAATGCCTAAAGAACCGGGCAAAATCAGGCTTTGTTTGTGACTGTTGGGGATTTTTCTCACAAGCCCAAAAATCTGTTGAAATTTGGGAAAAGTTGCGCTATAATGAGCCCGACGAAAAGAAATGGAAAAAAGTGTTACATGTTGAAAGGAGAATATTGACATGAAGGTATCTAATATTAAAGACATTGAGAAATTTTTTAGTGTAGTAGACAGCTGTGCAGGTAAAGTAGAGCTGGTAACTGGCGAAGGAGACAGACTGAACCTGAAATCTAAATTATCACAGTATGTATCTCTTGCAAACATCTTCTCCAACGGTGAGATTCCGGAGCTTGAGATTGTTGCATATGAGAAAGAAGACATTGATAAGCTTATGCACTTCATGATCAACGGCTGATCTGCATAAATCTGTGAATTTGGGATAATATATCAGGGGGGATGTGACATTGTCATGTCCCCTTTTCTGACAGGTAGGGCAAACTAGGGCCTTTTTCAAACATGCTCTAGCCCTGCCAAGAGGCAAAGAACCAGGGGGTATTTATGCTTCCTGGTCAAAACATGTTATGCGAAAATCCCGGTGCCGAATAAAGCATTCTTGGAATTTTTTGAAAAAAAATTCTGAAGATGCGAATCTGGTGCCCCGTAGAATAGAAAGGGGAAATACAAAATGGTAAAGATTGACATTATCTCCGGTTTCCTTGGAGCCGGTAAAACAACACTGATCAAGAAGCTTCTGAAAGAGGCTTTTGAAGGCGAGCAGGTAGTACTGATCGAGAATGAGTTTGGTGAGATTGGTATTGACGGCGGTTTCCTGAAGGATGCAGGAATTGAGATCCGTGAGATGAATTCCGGATGTATCTGCTGTTCCCTGGTAGGTGATTTCGGTGCTTCCCTGAGGGAAGTGGTAGAGAAATATCATCCGGACCGTATCCTGATCGAGCCATCAGGTGTGGGCAAGCTTTCTGATGTAATCAAGGCTGTACAGGGTGTTGAGGAAGAGGTAGACATCCAGCTGAACAGCTACACCACAGTTGTGGATGCGAAGAAATGCAAGATGTATATGAGAAACTTCGGCGAGTTTTTTGACAACCAGGTACAGTATGCCGGCGCTATTATCATGAGCCGTACCGATATTGTAGATGAGAAGAAAGCTATGGAGTCTATGGAGCTTCTTCGTTCCATCAATGAGAAGGCTGCTATCATCACTACTCCAATTGAGAAGCTGGACGGCAAGAAGATCCTTGAGGTTATGGAGCATCCGGTTTCCCTGGCAGATGAACTTCTGAAGGAAGAGCATGAGCACCATCATCACCACGATCACGATGAGGAGTGCGGCTGCGAACATGACCATGATCACGAGCATCACCATGACCATGATGAAGAGTGCGACCACGATCATGAGCATCATCATCATGACCATGACGAGGAGTGCGGCTGCGGACATGACCACGATCACGAACATCATCACCACGACCATGATGAAGAGTGCGGCTGCGGACATGACCACGATCACGAGCATCATCACCACGACCATGATGAGGAGTGCGGCTGTGGACATGACCATGATCACGAGCATCATCACCACGATCACGATGAGGAGTGCGGCTGCGGACATCATCATGATCATCACCAT
>ERZ1035041.1068-NODE-1068-length-9783-cov-3.085629_pt1 | contig 9783 bp, 9 predicted proteins | sample MGYA00520684_ERZ1035041 | MGnify/ENA primary metagenome ERZ1035041 (study PRJEB33766, sample SAMN09781699) | gut metagenome | biome: gut microbiome | host: Homo sapiens | place: Madagascar | study: EMG produced TPA metagenomics assembly of the PRJNA485056 data set... | reverse complement strand
ATTCTATTGTCATGAATAAAAGAGCCGAAGATTCCTGAAAATCAGGTCCTCGGCTCTTTTTTATTTCTGTATAATTCAAAGGTTTTATACACTGCAGGCGAAAGATCGCGGAAGCATTCTACTCGCTCAGCTGTTCCCATTCCTCCATCAGCTCCATGAGCTTGTCTGCAATTTCATCCTTTTCGCGGGAGAGCTTCTGCAATGCGGCAACGTCGGTTGCGATTTTGGGATCGCTCATTTCGAGGTCGATCTGTTTATCCCGCTCTTCGAGGGAAGCAATCTGCTCTTCGCATTTTTTCAGGGCGTTTTCCTTTTTGCGGCGCTGGGCTTCCTTTTCCTTCTGTGCCTGCCAGGAAAGCTTTGAGGTAGAGCTTTCTGTAGAAGCTGCAGAGGCAGCGGACGCGGCTAAAGTGCCGAAGGCTGCGGACTCTGTAGAAGCGCCCTGTTGGGATTTTTTCTCCAGGTAATAATCATAATTGCCCAGATATTGGTGCAGCGTGCCGCCGGAAAGCTCCAGAATGCGGTGCGCAGTGCGGTTGATAAAGTAACGGTCGTGGGAAACATATAAAACCGTTCCGTTGTAGCTGTTTAACGCATCCTCCAGAATTTCCTTGGAGGCGATGTCCAGATGGTTCGTCGGCTCGTCGAGGATCAGGAAGTTCGATTCGGAAAGCATGAGCTTTGCGAGGGAAACACGTCCGCGCTCGCCGCCGGAAAGGTCTTTGATCCGTTTGAATACATCGTCTCCGGTAAACAAAAACGCAGCCAGCGTATTGCGGATTTCCGTGTTGTTCAGGGATGGATATTCGTCCGAAATTTCTTCAAACAGCGTTTTATCGGGATGCAGGACGTGATGCTCCTGATCGTAGTAGCCGATCTGCACCTTGCTGCCGAGTCGGATGGTTCCGGCGTCCGGTTCCACCAGCTCGTTGATGAGTTTTAAAATCGTCGTCTTTCCGGTTCCGTTGTCGCCGATGATCGCGACGTGCTCGCCGCGCTTTAACGCAAAGGAAAGATCGGAAAACAACGTATTGCGGTCAAAGGTTTTTGCCAGATGCTCGACGGTTAAAACGTCGTTTCCGCTTTCGATGCGGGGGGTCAGCTGTAAGTGCATATCGGAACGCACCTCAGTTGGCTTATCCAGCACTTCGATTTTGGCAAGCATTTTTTCCCGGCTTTCGGCACGCTTGATCGACTTTTCCCGGTTAAAGGATTTTAACTTTGTGATGACCTCTTCCTGATGCTTGATTTCTGCCTGCTGGTTTAAATAAGCGTTTCGCTGTGCCTGACGCAGCTGTTCTTTTTTGGCGGCGTAATCGGAATAGTTGCCAGAAAAAACGGTCACCTTCGTGTTGTCGATTTCGATGATCTTCGAAGCAATCCGGTCGAGAAAATACCGGTCGTGGGAGACGATTAAAACGCTTCCCTTATAGTTGAGCAGATAGGTTTCGAGCCAGGAAATCGAGGACATGTCCAGGTGGTTGGTGGGCTCGTCGAGGATGATAAGGTCAGGCTTCTGCAACAGAAGTTTGCCGAGTGCAACGCGGGTTTTCTGACCACCGGAGAGCGTGGAAACCGGTTTCTGAAACTCGTCCTCGGTAAAGCCAAGGCCCTTTAAAACGCCGGTCAGTTCGCTTTTGTAAGCGTAGCCGTTTTCCATTTCGAAACGGTGCGTCAGATCTGCATATTTCTGCATCAGGTCCTCTAATGCGTCGCCGGAAAGCTGCTTCATGGAAAGCTCCGCCTGGCGGATCTGATTTTCGAGATCGAGCAGATGCTGCTTGACGGAGAGCAGCTCCTCATAAATTGTATTGTCGCTGTTGACGGCGCTGTCCTGCGCCAGATAACCGAAGGTCTTGTCCTTTGCAAAGGCGACTACGCCGCCGTCGGGCTCGAGCTGTCCGACGATGATGCGCAGCAGGGTTGTCTTGCCTGCACCATTTAGGCCGACAATTGCGGCTTTTTCATAATCTTCTATATGAAAAGAACAGTTTTTTAAAACCTGTTTTTCCAGAAATGCTTTTTCGATATTCTGACAGGAAAGTATCATGATGGTTCTCCTTCTTTATACTATGTAACAGTTTACCTGTGTGCAAATAACGTGTCAAGTCCAATCGGACGGTCGGAGTACGCATTGACATTTTTTTAACGCAGGGTATAATAGAATGGAAGTAAATGTTCAGCAGGTCTGAGCATTTACGAATGGAAAACAGTATCTGACAGCGGACGAAGGAGGCATACGAAGTGGCAGAGAAGGAAATTTCACAGGCTGTAATCGGCAGGCTTCCCAGATATTTCCGCTTTCTGGGAGAATTAAAAGACGAAGGTGTGGAACGGATTTCCTCACAGGAGCTGTCCGGCATCATGAATGTGACGGCATCTCAGATCCGACAGGATTTCAACAACTTTGGCGGGTTCGGGCAGCAGGGCTACGGCTACAACGTCGAATATCTGTATCAGGAAATCGGCAGGATTCTGGGGTTGGACAAAACCCACCACCTGATTATTGTAGGGGCAGGCAACCTCGGACAGGCGCTTGCCAATTATATGAATTTTGAACGGCGCGGCTTTATTTTCACCGGGGTCTTTGATAATAATCCGGCGTTGTACGGGCGTAAAATCCGAGGCATCGAGGTACGTCCGATGGAAGAGGTCGCGGATTTTGTTGAACAGAACAATGTAGATATCGCAGTTTTGACGATTCCCAAAAACAGCGCGGAGGAAGTCGCAGAGCGTCTCGTTTCCGTCGGGATCAAGGCGATCTGGAATTTTGCACATGTGGATTTGAAGGTTCCAAAAGAAGTGCAGGTTGAGAACGTCCATCTGTCCGACAGCCTGATGAAACTATCTTATATGCTGGAGCGTTACGAAAAGGAGATCAGGAAAACGAATGAATAAATGCGTTTTGCCAGCGTCGGGCTCTGGCCATCCAGTTGTCTGCTGGCTATTAACTGCGGCAGAAATGAAACGCTGTGACAGCAATACTTCTGAGATTTTCGGTGTCCCGTCCGTCGTTTTGATGGAACGGGCTGCGCTTTCCTGTGTTGATGTGATTGTGTCGCGTCAAAAAAAGTTGGAAGAGCAGGCAGGGCAGCTTGGCTTACATCCAAAACGGCGCGTCCTGATTGCAGCGGGCGGAGGCAATAATGGGGCGGATGGTATCGCAATCGGCAGACTTCTTTTGCAGGAGGGCTATGATGTTTCTTTTTATCTGGCATCCGATGAAGAAAAAGCGGGCGAACTTTTAAAGCTGCAGCTGCATGCGGCAAGGGCTTACGGCGCTGTCATCTGTGACACAATCCCGGATGGAGAATATGATATTATTGTAGATGCTTTGTTTGGAATCGGTCTGTGCCGTCCGGCAGAAGGAATTTATCGGGAAGCGATCGAATGGATCAACGCGCAGGACGCCTTTGTGCTTGCGGTGGATCTTCCCTCCGGAATCGAAACGGATACCGGGGCGGTGCTTGGCTGCGCTGTCCGGGCAGACGTGACAGTCACGTTCGGCTTCTGGAAGCGCGGGCTTTTGTTCTATCCGGGCTGCAAATATACCGGAAAAGTGATCTGCACACAGATCGGCATCACTGAGGATGGATTTTTGGATCAGACGCCGGAAGCCTTTACATTTACGGCACCGGTGGCAGAGCTGCTTCCGGCACGCCCTGAGGATGGAAATAAGGGCACGTTTGGAAAAGTGCTGCTGCTTGCGGGCAGTGAAGCTATGGCGGGAGCGGCGATTCTGTGCGGTCGGAGTGCGTTTTATGCAGGAAGCGGCATGGTAAAGCTTTCCTGCCCGACATTGATACATCCGGTGATTCAGACGGCGCTTCCGGAGGCAATGACCGCAGATTCTGTGGAAGCATCCGCCAGCTGGGCGGATGTGATCGGCGCAGGTCCCGGGCTATCCTTATCTGATCGCGCCCGGAAAGAGCTTTTGTTTGTGCTGCAGCAGACCTTGCAGCCGCTTGTGCTGGATGCGGACGCAATCAATCTTATCGCAAAGGACGAAGCACTTTTACAGGAGCTGATTGAACACCAGCAGAATCCGTCGACGCGCCGGAGGCTGATTTTAACGCCGCATCCCGGGGAGCTTGCCCGGCTGGAGGGCTGCGCGATTGAAGAAATTTTAAAACAGCCCGTGTTCTATGCAAAAAAGTGGGCGAATCGTTTGCAGGCAGCTGTTCTGTGTAAGGGTGCGAGAAGCATTGCAGCTTCGCCGGACGGCAGCATTTATATCAATCGCAGCGGCAACAGCGGCATGGCGGTAGCCGGGAGCGGGGACGTACTGACCGGAATTGTGACGGCACTGCTTTCGACGATCGACGATCCGTTCTGGGCGCTGTGTATCGGTGTCTATCTGCACGGTCTGGCAGGCGACTTGGCAGCCCATACAAAGGGCGAATACAGTATGACCTCCAATGATATCGCGGAAGCGGTCTGGGCGGTACTTGTGAAGCAGGAGAAAAATTATGTGTGAGGAAATGATCAAAAATCTCTATAGAAGAGTGTGGGCTTGCGTAAATTTGGACGCGCTGCACGACAATCTGCGCCAGATTGCAGCCTGTCGGAAAAATGACGCCGGAATCATCGCGGTCATCAAAGCGGACGGTTACGGACATGGCGCGGTGATGCTGGCGCGGGAAATGGATGAAATCCCGGAAGTCATCGGCTACGCGGTGGCAACGGAGGAAGAGGCAGTATTGCTGGCAGATGCCGGAATCAAAAAGCCCGCGATGGTGCTCGGCTATACCTTTCCGGAGGCTTATGAGGAAATGGCACTTCGGGGTGTCCATGCGACGGTTTTCACCGATCAGATGCTGGAGGATATGAACTGCGCTGCCCAAAAAGCCGGCAAAAAAATGCATGTTCACATCGCGGTAGACACCGGTATGTCGAGAATCGGCATCCGCCCAGACGATGAGGGACTTTCCTTTGTCGCACGCGCGATGCAGTGTCCGAATCTTTCCATTGATGGAATTTTTACCCATTTTGCGACAGCGGATGAAGCAGATAAATCCAAAACGAATGTGCAGTATGAAAAATTTTCGAGCTTTACCGATCGTGTGGAAAAGGAGCTTTCCCTGAAAATCCCGCTGCGGCATTGCTCCAACAGTGCGTCCATCCTGGAGCTGCCCAGCATGCATATGGATGCGGTGCGCGCCGGAATCATTCTCTATGGCATGTGGCCGTCAGATGAAGTCAAGCGCGACGGCATCGTGTTAGAACCGCTCCTGTCTTTGAAGAGCCGTATCGCTTATATCAAAGAGCTGGATGCAGGGCAGGAAATCAGCTACGGCGGGACATTTCGTACAGCGCATCCTATGCGCGTAGCGACGATTCCGGTGGGTTATGCGGACGGCTATCCGCGCGGGCTATCCAACAAGGGCGATGTTCTGATTGCCGGAAAGCGCGCAAGGATCCTGGGGCGCGTCTGCATGGATCAGTTCATGGTCGATGTGACAGAGATTCCGGAGGCAAAGGTAGGGGATGTCGCAACACTCATCGGCACAGACGGCATCGAAACGATTACAATGGAAGAAATCGGAGACCGCTCCGGCAGATTTAACTACGAAACCGCGTGCTGCCTCGGAAAGCGGATTCCACGCGTCTATGAAAAAGGCGGAAAAATCGTCTGTACGCGGGATTATTTTCACGAAGAGAAACTCTTTTTTTAAAGAATGGTATACGCGCTGAGAAAGCAGCCAATACTTGTCCTGAGGTAAAAAAACAGGAAAGGAAGAAAAAAGAGTGAAGCGCGGAGATATTTATTATGCAGATTTAAGACCCGTGGTCGGATCGGAACAGGGAGGTGTCCGCCCGGTGCTGATTATCCAGAACGATATCGGCAACCGTTACAGCCCGACTGTGATCTGTGCGGCAATTACTTCCAGGATGAATAAAACAAAGCTTCCGACCCATATCGAAATTTTTTCCGGGGAATATGAAATCGAAAAGGATTCCGTAATTTTGTTGGAACAGCTCCGCACAATAGATAAAAAGAGGCTGAAAGACAAAGTATGCCATCTGGATGCGCGGGTGATGAACCGCGTAAACTCTGCCTTGAAGGTCAGCCTTTCGCTGGATACATAAAGAAATCGTACAAAGCAGATGTTTTCTTGACGTTTTCCAGCCAAAATGCTATGATAAAGAACTAGAAACACGTTAGATAAAGGAGAAAAGAAATGTCCGGACATTCAAAATTTGCAAACATCAAGCATAAAAAAGAAAAAAATGACGCTGCAAAGGGAAAAATTTTCACCATTCTCGGAAGAGAAATTGCAGTTGCCGTAAAAGAGGGTGGTCCTGACCCTGCGAACAACTTCAAGCTGGCACAGGTCGTTGCAAAGGCAAAATCCAACAACATGCCCAACGACACCATTGAACGAGGAATTAAGAAGGCTGCCGGCGACGTCGGCAACGTTAATTACGAATATATCACCTACGAAGGCTATGGCCCCGGCGGAATCGCAATCATTGTCGATGCCCTGACCGATAACAAGAACCGTACCGCTGCCAACGTCAGAAGCGCGTTCACAAAGGGCAACGGCAACATTGGTACACCTGGCTGTGTATCCTTTATGTTCGATAAGAAGGGTCAGATCATCATCGATAAAGAAGAATGCGATATGGACGCGGACGATCTGATGATGACCGCTCTGGATGCAGGCGCAGAGGATTTCAGCGAGGAAGAGGACAGCTTCGAAATCCTGACCGATCCCGATACTTTTGAAGAAGTGCGCGAAGCGCTGGAGAAGGCAGGCATTCCGATGGCATCCGCAGATGTTACCATGATTCCTCAGAACTATGTCAAGGTAACAGACGAGACTGCATTAAAGGGACTGCAGCGTACCCTGGATCTGCTGGACGAGGATGACGACGTTCAGGCAGTATATCACAACTGGGACGAAGAATAAAACGGACAAAAGACCGGATTTTTGCCGGAAAGACAAAGAGGTAAGAGGATACTATGGCATACGCAAAGGAAACGATCTGCATACAGTCTGGCTGGAAGCCGAAGAACGGAGAGCCGAGAGTGCTCCCGATTTATCAGAGTACGACGTTTAAATATGAATCCTCTGAGCAGATGGGCAGACTTTTTGATCTGGAGGAATCCGGATATTTTTACAGCCGTCTGGCAAATCCGACCAACGACTGTGTCGCACAGAAAATCTGTGAACTGGAGGGCGGCGCAGCAGCGATGCTGACCGGTTCCGGACAGGCGGCAAACTACTATGCCGTTTTCAATATCTGCGAGGCGGGCGACCATGTCGTATTATCGTCCACCGTATACGGCGGAACCTTCAATCTGCTGGCGGTTACCATGAAAAAAATGGGCGTATCCTGTACTGTCGTAGACCCGGATGCGGATTACGAGACGATCTGCAAGGCATTCCAGCCCAATACCAAATGTGTTATGGCGGAATCTCTGGCAAATCCCGCGCTGGTTGTGTTGGATTTTGAAAAATTCGCCCGTGCGGCGCATGCACATCATGTACCGTTAATCGTTGACAACACGTTTCCGACCCCGATCAACTGTAATCCGTTCGAATGGGGGGTCGATATCGTAACACATTCCACCACCAAATATATGGACGGTCATGCAATGGCGCTGGGCGGTGCGATCGTGGATTCCGGCAATTTCGACTGGTCTGCATACCCGGATAAGTTTCCGGGACTCTGCGCACCGGATGAATCCTATCACGGTGTAGTTTATACCGAAAAATTCGGCAAGGCGGCATACATAACCAAGGCAACCTCCCAGCTGATGCGCGATCTCGGCGCGGTACAGTCTCCTCAGAACGCGTTTCTGCTGAATGTCGGTCTGGAGACGCTGCCGCTTCGGATGGAACGCCACTGCTACAATGCGCAGAAGGTTGCGGAATTTCTGGAAGCGAACGAGAAGGTTGCATGGGTCAACTACCCCGGCTTAAAGAGCAGCAAATATTATGAGCTGGCACAGAAATACATGCCGAACGGCACCTGCGGCGTCATTTCCTTTGGATTAAAAGGCGGACGCAAGGCGGCGGAAGAAATGATGGATAAGTTAAAGCTTGCAGCTATTGTTACCCATGTGGCGGATTCCCGCACCAGCATTCTGCATCCTGCCAGCCATACGCACCGTCAGATGAACGACGAGCAGTTAAAAGAGGCCGGCGTAGCGCCCGATCTGATCCGTCTTTCCGTCGGTATTGAAAATGTAAACGATATCATCGCGGATCTGGAACAGGCACTCTAAAATCCTCGTATTGCGTTTTGATCCTATGGGAAAGAGTTTTTTTGCACAGTGAGGGCGAAGCATGAGTTGGGGGAAAAAGAAGAAACACGCTTCACAGAATACCATACCGGCAGCTGAGTTCAGGCAGGAGGGGGAGTCTGCGCTTTTTGAGAAAGCGCCAAAGGAACCACCAAAACCTGCGCCGGGAGAATATCTGGATAACCCGCTTCCCGTTCCCAAACGACATGTCCGCAAAGAAATGAATTACGCTTTTGAACCGTCGCCGGATCTTATGTTTTATGAAATTCCGGTTGCGGATAACGATGATTTTGATGTATAAAATAAATCACTCCTGCACATCCTTTTTGAAAAAGAAATGCGGGAGTGATTTTTTATGGGAAAAAAAGAAGAACAGGAAATGCACCGGGACGAGCGAATCGAGCAGACCGGTCAGTTAACGCTTACAGATAATAAGGAAGAAACCTCGATCCATCTGCTGACGATCATCGGGGAAATTGAGGGGCATGACAACCTCGGAAGCAGCTCCAAAACAACAAAATATGAACATATTCTACCGCAGCTGGCGGCGATAGAGGACAGTAAGAATATTAGCGGTCTGCTTGTTTTGCTAAATACGATGGGCGGCGATGTCGAAGCGGGGCTTGCGATTGCAGAGATGATCGCTTCTTTGAGCAAGCCGACCGTTTCCCTTGTGCTGGGTGGCAGTCATTCCATTGGCGTCCCGATCGCGGTGAGCACGGATTATTCTTACATTGTGCCGTCCGGGACAATGGTAATCCATCCGGTTCGCATGAACGGGACGGTGATCGGCGCGCAGCAGACCTATGATTATTTCCGGCAGATTCAGGATCGGATCACCGGTTTTGTCTGCAGCCATTGCAGTGTTTCCAAGCAGCGGATGGAAGAGATGATGATCAGACAGGGGATGTTGAGCCGTGACCTCGGGACGATTCTTGTCGGAGAGCAGGCGGTGTATGAAGGGATCATTTCTTCCGTCGGCGGTATTCGCGAGGCAGTGCAGAAGCTTCATGAGCTGGCAGACGGCTATCGGGCAGGTCGGATGAAAAAGAAAAACAGCAATAGTGACAAGAAGAAAATTAAGTGATATACTAAATTGATCTAGTCTTTTTCTGCCTATGCTAATTTAAAAATCCATTTTGCAGATGTAGAAAAAAGGCAGGTCAGTTGGAGGGATGATTATGGCATCAACTGCGTCGAAAGGAAGGAAAAAGACCCCTGCGAAAACAGGCAGAGGCGGCGCAAAGGGTGGAAAACAAAAAACAACCAGAAAACCGAGTGCAGCTGAACTTCAGGCGCAAAGCGCGATTACAAGCGAAATTATCCTGATCGGCGTATTAGCACTCACAATATTGCTATTTTTATGCAATTTCGGCGTGATCGGTGTCATCGGCAATCAGATCAGCCGCGTAATGTTCGGTATTTTCGGCACGATGGCATATGCACTGCCGGTACTTGCCTTTATTGCAATCGCGTTTGGCATTTCCAATCAGGGAAATCGGATCGCGTCCATGAAGCTGACGGCGGGA
>ERZ1035041.1067-NODE-1067-length-9795-cov-5.412526_pt1 | contig 9795 bp, 5 predicted proteins | sample MGYA00520684_ERZ1035041 | MGnify/ENA primary metagenome ERZ1035041 (study PRJEB33766, sample SAMN09781699) | gut metagenome | biome: gut microbiome | host: Homo sapiens | place: Madagascar | study: EMG produced TPA metagenomics assembly of the PRJNA485056 data set... | reverse complement strand
ATCCAAAAGTCTTCTCCGTGCCATTGAAAGTGCCAGACAGATGAGTACAAATATCAACACAGAAATCGAAAACGGCGGTCAGCTAAGTCGGGAGTTCCTGAAAGAAAACCTGCAGACTCTCTGGGTGGATGGCATCCTTGTACTGGATACAGAGGGAAAGACGTACTGTGAATACAGCACGGATGAGTCTCTGACCAGTGAGATTACGGCGTATCTGCAAAAAGACATTATCATGGATTTTGCCGGATATGAAGAAAGAAGCTATTCGGAACGGTTTACCAGGGAAGACGGATCTCGTATTGACATTGCAGCCTGTGCCAGAAAAGACGTGCCAGGTATCGTTGCGATTTATTATTACACCTCTCCTGAATTTACCAGAAATTATACTCTGACGATACAGGGGCTTTTAAAGGGGTATAGTACTCGGAAAGATGGAACGATTATAGTTGCAGACAACGGAATAGTGGTTGCCAGCAATGATGAGAGCTTGTTGGGACAGAATACGGCTGACAACGAAGTTGTTCAGGCAATGAAGAGGCATACAGATAGTCAGCACATTTACCATTTGAAGAATGAAGGAACCGGATGCTACGGAATCATGCTGAAGCAGAGGGATTATTATATCTATGCGTATCTTCCGGATACAGAAGTGTTCCATAATCTTCCATTAAGTGTGATAAGCGTTATTTTTCTTTATTTTCTGATGTTTAGTATATTCTGGTTCTGGACATACAGAACCAATCTGGCACACCGGAAACAGGAACAGGAAAAAGATGAAAAATATAAAGCAGAACTTCTGATAGCAGCAAAAAAGGCAGAAGCAGCCAATGAGGCAAAAACAGAGTTTCTCCAGCGGATGAGCCATGATATCCGGACTCCGATCAATGGAATTCGCGGCCTGGTCAATATGGCAGACCATTATGCAGATGATATGGAGAAGCAGACGGAATATAGGACAAAGGTGAAAGAGGCATCGAATCTGTTGCTGGAACTGGTAAATGATGTCCTGGATATGAGTAAGCTGGAGTCAGGTGAAATTGTTCTGGAAGAGATTCCATTTAATCTGAGCAGTATTTCCAGGGAAGTATTTGTTGTGATCGAGCAGATGGCGGCAGAACAGAATATCCGGGTTGTGTGGGAGAAAAAAGAAATCACACACCGTGATTTTATTGGAAGTCCGGGATATGTGAAACGGGTGATGGTGAATATTCTGTCGAATGCGGTGAAATATAACAAAGAAAACGGACAGATTTATATCAGCTGCGTGGAAATCCCGTCCGAACAGCCGGAAATGACGACAATGGAATTTGTCTGCCGGGATACCGGAATCGGAATGGCTGAGGAGTTTCAGAAGCATATTTTTGAACCATTTGCGCAGGAACATACGGGAAGTCGCGCAAAGTTTGCCGGAACCGGACTTGGAATGGCTATTTCAAAGAAGCTGGTCGAGGAAATGGGCGGAACCATTACGTTTGAAAGTGAAAAAGGCGTAGGGACGACATTTGTGATCCGGGTTCCATTTAAAATAGATCCGGATGCGGATAAACGCGAAGAACCGAAGAATGTATCCGAAAAATCTATAAAGGGGCTTCATGTTCTTCTGGCAGAGGACAATGAGCTGAATATGGAAATCGCTGAATTTGTGCTTCAAAATGAAGGTGCTGAGGTGACCAAAGCATGGAATGGTCAGGAAACTGTTGAGCTATTCAGAAAAAGTGAATCAGGTGAATTTGATGTCATTCTTATGGACATTATGATGCCGGTCCTGAATGGTTATGAAGCTGCAAGGAGGATCCGGTCTTTGGACAGAGAGGATGCAAAGAAAATACCAATCATTGCAATGACAGCAAATGCGTTCACGGAGGACAGAATAAGAGCAAAAGAAGCAGGGATGGATGAACATGTTGCTAAGCCTGTTGATGCGGAATTATTGATAAAAGTAATTCATAAACTGGTGAAATGTAATTGACACTGTAAAATAGGAAAGTACAGAGGAAACTCAGAGGAGAACGCATGATGAAAAAGAAAAAATGGAGCAGAGTTTTGTCGGTGCTTCTGGTGATGGTGACAGTTATATCACTTTTGCCGGGCTGTGGCAGGAAGCGTGCGGAAAAAGAAGATGCAGAAACCATCACGGTGTATTTATGGAGCACAAACCTGTATGAAAAATATGCACCATACATCCAGAAACAACTCCCGGATATCCAGGTTGAATTTGTTGTAGGCAATAATGATCTGGATTTCTACAGGTTCCTTAAGGAAAACGATGGATTGCCGGATATTATAACCTGCTGTCGATTTTCCCTGCATGATGCAAGTCCCCTGAAAGACAGTCTAATGGATCTTTCTACAACCAATGCAGCAGGTGCTGTCTATGATACATACCTCAGCAATTTTATGAATGAGGATGGAAGCGTAAACTGGCTTCCCGTGTGTGCAGATGCCCATGGGTTTGTGGTGAACAAAGATCTTTTTGAAAAGTATGAGATTCCTCTGCCAACAGATTATGAAAGCTTTGTTTCTGCCTGCCGGGCATTTGATAAAGTGGGGATTCGTGGATTTACGGCAGATTATTATTATGATTATACCTGTATGGAGACACTGCAGGGTCTGTCCGCATCGGAGTTGTCTTCTGTAGACGGACGCAAGTGGCGTACTACCTACAGTGATCCGGATAATACAAAGAGAGAAGGTCTGGATAGTACCGTCTGGCCTGAGGCTTTTGAACGTATGGAGCAGTTCATCCGGGATACAGGGTTGAGTCAGGATGATCTGGAGATGAATTATGATGATATCGTTGAGATGTATCAAAGTAACAAGCTTGCCATGTACTTTGGCAGCTCTGCCGGTGTAAAAATGTTTCAGGATCAGGGTATCAACACAACCTTTCTTCCATTCTTTCAGGAGAATGGTGAAAAGTGGATTATGACTACACCATATTTCCAGGTGGCTTTAAACCGCGATCTGACACAGGATGAGTCACATCGAAAGAAAGCAATGAAGGTACTGAGCACAATGCTTTCAGAGGATGCGCAGAATCAGATTATCAGTGATGGCCAGGATCTGTTAAGCTACAGTCAGGATGTGGATCTAAAGCTTACGAAATATATGAAAGATGTGAAATCTGTGATTGAAGAAAACCACATGTATATCCGCATTGCGTCAAATGACTTTTTCTCTGTTTCCAAGGATGTGGTTTCCAGAATGATCTTGGGAGAATACGATGCAGAGCAGGCCTATCAGTCGTTTAATGCTCAGCTTCTTGAGGAGAAATCCATTTCTGAGAAAGTAGTTTTGGATTCACAGAAGTCTTATTCCAACCGCTTTCATAGCAGGGAAGGAAATGCAGCATATTCTGTTATGGCAAATACTCTGCGTGGCATCTATGGGTCAGATGTGCTGATTGCAACCGGAAACAGCTTTACGGGAAACGTGCTGAAAGCCGGTTATACAGAAAAAATGGCAGGTGACATGATCATGCCAAATGATCTTTTGGCTTACAGCAGTAAGATGAGCGGTGCTGAACTGAAAGAGACAGTTAAAAGCTTTGTAGAAGGCTATGAGGGAGGCTTTATTCCGTTTAATCGTGGCTCTCTGCCAGTGGTCAGTGGAATTTCTGTGGAAATCAAGGAAACAGAGGATGGTTACACCTTGAGCAAGGTTACAAAGGACGGAAAACAAATTCAGGACGAGGATACTTTTACGGTAACCTGTCTCGCGACATCAAAACACATGGAGGCTTATCCGGAAGATGAGAATATTGTGTTTGATGGAGGAGATACCACTGTGAAAGACACCTGGACAGGGTATGTTTCAGATGGTAATGCCATTCTAGCAGAGCCTGAAGATTACATGACTCTGAGGTGAGAAGATTGAAAATAAAGTTTTTCAATCGCGGGATTTGTGTCTGCGCGCACTGACACAAACTCGACATGCGCAAAGTGTGCGTAGAAATGAGCGGGAAGAATGGATATTGAGAATCATAATACGGATAGAAAGAAGCCTGTCAGGGGAAAACAATTCAGTGCAGCAGTCTTCATAGCTGTTTTGGTGGGAATTGTTTTGATGGTTTTCCGATATTTTAGTTTTGTGTCGAAAACTGTTTATGAGGAAAGTGTTTCTCATCTGACGGAGGTTTTTCATCAGTCTGATAACATGATGAGAGAACTGACAGATAAGAACCTGACATATCTTCATATGTGGGGAGAGAGTCTGCAGGATATTCTTGGCGAAGACGAAATTTGTGACTATATAAAGAAAGCACAGGAGGATACGGGATTTTTAGATTTCTTTTTTCTGTCAGCTGACGGGAACTACAAGATGGCGACAGGGGAAACCGGGTACCTTGGATTACAGGAAAATATGGAAGAGGAGATCCGCCAGGGAAATGATGTGATAGCGAATGCAGCAGTTCCCGGAAAATCTCAGCTGCTTGTTTTTGCCACGCCAAAGGTCCATGGAATTTATCAGGGATTTGAATATGATGCGATTGCCATTGCTTACGAAAACTCTGATATCGTAGATGTACTGGATATTTCTGCTTTCGATGGAAATGCCCAGAGCTTTATGATTCATCCGGATGGTCGTGTTGTGGTGGATCATTCTTCTGAGGCATGGGGGAACGTGTATAATTTTTTCGGAATTCTAAGAGAGCATTCTGATATGTCTGAAAAAGAGATCAATGCGCTTTTGGAGAAGTTTAAAGCAGGACGTACCGATGCGATGCTGCTGAATCTGGATGGAAGGAACTACTATCTGGTCTATGAAAAATCAGATATTCAGGACTGGATGTTTCTGGGACTTGTCCAGGCGGATATCGTCAATGCCAGCATGAACCGTCTGCAGCGTAGTACGATAATCTTTGTTAGTGCGATCGTGTTCTGTATAGCTGCACTTTTTATCAGTCTTATTATTCAAAAAAACAGGACAAATCTCAGAAGAAAGGATACGGAGATTCTGTATCGGGATGAGCTGTTTCAAAAGCTTTCCATGAACGTGGATGATGTCTTTCTGATGCTGGATGCAAAAACATATCAGGCAGATTACGTCAGTCCAAATGTGGAAAAGCTGTTGGGGATTACGGTAGAACAGATTCATAAGGATATTTGTATTCTGGGAAAACTGCATTCAGAGAAACAGGAAGATCCGGAGAAAAATTATCTGGAGGAAATTCAGGTTCAGGAACAGAGAGAATGGGATTTTGAATATGTTCATCTGAAGACAGGGGAAAAACGCTGGTTTCATAATATTGCAATGGGCAGTGAGGTAAACGGGAAAAAGAAATATATCCTGGTTATGTCAGACCGTACCTCTGACCGGAAAATGAACCAGGCGCTTTCTGAGGCAGTACGTGCTGCGGAGACAGCAAACAAGGCAAAGAGTACGTTCCTTTCCAATATGTCTCACGATATCCGGACACCAATGAATGCGATTATCGGCTTTACGACACTGGCTGTAAGTAATATTGATGACAAGAAAAGGGTTCGGGATTATCTGGGCAAAATCCTTTCCTCCAGCAACCATCTGCTCTCCTTGATCAATGACATACTGGATATGAGCCGGATTGAGAGCGGAAAGATCCATCTGGAAGAAACAGAGGTCAGTCTGTCGGATGTACTTCATGACCTGAAGACGATCATCAGTGGGCAAATACATGCGAAGCAGCTGGAACTTTATATGGATGCCATGGATGTTACGAATGAGGATGTCTATTGTGATAAGACGCGGCTGAACCAGGTGCTGCTGAATCTTTTGTCCAATGCAGTGAAGTTTACACCGGCAGGAGGAACCGTTTCTGTCCGGATCAGACAGTATCCGGGGACAGTAAAAGGCAGTGAACTGTACGAGATCCGGGTAAAGGATAACGGAATCGGCATGAGCCAGGAATTTGTACAGAAGATCTTTTCGCCTTTTGAGAGGGAACGTACTTCCACCGTCAGCAGGATCCAGGGTACAGGGCTTGGCATGGCCATTACCAAGAATATTGTGAATATGATGGGCGGTACCATTGAGGTTTTGACAGAACAGGGAAAAGGCACCGAATTTATTGTTCGTCTGCCATTTCGGATTCAGCCTGAGCACCAACGGATAGTTAAGATCGCAGAACTGGAAGGACTGAAAGCATTAGTTGTAGACGACGATTTTAATACCTGTGACAGCGTGACAAAAATGCTTGTGAAGGTTGGAATGCGTTCGGAATGGACACTTTCCGGAAAGGAAGCAGTTCTCCGTGCACGACAGTCTATGGAAATGGGAGATGCATTCCATGCTTATATCATCGACTGGCGTTTGCCGGATATGAATGGCATTGAAGTTACCCGCCAGATCCGCAGCCTTGGAGATGATACGCCGATCATAATTCTGACAGCTTATGACTGGTCAGATATCGAGGTGGAAGCCAGAGCAGCCGGAGTGACTGCATTCTGTGCAAAACCAATGTTCATGTCAGATATCAGAGATACCTTGATGACTGCTATCGGCCAGAAACAGGCAGAGGCAGAGACTGCAATCCTTCCGGCAGCAGGTTCGGATTTCAGGGGCAAATGCATACTGCTTGTGGAAGACAATGAACTGAACAGTGAAATTGCAGTGGAGATCCTCAACGAATATGGCTTCCTGGTTGACACTGCCGAAAATGGAGCAGATGCTGTGGAAAAGGTTAAGAATTCAAAGCCGGGTAATTATGATCTGGTGCTGATGGATGTGCAGATGCCTGTAATGAATGGATATGAGGCCACGAAGCAGATCCGTGCGCTGGATAACCCGGCACTGGCGGGGATTACAATTCTTGCCATGACTGCCAATGCTTTTGATGAGGATAAAAAGGAAGCTCTGGAATGCGGTATGGACGGATTCGTATCCAAGCCAATCGTTATTGAGGAATTGATTAGCATTCTGCAGAAGAATCTGGATTAGGGGTCAGTGAAATCGTATATAGATAATGCCTAGCCGGACTTCATTTTCGATGTAGTCCGGCTTTCTATATCCAAAAGCAGTATTTCCTATGTCGGCAAAAAGTGCAACAATTCAGTCTTGAATACTAATGGTATTTTTGCCGATAGCGTGGTATACTATATAATAAATTAACGTAGTTTTTTGGATGGATTTTATAGCGGAGGATCATAGATGCGATATCTTTCAGTTACTGAAGTAGCGAAAAAGTGGGATGTATCCGAGCGCAGTGTTAGAAATTACTGCGCCCAGGGGCGTGTGAACGGTGCGTTTCTTACCGGCAAGACATGGAACATTCCGGAAAACGCAGAAAAACCGGAGCGTACCAATAAAAGAAAAGCAGAACCAATTACTCTGTTGGATATTCTGAAAGAGCAGAAGGCAAGTAAATATTCCGGTGGGATCTACCATAAAACACAGATCGAATTGACATACAACTCCAACCATATGGAAGGAAGCCGCCTGACGCACGATCAAACCCGATATATCTTTGAAACCAATACCATCGGCGTAGAAAAAGAAGTGCTGAATGTGGATGACGTAATCGAAACAGCAAATCACTTCCGCTGCATTGACATGATCATTGATCATGCAAAAGCAGCTCTGACGGAGAAGTTCATCAAAGAACTTCACTTGGTTTTGAAGAACGGCACCAGTGATTCCAGAAAAGAATGGTTTGCTGTTGGAGATTATAAGAAACTTCCGAATGAAGTCGGCGGCAGGGATACAGCCCTTCCAGAAGAAGTTGCCGATAAAATGAAGGCCTTGCTGACGGAATATAGCGCCAAAGAAGAAAAGACCTTTGCGGATATTCTGGACTTTCATGTGAAGTTTGAGCGAATCCATCCGTTCCAGGATGGTAATGGGCGTGTGGGCAGATTGATCATGTTTAAGGAGAGCCTGAAATACAATATCGTTCCGTTTATCATTGAGGATAATCTGAAGATGTTCTACTACCGTGGATTGAAGGAATGGGACAACGAAAAGGGCTATCTGACTGATACCTGCCTGACCGCACAGGACAAGTATAAAGCGTATTTGGATTATTTCAGGATCGGGTATTAAGCAAGAAGTGAGGTGCAGCTATGTCAGTAGAAAAGAACTGGCAATTTGAGCTTGAAGAATATATCAAACAGGGCGAACCTGATCAAATTGAAAAGAGTGAAGCATGGCAGGCTGCAATCGGCTTGCAGGCAGTAGATGGTTTGAAAACCTCTGCTTATCTGTTAGATACTGCCAGGGAACATATCGAAGGAAAAGTCAGCATTGATGAAGCGCAGAAACGCATTCAGAGCTATTATGAGCAGCGTACTGATCGCACAGAGATTGAGAACGACACCAAGGAAGCGGATATTGTGTCTGTAAGAATAGCGAGCTGTTGGGCGAGAAAGCATTTCAGTTTTCACCGGCTGAATGGCTGACGATTCATCGCAGACTGTTTGAGGGTGTGTTTATCCATGCCGGTCAGATTCGCCAGTATAATATTACGAAAAAGGAATGGGTATTAAAAGGCGATACCGTCACCTACGCAGCGTGGAACAGCATCAAAGACACCCTTGATTATGATTTCGCAACGGAGAAACAGTTTTCTTATGAAGGATTGTCTGTAGAACGCTGTGTGAAGCATCTTGCCAAGTTTGCTTCAGATATTTGGCAGATCCATCCATTCTGCGAGGGCAACACCAGAGCTACGGCTGTTTTTATGATTAAGTACATGAAAACATTCGGTTTCAAAGTAAATAACGATGCCTTTGAAAAGAATTCCTGGTATTTCCGCAATGCTTTGGTAAGGGCAAATTATAACGATCTGCAAAACGGTGTTCATGCCACAACAAAGTTTTTGGAAATGTTCTTCAGCAATTTAATTTTGGGAACGGAATATGAGCTGAAAAACAGATATATGCACGTGGACTATGTGGATGATAATTCCCAAAGTGTCAGTCCTAAAGTTCCAAAGTCTCAATTTGACACTTTGGAATGTACTTTAGAAGAACTTGCGATCTTGAAACTGCTCTACAAAAATCCTTCCATTAAGCAAAAAGAGCTTGTGGCAGAGACCGGAAAATCGCTCAGTACGGTGAAGAGAATCATGGAGTCCTTGCAGAAAAAGGATTATATCCGTAGAGTGGACGGAAAAAGATATGGAAAATGGAATGTGCTGATTTAAAAATAACCCGATATGGAGAAAATATATGACTAACAAACAGTTGAAAAATTTAAAAGATACATTATGAATGACTGCCAACCAACTGCGTGCTAATTCAATATGAGCATATACGATGGATGGACTTAGTAGTAACCCAATTCCATTTTACTACTAACAGCCCGTAACAACTTGCTCCATTTTGCCCCATTTTGCCAGGATGCCAGAAAAATATACATTTCACAAATCCCCGAAATTCCTTGCAAGACAGGGCATTCCAGGGCAAATCAAGGAGAAACAAAACTATGATAAAAGTACTTTTCATCTGCCACGGCAGGATTTACTGGGCATGATGAAAAGTCTCATATCGTCTCATAAGCCCCGTTTTTAAGCGCTTTTTGTGTTTCAATCTCAAATTTACCAAAGATTTACCAATATTTCTGGAGAGCCAGACTTGCAAAAAAATGAGCCAGAATGAGGAGATTAAAAACATGAGCGAATTGAAACCAAGAATAACAGAAAACGGAATTGATTATATCCTTGTCGGAGATTACTACATCCCGGATTTGAAACTTCCGGAAGAGCACCGCCCCATCGGAAAGTATGGACGGATGCATCGGGAATATTTAAGAGAAGTCCACCCAGTCAGATTGAACACATTGACCTTGACCGGGGAGTTATGGACATACCTTGCAGACCTG
>ERZ1035041.1066-NODE-1066-length-9800-cov-4.267214_pt1 | contig 9800 bp, 7 predicted proteins | sample MGYA00520684_ERZ1035041 | MGnify/ENA primary metagenome ERZ1035041 (study PRJEB33766, sample SAMN09781699) | gut metagenome | biome: gut microbiome | host: Homo sapiens | place: Madagascar | study: EMG produced TPA metagenomics assembly of the PRJNA485056 data set... | reverse complement strand
CCTAACTTGATATCCACGAATTGCTCCGCTGCAAAGCAGCTCCCGCAATTCTCGATCATAATATATTATTATCCCACATTTAAAAAAGTACATCAATTAAATTTGCAGGAATGTCATGTATTTTAAAGAAGAGGACAAAATTTTTAAACAGTAGAATGAATGGGCATGATATGTGAAAATTTTGTGAAAAATATGCAGGAATTTCCAAGGAACAGCACAAGGTCTTTTATTAAAAAATGCGTCTTTACAGGCTATAATACAGTCATCAACCGAAACGAAGGAGGAACATCATGAAAAGAAAAATGATTTCTAAAATTATGGCAGCAGCACTGATCGGAACTATGTGTGCAGGAATGGCTGTACCTGTAATGGCTGCCGATGATGAAAAAGTAACCTTAAGCGTAATCAACTATCACGTAGGAACCGACTACGCAGCTGAGTATTATTCCTATCTGTTCGAGGCTTTCCAGCAGACAGAGGAAGGCAAGAATGTAGAGTTCAGCTTTGAGGAAATTCCTACTACAGATGCATTCAACCAGAAAATCAAGCTTCTCATCTCCAGCGGAGATCTGCCGGACATCGTTTTCAACGGCGGAAACAACATCATTGAGCTGGCTGCAAAATCCGGAAAGGTAGCAGACCTGACCCCTTATCTGGATGCGGATCCGGAGTGGAAATCTCTGTTTGACGATACTTCCCTGGAATTCAATACAGTAGACGGCAAGATCTACGGCATCCCGGTTTCCAAAGAGGTTTCCTATATCTACTATAACAAAGACCTGTTTGAGCAGGCTGGAATCGAAGCACCGGAAGTTGCTTATGCAACCTGGGATGAGTTTTTCGAAGCATGCGACAAGTTAAAAGAAGCAGGAATCACCCCGATCGGAATGGACAGTGCGGACTCCGGCTGGCTGACCAACCTTTGGATGAGCGCTCTGATCGGAACCAACGGAGAGGCTGGAAATGAGTGGATGAACACCATGTATCCAACAGACTACAATACACCGGAAGTAATCGCAGCAGCTGAGAACATCCAGAAAATGTTCCAGAACTACACAACACCAGATGCAGTTGGCGGCAAATACGATCCGATGGCAACCCACTTCTTCAACGGTGAAGTTGCAATGTTCCCGAATGGACCATGGATGATCCCGGATTTCTCCGAAACAGAGAAAGCACCGGAAGGCTTCTATGACAAAGTCGGCATCATGCTTCTTCCTGGAAACGGAATGGAAATGGTTCCAACACCTGGTGATATGGTAGGTGCTACCGATCCTGAAAAGATCGAGGCAGCTGTTGCATTCCTGAAATTTGAGACCACACCGGAAAACCAGATCAAGGCACTGGAAATGACCGGATTACAGCCTGTATCTGACAATCTTGAGATCCCGGAGACCCTTTCTGAGAGCGATCCTCTGATGGCACAGGCACTTGAGATCCAGGGAAAAGCAGGCGTGACTTACGGACAGAATCAGGCATACTGGTATCAGAACACAATCGATACATTCTCAACAGAGCTTCCGGAACTGGCATATGGAAACATCACAGCAGAAGAGTTCTGCACAAAACTGTCAGAAGCGGCAGCAAAGAATCTGGAATAATGTAAAAGGCCTGTCACCTGATACAGCTTTGGTGACAGGCTGCTTTTATGGGGAGAAAGAATGAATACGAAAAATAAAAAAATATGGATTTTCCTGTTTACCATTCCCTGCATGATTTTGTTCGCGCTTGTGTATGCGGCTCCAATCATCACGGTTTTTTACACCTCTCTGTGTGATTATACAGCATTTAGCGCACCTGCCTTTCAGGGAATCAAAAACTTCATTACAATTTTTAGCGACAGTGACTTTATCTGTTCCATCCGAAATACCCTTCTGTGGGTAGTGCTGCAGTCTACTCTTCACGTAGGCGTAGGTCTTGCCATGGCCCTTGTTCTTCGAAGAAAGCCAAAGGGCTGGAAAATCGCAAGAACTGCTTACATGATCCCGAATATCATTCCTACAGCGGCAACCGGCGTGATGTTTACCCTGCTCTTGAATCCTATGTTTGGAATTGTGAAGCCTGTTCTGGATTTCTTTGGCGTGAACTATGCCATGGTTCCAAACCTGTTCGGAAATTCCAGATATGCATTCTGGACCGTAACCGCAACCTGGATTTTCTACTCTGGATTTAACACCATTATTTTCCTGGCAGAGATGGGGGCTGTGAGCAAGGAAATTTATGAGGCAGCAGCCATTGACGGCGCAACGCCCTGGCAGGCAGACCGTTATATCACCTTGCCCCTGATGAGAAATGTATGCGGAACCTGCGTAACCCTTGCCAGTGTTGCCATGGTTTCCCAGTTCGATATTATTTACATGACCACAAAGGGCGGCCCGGGAACGTCTACCCTGAACCTGCCTATTTACCTGTATAAAGCAGCAACCCTGGAAAACAATTATGGAAAAGCAAACGCAGTGGGCGTGGTTCAGATCATCATCGGAATTACCCTGGTTATTCTGATCAAAGGTCTGTTCCGTGAGAAAAAGGAGGCGGCATAATGAGAAAAACAAGCAAAGTGAAAACGGGATCGCGTCCTTTTTCAAGTATTTCTTTATGATCCTGCTGATCTTTATTTCCCTGGCACCCATCGTGTGGGCGTTTATCAGTTCCTTTAAATCCTATGCGGAAATCAACTCCTCCGCATTGTCCTGGCCGTCCAGATTCAGTTTGGATAACTACAAGGCAGCTCTTCAGTATGCGCCGATCCTGAAATATTTCATGAACAGCGTGATCATTGTATGCGTCAGCGTGCTGGTGACAGTGGCACTGGTTGCCATGTGTGCCTACGTGATTTCCAGATTTCAGTTTAAGCTGAAAACCCTGATCGTGCTTTTGATCTCCGCATCCTTAATGCTTCCGGCACAGGCGATTTCCCAGCCGCTGTTTGCCATTTTCCAGAAGCTTGGGATTTTTGATACAAAGCTGGGCCTGATCATTGTGTACTCTGCAATGGGAATTCCAATGTCCTTCTTTGTTATGGTCAGCTATTACAAAACCATTTCTACAGCACTGGAAGAATCCGCTTATATTGACGGGGCAACTTTTATCCAGACCTTTTTGCATATTATTCTGCCTCTGGCAAAGCCGGGACTTGTGACCATTGCTATGATCCAGTTTATCAACATCTGGAATGAGTTCTACTTTGCATTGATGCTTACAAGCGGCGACCGTGCCAGAACTGTGCCGATTGCGCTGAACTATTATATGGGAACCTTTGCAAACAACTATTCCGCGCTGTTTGCGGCGGTTGTGATGACGGTACTTCCTACCATTATTTTGTTTATTCTGCTGCAGAGACAGGTTATGGAGAGTCTGACTGCAGGAGCTGTGAAAGGATGAGAATATGGATATCAATAAGAAACCAATTTACCCGGTAGAGCCGTGGAACATTACAGAGACAGAATTTTCCATGGAGACCAACTACCGCAATGAGACAACCTTTGCACTTTCCAACGGATACATTGGAACCCGCGGTACCTTCGAGGAAGGATATGATTTTTCCGTTGATGAAGGTCTGGAAGGAAACTTTATCAACGGATTTTATGAGAGTGTGGACATTCCTTATGGAGAGTGGAATTACGGTTTTCCAACCAAAAGCCAGTCCCTTCTGAACCTGCCGGATTTGAAGAAAACGGAAATTTATGGGGACGGCGAGCTGTTCGACATGCGAACCGGCAAGGTGGAGGATTACAGCCGTGTCCTTCATATGCAGGACGGATATGTGGAAAGAAAGCTGACCTGGACTTCACCAAAGGGGAAAAAGCTGCAGCTTGTGATGAAGCGCTTTGTTTCCCTGGTGCACAAAAACCGGATGTACCAGCAGATCCAGATTACGCCTGTGAATTTTTCTGGGGAGATCCGCATTTGTTCCCATCTGAATGGAGATGTGGAGAATCATACCAGAAAGACCAATCCTCTGATCGGTTACGGTCCTTTTGGTAGCAGACTGCATATGGACAAGCTTCAGGCTGAGGATGGGGTGCTGTATTACGAGGGCACGACCCTGCAGAGCGGCATGACAATGGCATGCGCAAGTGAATACAAAATAGCAGGAGCCGGGGAGGTTGTGACTGTTTTTGGCACAGACGAAGAGAAAAGGCATGCTGTGTGTGAAAGCAGAATGGAGGTTCCGGAAAATACCACCATTACCTGCGAGAAATTTATGGTTTATACTTCCAGCCAGGATATGGAAGCTGGCAAGCTGGAAGGATTTGCAAAGAAGGAACTGAAAGAAGCTGTTGAGGGCGGATGGCAGAAAGAGTTTGATGCCCAGCAGGCGAAAATCCATGAGTTCTGGGAGATTTCCGATGTGCAGATCTATGATGACGAGGCACTTCAGCAGGGAATCCGCTTCAACCTGTTTCATATTATGCAGTCCGCCGGAAGAGACGGACGCACCGGAATGGGCGCAAAGGGACTTTCCGGGGAAGGCTATGAGGGACATTATTTCTGGGATACGGAAATGTATGTGCTGCCGGTATTTGTTTACACGGCACCGGAGCTGGCAAAGAAGCTTCTGGAATATCGTTTCCGCACTCTGGATCAGGCCCGTGACCGTGCAAAGGTTCTGGGACATCCAAAGGGAGCCTTATATCCATGGCGTACCATTAACGGAGAAGAAGCTTCCACCTATTTTCCACTTGGAACGGCACAGTATCATATTAATGCGGACATTGCCTATGCGTTCTGGCTGTATGTAAGCGTGACCGGGGATCTGGAATTTTTCAAGGACATGGCAGCTGAGGTGCTTGTGGAAACCGCAAGAGTCTGGGCGGATGTGGGATATTTTGCAGAGTGCAGGGGCGGAAAATATTGCATCTGCGCAGTGACCGGACCGGATGAGTACAACGCCATTACAGACAACAATTTCTATACCAACCTGATGGGAAGGGAAAATATCCGCTATGCACTGAAGGCTCTGGAGATGCTAAAGGAAGCCAGAGCGGATGTGTATGAGGCATTTGTTTCCAGAATGGGAATTACAGAGGAGGAAACTGCATACTGGGAAAAAATTGTGGAGAACATGTATTTTCCATATGATGAAAACCGTCAGGTGTATGCCCTGGATGACCGTTTTATGATGCTTCGCCCATGGGATGATTCCAGAATCCCGCCGGAGAAGAGACATCTTCTGTATGAGAACTATCATCCGTTGTTTGTCTACAGACAGAGAATGTGCAAGCAGGCGGACGCGATTTTTGGACTTTATCTGCACAGCAACTTCTTCAGTAAGGAAGAGTTGAAGCGAAACTATGATTTTTATCAGGAAGTGACCCTGCATCATTCTTCCCTTTCCAACTGCGTATTTGGAATGCTGGCGTGCCAGATCGGATATTATGATGAGGCTTATGAATATTTTGCACAGTCTGCCAGAATGGATTTGGATGACTATCATGATAATTTCTATGCCGGTATCCATGCGGCCAACATGGCGGGAACCTGGCAGGCGATTATCAATGGATTTGCAGGCGTGCGCGTAAACGGCGGCGGGCTGGAACTGCACCCGTATGTACCGGAAAAGTGGAATGGTATGCAGTTTTACCTTCTGTACCGTGGAAGAAAGCTGAAGATTCAGTTGACCCATGAAAAGACAAGGGTGGAACTGGCGGCAGGAGATGCTGTCGCATTGAAGCTGAACGAGAAGGAAATACATCTGGAACCAGGAGAGGGAAGTGTTTATGAAGAAGAAATATAAAGGAATCTTTTTTGACTGGGACGGCACTGCTGTCCTCAGCCGAAAAGCTCCTGTGGAGGAGATTGTGAAGGCTATGGGACCACTTCTGGATCAGAAGGTGAATCTGGTGATCGTAAGCGGAACTACCATGGAAAATATTGCAGGGGGAAAGCTTGATTCGTATTTTACAAAGGAGCAGCTGGAGCATCTGTATCTTGGCCTTGGAAGAGGGGCTTTTAATTACAGATATGAAAATGGACAGGAGATTGTTTTCTCAGACATGCTTCCGGACAGGAAACTGCTCAGTGATATTCACAGGATCTGTTTTGACATTCACATGGAGCTTCTGGAAAAATACGGAATGAACACGGACATTGTATTTTCCAGACCGAATTACTGTAAGATCGACCTGATGGTGGAGAACCAGAGGGGGGATAACCTGTTTATGCAGGGGAACGAGCTGGATCTGCTGAAGGACTGCCTGAAAAAGCATGGGGTAGAAGGCGGCCTGCAGGGGCTTCTGGATATTTCAGAGGCAGCAGGAGCGCGATATGGGATTACTGTGAAGCCTACCTGTGATGCCAAATACCTGGAGGTTGGAATTTCCAGCAAAAGCGATAATGTGGACCGGATTCTGGAGTATCTGGAGGAGAAAGAGGGAATCAGCCCGCAGGAGTGCAGCTTCTGGGGAGATGAGTATGTGGGAATTGAGGAAGGCATTTACGGAAGCGACAGCTTTATGAAGACAGAGAAAACAGCGGCTGGAGAGTTCTTCGATGTGTCCCAGATTCCTGGAAAACGTCCCGAAGGCGTGGTGCAGCTTGGCGGGGGCGTAGAGAGGTTTCTGGAATTTTTGAAAGAGCAGGCACAGATTGAATAGGAGATTGCGGGGAAAGGGCTCAGAACGCCTTTTTCAAACCTGCTCTAATTTCTGAGAGTTGATGAATGGTTTTGATTAGGCTATTGTCTGCGGATGCAGATTGTGTGATTGTATGATAGAAAAAATACCCGATGGAGAGAATTGTTAATAAACTAAGCTCTTCATCGGGTATTTGCAGTTATGAATTTATTTTACAGAAGCCTGTCTGCCAAATAAGGTATTCTTGTATTTGGAAAGTGCAGTGAGAAGCACCATACCAAAGATTCCGCAGGATACCACTTCACCAGCGCCTACTGTAAGCATCATAAGCGGGATGGGAAGGTTGGTTCCATATCCGTAGCGAAGTACGAATGGTACCAGAACTGCGTTTGCCACAATCGGCGGAACCGGGGCAAGCCATTTGCTGCTGTTACGAAGCTTGTAGGTAAATACAGCTCCGATGAGGGTGGCAATACTTCCGAATGCGATATCCAGAGGAATGGCACCGCCAAGCAGATTGGCAAGGATGCAGCCTACAAAAAGACCGGGGATGGCAGCTGGTGTGAAGTATGGAAGGATGGTCAGGGCTTCGGAAATTCGGACCTGGATCTCTCCATAGCTAAACGGTGCGAACACCAGTGTCAGTACAACATAGACAGCCGCGATCAGCGCTGCCTGCACCAGAAACAGGGTACTTTTGTTTTTCATATTCATTTGTCTCCTTTAGTTTTGTTTTACGAGTGGAAGGTCACGAACACTCGATTCATTTTCGCGCGGCTTTTGGTCAAGCGGCCATGCTTGCATGGACATTTGACGAATGCCGCGGAGGCATATACCGGAAGGTATATGGCCTACGCCGGGAATCGGCGGAAAAGCCTATAAGACCTTGGTTTTGAGGGCTTTTCAACGGGCATGAGTATAGCATATTTGGGGGAGGAATGCAAGGGAAAATAATGGGCGTACCCACATTTTGCCCACAATGATGCGTCCATGACAAAATTCCAGACATCGTCTGGAATTTTGGGTGGATGTAAGTTATTTCTCGGCATCCGCCAGATTCTTCTTCAGTTCAATCATCTTGTCACGCAGCTCGGCGGCCTGCTCGAAGTTCAGGTCTGCGGCAGCCTGGCGCATCTGCTTCTCCAGCTGGGAAATCAGATCCTTCAGCTCTTTTTTGCTCATGGATTCCGGATCCTTCTTCAGCTTCACCTCTGTTTCTGCAACAGCCTTGGAAACGGCAATCAGGTCACGGACCGCTTTCTTGATGGTAGTAGGTGTGATACCGTGCTCCTCATTATAAGATTCCTGGATTTCCCGTCGGCGGTTGGTTTCTTCAATGGCGTTTCGCATGGAGTCCGTCATCACATCTGCGTACATAATAACATGGCCATTACTGTTTCGGGCAGCACGTCCAATGGTCTGGATCAGGGAAGTTTCGGAACGGAGAAAGCCTTCCTTGTCCGCATCCAGAATAGCGACTAAAGTGATTTCCGGAATATCAAGTCCCTCTCGCAGCAGGTTGATTCCAACCAGCACGTCAAATACGTCCAGACGCATATCGCGGATAATTTCCGCACGTTCCAGAGTATCAATATCCGAATGAAGATAGCGGACACGGATTCCTACATCCCTCATATACTGAGTCAGATCTTCAGCCATTCTCTTGGTAAGAGTGGTAATAAGCACCTTGTTTTTCTTAGCAGTTTCTTTGTTGACTTCGGAAATCAGGTCATCGATTTGACCCTCTACAGGGCGAACCTCCACCTTAGGATCCAAAAGTCCGGTAGGACGGATGATCTGCTCTGCACGGAGAAGCTCGTGGTCATATTCGTAGTCACCGGGAGTGGCAGACACAAACAGAACCTGGTCCAGCTTATTTTCAAATTCCTCAAAGCTAAGAGGACGGTTGTCCTTGGCAGAGGGAAGGCGGAAGCCGTAATCCACCAGTGTCTGCTTACGGTTCTGGTCACCTGCATACATGGCGCCTACCTGTGGAACGGTCTTATGGGACTCATCAATAATAAGGAGAAAATCATCCCCGAAATAGTCCAGAAGAGTGTAAGGGGGCTGCCCCGGCTCCAGACCGGAAAGATGACGGGAATAGTTCTCAATGCCGGAACAGAATCCGGTTTCCTTCATCATTTCAATATCAAAGTTGGTACGCTCAGAAATTCGCTGGGCTTCTATCAGCTTGTCCTCGCTTTTGAAATAATCTACCCGTTCCTTTAATTCTTCCTCAATGGCAATTGCCGCCTTCTGGATTTGCTCCGCAGGCACAACATAATGGGATGCCGGGAAAATACCGATATGTGCAAGCTGGCACTTGATTTCCCCGGTAAGCACATCAATTTCCGAAATCCGGTCGATCTCATCTCCGAAAAATTCCACCCTCACAGCCGTATCCGAACTGTTGGCCGGAAAAATCTCCAGAGTGTCCCCGCGGACACGGAAGGTGCTTCGGTGAAAATCCATCTCATTGCGGGTGTACTGAATGTCGATCAGTTCTCGGATGACCTCATCCCTGTCCTTGGTCATGCCCGGACGAAGCGAGATCATCATGTCCTGGAATTCCTGTGGAGAACCCAGTCCGTAAATACAGGATACGGAGGAGATGATGATAACGTCCTTGCGCTCAGACATGGCAGCAGTGGCAGAGAGCCTGAGCTTATCGATCTCGTCATTGATGGCAGAGTCCTTGGCAATGTAGGTGTCCGAGGATGGCACATATGCTTCCGGCTGGTAATAATCGTAATAGGAGACGAAATACTCCACCGCATTCTCCGGGAAAAACTCCTTAAATTCCCCATAAAGCTGCGCCGCCAGCGTCTTATTGTGCGCCAGGATCAGAGTAGGCTTATTCAGCTGCGCAATAACATTCGCCATGGTAAACGTCTTACCAGACCCCGTCACCCCCAGCAAAGTCTCGAACTGATTTCCCTCCTTAAATCCCTTCACCAGTTCCGCAATCGCCTGCGGCTGATCCCCAGTTGGCTTGTATTCCGAATGCAATTCAAAATGATCCATAGTTTTCTCCTGATCTTTTCCTGAAAAAATAACAGTATATTTCCTTTAGTATAACTATGTCTGCATTATATCATTCCCAATAAAAAAAGTACAGAACAATCCGAATGTTTGTTCTGTACTTTTTTTTTATTATAACCAGTTTACCTTCGTTTCTCAATCACTATTTTCCATGTATTAATTTTATTACTTTCTTTGACGAAT
>ERZ1035041.1065-NODE-1065-length-9803-cov-3.656545_pt1 | contig 9803 bp, 6 predicted proteins | sample MGYA00520684_ERZ1035041 | MGnify/ENA primary metagenome ERZ1035041 (study PRJEB33766, sample SAMN09781699) | gut metagenome | biome: gut microbiome | host: Homo sapiens | place: Madagascar | study: EMG produced TPA metagenomics assembly of the PRJNA485056 data set... | reverse complement strand
GTTATGCATTATATGGCGGACTATTTTACTTTTCCCCACAATAAGAACTTCACTGGCAATCTGTATGAGCATAATAAATACGAGAAGCACCTTAAGAACTATCTGAAGCGCTACATAAACAGCGGAGCGGCAGCACAGCTGACCATCATTCCGGTTCACTTCGGAAGTTTCCAGGAGCTTGTAGCGTACATTAAGAAGGCGCATGAGGGGTATCTTCTCAAGGAGAGAAACATTGTAGAAGATATTCAGTATATTCTCAGAATCTGTTCACAGGTCATTCATGGAATCCTGCAGCTGGCAGCAGTCCGGCTGGGCAGTGAGAGTATTCTGTTTCCGGCAGTGTGCTGATTTGTTTGAAGTAATTTTGAGCCGTCAGGTACCGGGAATCCACAGAATCCATTCTGCGGAAGACCGCTCCTGGCGGCTCTTTTTGCCTGCGGACAGGCCTGTTCCATGGAAAATGGGAATGGGGAAAATACCTTTTTGCCCTGTCCTTATTCTGTGAACAAAAAATGAAAATTTACGAAAATCCAGCCGGATAGTTTGAGGACGGTTGATTTAGAAGGGCTAGTATGCTACAATAATTCATGTTAATATTTAAGACGAACTGTTTTTGCAGTAAAAATGCATACCTTTATATTAGGGGAGTAAAGGGATGTTCATAGATAGAAGGGAGCATCTTTTAAATATGAAGAATAAATACCTGACAAAATGTTTATGTATCACCATGGCAGCAGCCCTGTCTCTGGCAGGTCCAGCTGGTGTCCTGGCAGCAGACGGGACATCCTTGTCAGTAACAGAAGCAGCGATACAATCAGATGAGACAGCACAGGAAACAGCTGCAGCTAAGGCTGCGGTGCCTACACAGGTGCCGACAGCAGCACCTACCCAGACTCCTACAGCGGCACCTACTCAGATGCCTGCAGCGCAGCCCGCAGAAGCAGCAGAAGCATCTGCCCAGGTACCGGCAGATCCTACTCAGACGCCGCAGCCTTCTGAATCAGCAGAGCCCAGTGAGACCCCGGATGACACACCAACCGTGACACCAGAGCCAGGGGAGACCCCGGATGTGACGCCTACCGTGACACCAGAGCCGGGGGAGGAGCCGGATGTGACGCCTACCGTGACACCAGAGCCCAGCGAGACTCCGGATATAACACCTACCGTGACGCCGGAACCCGGGGAAGACCCGGATGTGACACCTACGGTTACTCCGGAACCTAGCATAACACCAGAACCAAGCGTGACCCCGGAACCCAGTGTAACCCCCACCATTCTCCCGGAATTATCTGAGGAGAGCCAGAAGAAAGTAAAGGCCCTTATCGAATCCATTGATAAGACCTTCCAGGAAGAACTCAGCGAAGGGAAGATCGAAGAGGTAAAGCAGCTTCGGGCGACCTACGACAGCTTTACCGATCAGGAGAAGGCAGCGGTTACCAATTACCAGCTGCTGACCGAGATGGAGGCGACCATCAATCTTACGCCCACACCTACGCCTACCGTAACTCCGGAAGATGTCCAGGCAATCCAGGGAACACCTGTTTATTATGCCACCAATCTTCATGCCGGCAAGGAGTTTTATCTGAACAGTCTTAAGGATAATTATCAGCTGACCTTTTCCGATGATTTTGCAGATATCATGGATCAGATCGAGTCTGAATACAAGGTGAAGAAACTGCTTACAGATGTATCCGATACCACAGGGGGTGTGACCACCTCCGCAGATTCTCTTCTGGTACGCAACTGGCAGGACATTCTTGCCGTGTATATCTATGAGCAGAGCCTTCAGGGCGTTACCTCCTACACACTGGATGGGTCTTGTAAGGAAGCTCTTGCCCGGATTTTTGAAGAGATGAATCCGGTTGTGCGGGATGAGAATGATTCCCGCAGGGTTACATATGGCTGCTACCATATTAATGATTACATCAAGAAGAACAAGATTCCCAAGGAAGAGCGAGGTGTGCTCAAGAAGTACCTGGAGACAGACTGCAAGCTTCTTTGCGCCACTGTCACAGCTGCCAGGGGATTTGTAAGACAGAGCGTGGGAGATGACGTTTCAGAGGAGCGTGTGAATGTAATCACAGCTGCCTATTCCCTGGTGGGCAAGGTTGGCTATTTCTGGGGCGGCAAATCCACCACCATCGGCATGGACCCATACTGGGGAAGTGTGGAGCAGGTGACTGCAGAGGGAAGTCAGAGTACCGGATCTCTTCGTGCCTACGGACTTGACTGCAGCGGCTTTGTTACCTGGTCTGTGATCAACGGTTACAGGGACCAGGCCATGATCGCAGCGGTGGGAAACGGAACCTCAGACCAGTGGGAGAGAGCCAATGTGGTAAGCGAGGCAGACGCCCAGCCTGGAGACCTGGTTTTCCAGAGAGGTCCGGAAGCCGGCAGCTCCAACCACGTGGGTATTATCTGCGGCAAGACAGATGCGGGAGACTGGATCGTAGTCCACTGTTCTTCCGGTAAGAATGGCGTTACTGTAGGAGAGGCATACAGTGCAAGCTTCCGTTATATTCGTCAGCCCTCCTTCTATCCGAATGCACAGCAGGTAGAGGAGATGAGAAAGAGCGGCCAGGCAATCACCAGTGCACAGTATATTACAGGAATTGACGTATCCAATAACCTTCAGAGTCTGATCAATGCAAATCTGTCTAATACAGGAGACCTGGATACCGTTACCATAGATCCTTCCGGAAACGGAACGATTTCACCTAGCAGCCTGTATGTGGCCAACAGCCTTCAGGAGCTGTTTGACGCCGGCAAGCAGGTAAGCGTATTCAATCAGGTGACATATGGAGATGCGGCAGAGATGGAAGTCCAGAGTGCCGGCTCCGATGGCAGAGTATCAGCGGAGATGCTGCAGGAGGGAGACTTTACAGGCATTATGGTTGCCAACCGTCTCCAGGAGATGCTTTTAGCGACAATTGTTCAGTGATGAAAAAAGTGCTTCCATACCCGATGGCGGGCAGGAAGCACTTTTGCTATCGTAGGAATGTGCGTTAGAAAAGTTACTGTGCAGGCAAAGAACAATAGCAATCGGGGAGGTTCCCTTATCGGTTGATACCGGATAATACATCCTCGATCCATTTGTCCGTATTATAATTACCGTCGAAGAACTTTACAATCACGCCGTAAGGCTCCGTCTGGTTGGAGAAAGCATTTGCCTCGTCGGTATCCACATGCATGGCAAGGCGGTAGCTCCAGTCCACACGGACTACCACATCTGCATAGATCAAGGCGCGGCCGTAGCTTTTGGTAAGGACGAAGACCTCGTCATTGTCTTTTACCTTAAGAGTGACGGCATCGGCCGGGGTCATGTGGATGTGCCGCTTGGCAACGATCACGCCGTGGTCGATGGTCAGTTCACCCTTGGGGCCGATCAGAGTGCAGCCTGGGGAGCCAGTAGTGTCGCCGGACTGGCGGATCACGCCGGGAAGCCCGATCTTCCGGGTATCGGTAAGGGAAAGCTCCACCTGGGTCTCTTTACGGAAGGGACCAAGAAGAGCCATATTCTGGTATTCGCCTTTGGGACCTTTTACGGTAAGGCGTTCCTGGCAGAGGTATTGTCCGGGCTGGCTTAGTTCCTTCGTATAATGAAGCTGGGCATCCTCCCCGAAAAGGAAACGGAAATCCTCCTGGGAGACATGGATATGCCTGGCTGAAGTTTCAATAGGGATTTTGGTACTCATGAAAAATTCCTCCGAAGTGACGTTTTTTGATTCACTGTAAGGGCAAAAGACCTTTTGACCCTAACATCATGTTATAGAGTTTAATCTTAATGAGAAAAAATAGCAAGTCTTTTTTACATTACCATATTAAAGGAGCTTATCCAACATGAAAAAGCATACAGACAGCGGATTTACCTTTGACATTCAGGGGGATCACGCTGTGGTCATGGAAATAGACGGGAATCCGCAGATCGTGGAAATTCCCGGTGAAATTGATGGAGTTCCGGTTACCGAGCTGGCGGAATATCTGTTTTCCGGCAAAAGCTGCCAGGTGATCCGCATTCCTTCCGGTGTATGGAAGATCGGCAGATACGGCTTTTACAATTGCCGGGAGCTGGAAGAACTGTGGTTTTCCAGTGATTTCACAGATCTTGGAAGCGGAGCCTTCACAGGCTGTCACAAGATCCGCAGGATGGAAGTGCAGATGAACAGCCAGGAATCCGGTCTGAAGGAGATTCTTTCCGAGGTGGGAGAAGAACTGCAGGTGCATCTTTACGGGGAGGTGGAGGCCATGCTCTGGTTCCCGGAATATTACGAGGAGGGCGTGGAGAATACCCCCGCCAGGATTTTAATGACTGAGGTACACGGAAGCGGCCTTTATTACCGGAACTGTTTTCAGGGAAAAGTGTTCCACTTCCTGGAATACGACAAGCGCTTTGAGCTTGCCAGGGCCCAGGAATCTCCGGATTTTCTCCGGGAAATGGTGTACGGAAGGCTGTACTGGCCAGTAGGGCTTACCGCCAAGGCCAAAGCCCAGTATGAACAGTACCTGCAGGAACATATGGCACAGATCGCCTCTGCGTTTATCCGGCAGAAGCGGGGCAAAGAGCTGGAATGGCTTCTTCATACTTACCCTTTAACGCCGGACCAAAGAGAGCTGTTTGCCGGTCTTATGGATCAGGCAAATGCTTCCCACGCCTCAGAAATCCTCAGTATGCTGATGGAATACCAGAGAGTCCATTTTCCATCCAGAAGGAGAAGCTTTGACTTATGAGTGATTCAGGAACATTTAAGGTAAATCCCATTCACGATGCCCAGCAGCGGGCCCTTGCGGCAGAGGCCATTTGCCAGGATATCCTGACCGGAGCAAGGAACCAGCTGTATCTGAACATGCGGTTTCTGGACAGTGCGCTGGCGGCCTTTCCTTTTGTAGGGGAGATGGGCATACATCCTGTGGGAACAGATGGAAACGTGCTGTATTATCAGCCGGAAGAATTGATGGAGCTGTTCAAAAAAGGGACGGAGAAGGTGAACCGTGTTTATCTGCACAGCCTGCTGCACTGTATTTTTCTCCATGTGTTTCCAGAGCGGGACAGTGAGGGGAATCCGGCAGTGGATGTCCAGTACTGGAATCTTGCCTGCGACATTGCGGTGGAGAACATGATTGACGGCCTTTATCTGAAATGCGTCCATCAGCCAGCCTCCATGGTGAAGCGCCAGGCACTTTCCCTGATCTTAGAAGAGGGCAAAGTGCCTACCGCTCAGCGGATTTACAGACGGCTTCAGACCCTGCATCTGCCGGAGAACAAAATGCAGGAGCTGCGAAGGGAATTTTCCCAGGATGACCATAGCAAATGGTATGAGAACCGTCCAAACAGTCCCCAGATGTCCCAGAGGAAAAAGAACTGGGACGACATCCGAAACCGCATGCAGACAGAGATGGAGACCTTTTCCAAGGAGGCGGGACAGGGCGGGGAGACTCTTGTGGACCAGCTTCGGGCGCAGAACCGCAACCGTTATGACTATAAGGAATTTCTGAGGAAGTTCTCTGTTTTGAAAGAAGAAATGAAAGTGGATATGGACACTTTCGATTATATATTTTACAATTATGGAATGAATCTGTATGGCAACATGCCCCTGATCGAGCCGTTGGAGACCAAGGAAGAGCGGAAGGTGGAGGATTTCGTCATCGTCATCGACACTTCCATGTCCTGTAAGGGCGAGCTGGTGCAGAAGTTTCTGGAGGAGACCTACAGCGTGCTCAGTGAATCGGAGAGTTATTTCCGAAGAATTCATGTGCACATTCTCCAGTGTGATGAGAAGATCCAGTCGGATGTGGTCATTGAGAATGTCATGCAGTTAAAGGAATATATGTCCCATTTCACTGTGAAAGGGGGAGGCGGCACGGATTTCCGTCCGGCCTTTGCCTATGTGGAGCAGCTGATGCGGGCGAAGAAATTCACGAAGCTTCGGGGACTGATCTATTTTACAGACGGCTATGGAATCTATCCTGCCAAAATGCCTCCTTACGAGACGGCTTTCGTTTTCATGAAGGAGGATTACCAGGACATTGATGTGCCGCCCTGGGCTATTAAACTGATTCTGGACAGTGAGGATCTGGAGAAGTAAGATGATCCAGAAGTGGATGTGGATTTTGGCAATACGAGGAGAGAGATTATGAATATTAAGCGAGCGAAAGAAGAGATTCGAAATACAATAGAAGCTTACCTTCTGAAAAATGAGTACGGGGAGTACGAGATCCCGGTGATGGCACAGCGTCCCATTTTTCTCATCGGGGCACCTGGAATCGGCAAGACCCAGATCATGGAGCAGATTTCCAGGGAATGCAAGGTGGGCCTGGTATCCTACACCATCACCCATCACACCAGACAGAGCGCCATCGGTCTGCCCTTTATTTCCAAAAAGGAATTTGACGGCAGGGAAATGGCGGTTACAGAGTATACCATGAGTGAGATCGTGGCTTCCATTTACGAGAAAATCCAGGAGTCCGAATTAAGGGAAGGAATCCTTTTTATCGATGAGATCAACTGTGTTTCCGAGACGCTGGCCCCTGCCATGCTGCAGTTTCTCCAGTGCAAAACCTTCGGAAGCCATAAGATTCCGGAGGGCTGGCTGATCGTGGCTGCAGGAAATCCGCCGGAATACAACAAATCCGTCCGGGAATTTGATGTGGTGACCATGGACCGTGTGAAAAAGATCCAGGTGGAGCCGGATTTTGATGCGTGGAGAGAGTATGCCTATACAGCTGGCGTGCACCCTGCCGTGATTTCCTATCTGAACACAAGGCCTGCCAATTTCTACAAGATGGAAAGTACGGTGGACGGCAAAAATTTCGCTACCCCAAGAGGCTGGGAGGATCTTTCCCGGCTGATCCAGGTCTACGAGAAACTGGACAAAACGGTGGACCGGGAGGTGGCTGGCCAGTATATCCAGCATCCCCAGATTGCCCGGGATTTTGCCAATTATCTGGAGCTGTTTTATAAGTACCGCACAGATTATCAGATTGATGAGGTATTAAATGGCCACATCGACGATATTCTGGTGAAAAAGGCAGCACACGCATCCTTTGACGAGAAGCTGAGCGTGACCGGGCTTCTCCTTTCCAGGCTGAACAAGAGCTTTGGAATGGTCCGTGAGGAAGAAGAGGTGCTTGCCGCTGTTTTTGATATTTTAAAGGAAAGCAAGGAGCCTCTTCTGGATGCCCAGAGGGAGCAGCCTATGGTTTATCTTGAGGATGTGAAGAACCGTTATCAGGCAGAGTCTGCAGCCCGAAAGAAGGCAGGACTTTTGTCCAGGGAAGACATTCATCACGACCAGCAGGTGCTGGATACGCTGGAGCGCTACGTGATGAACCTGAAAAAAGAAAATGTCCAGGACGGGGAAGCGGCCTTCGCTTTTCTTCGCCAGTGGTTCAATGAGTCAAAGGAAAAATATGACGAAGATTTTGACCTGGCAGCCAGACAGCTGGAATATGCCTTTGATTTTATGGAAAGCGCTTTTGCAGGAGGACAGGAGCTGGTGGTGTTTATCACAGAGCTGAATACCAGCAGCCCGGCAGTTTCCTTCCTTCAGGAGTACTCCTGCGAGAGATATTACCGTTACAACAAGGAACTTTTGTTCCGGGAAAATACCAGAGACATTCTGGAGCGGATCCGGCAGCTGGGATAAGGAGGCCAAATGCGAAAAAGAAATCCCTGGAAGCTTATTTTTATCATTCTGTTTGCAGCGACGGTTCTGGTGGGAATTTATGTGTATCAGCAGCAGTATGAGCCTGGAAGCCTGCTGGAAAAGGCGGGAGAAAAGCTTTTTGAAAATGCTCCTGAGATTTTTTCGGGAGAGCCCAAAGAAGTGCGGGAGCTAAGAAAGCAGGAGATTGCCGGGACGGATGAACAGTCCGGCCGCCAGGAATATTATTTCGGGCTTTTGACAGAGGAGGAGCAGCGGGGATACCGGGAAATGCTTACCGGGATCCAGAACCGGGAGAAGGAATTTTACCTTACGGTCTATGAAGATGACACGGTAAACCGGGTCTATCATGCGGTTCTTATGGATCACCCGGAACTGTTCTGGGTCCATAACCGGAAGTCGGTTTACAAAACCACATTCTCAGACGGCAATTACTGTACCTTTTCCCCGGGATACAGCTACACAGAGGAAGAGATCGAAGAAATCCAAAAGGCGGCGGAAAATGCCTGTCAGGAGGTAAGTGCGCTGCTTCCAGAGGGGGCAGATGACTACGAAAAAGCCAAAACAGTGTATACTTATCTGATCAATACCGCAGAGTACCAGGAGTCTGAGGATGACCAGAGCATGGCAGGCATCTTCTGGAAAAAACAGGCGGTGTGTGCCGGGTACGCAGGCGCTGCCCAGTATCTTCTGGAATATCTGGGAGTTCCCTGCATCTATGTGGAGGGCAGCACGGCGGGAAGCACAGAGGGGCATGCCTGGAACATCATCTTGCTGGATGGGGACTACTATTATTTTGATGCCACCAACGGGGATCAGCCGGAATTTCTGGAAGGAGATGCAGTTCAGCTTGCAGAACACAAGACAATCCTGTATGATTATCTGTGTCCCTTCCCCAAGGAATATGAGATGACCTACACGCCGTCGAAGGAATTTATTTTGCCGGAATGTACGGCTACTGCCAAGAATTTCTATGTGCTGAATCAGGGATGCTTTGATACCTACGACTATCAGGAGATTTTGGCGTACTGTCAGATGCGGCTGAACAACGGGGCAGCGGTAGTGAGGTTTAAGTTTTCCACCCAGGAAGCCTTTGATGCAGCCAAGGCAGAGTGGATCAACGGGGACGCCATTCAGGAAGCTGCCAGATATTACATGACCCTGTATGGAATGAATCAGGTGGAATACCACTACGGCATTCTGGAAAATATGAAAACCATTTATTATATGTTCTGATTACAGTGTTTTGAAAAAAATAGTATATAATGAGGATTGCGGAAGCTGCTTTGCAGCGGAGCAATTCGTGGATATCAAGTTAGGGGCAAAAGACCTTTTGCCCCTAACATCATAGAATCAATTGTGGGAGGAGGCGTTACTTATGACAGATATTCTGAAAAATGTTTTAAATATTGCCGCCAGAATCCATGACATGCAGGCAGCCGGGACGCTGGCAATGGCGTTCTTTGGAATTGTGCTTGTATTTGGACTGGTCAACTGTATTCTGGGCTATCGGCTTTTGCGGTTCTGGATGATGATCTTCGGCTTTCTGATGGGTGCCGGGGCAGGCTTCTTTGGCGTATATGAGGCGGGAGTCAGCGACAAAACCATTTATGTGGTGGTCATGCTGATCGCGGGAGTGATTCTTGCGGTAATATCCTTTGCCATTTTTAAGGCTGGTATTTTTATCATCGGAGCCGGAATTGGGCTGACGGTGACCATTTACCTGATTCATCCCACCACATCCTTTACCTTTTTCCTGTGCCTGCTGACTGGTGTAGGACTTGGCTTCCTTGCCCTTCGCTATGAGCGGGAAGTGATCATTGTGGGAACCAGTATTCTTGGAGGAATTCTAAGCGGCTTTGCCACTGCCAAGCTGACGAATATGGAGGAAATTCCTTTTGGAATTATTTTTTCTATCGGTTTTGCAATGGTGGGAATGCTGATTCAGTTTGCCATCAACAGGCTGAAATATGAGGATGAGGACGAGGAAGAAGAGCTTCCAAGAAAGAAAAAAGTGGAAAGCAGGAGGGAATCAGAGCCTGCTCCAAGAAGGAAACGCGCTGAATCTGGCAGAGGCGTCCGGGAAGAAGCAGAGAATTCCAGAAGAACTTCCCCGAAGAGAAGATCTGCGGTATACGAAGA
>ERZ1035041.1058-NODE-1058-length-9859-cov-3.371685_pt1 | contig 9859 bp, 10 predicted proteins | sample MGYA00520684_ERZ1035041 | MGnify/ENA primary metagenome ERZ1035041 (study PRJEB33766, sample SAMN09781699) | gut metagenome | biome: gut microbiome | host: Homo sapiens | place: Madagascar | study: EMG produced TPA metagenomics assembly of the PRJNA485056 data set... | reverse complement strand
GTGCAATATATAGGCATAAAAAATAGCTGTCCTGTACTTTGGCGAGTCTCGACAGCTATTTTTTACGAAACATATTTGTCAATTTATATTTTTCCTGCTCAGGGTACTGTTGTGGTACTCGGTGGAGTAGGTCACATCCTCGCCGAACCAGCTGGGGGGCTGGTAGGCGTGGGCTGCTTCTTCGGAGGGGAACTCTACCTCAGCCAGAAGAAGGCCCTCATAAGGTGCTTTGAACACATCCAGTTCAATGGACAGTCCGTCCTTCTCCGGAATCACATAGCGCACCTTGGAGATCACGATTCCGTCCGCCTTCAGCTTCAGGTGCTCATAAGCCTCCTTCGTCAAGGGCAGATTGTACTCCTCCCTTGCCAGAAGTCCCTTTGACTTATAGGTGAGATAATAGTTGTCATTTGACTTGCGGATCCGCACTACCGGTTCTGTGCACAGATATCCCTGTTCGATCACCTTGCAGGGATACTGCTCCAGATTTTCCGGAAGGTTCTCTTTTTTCACAAGAAATTTTCTCTCGATTTCCATAGAATCCCCTCCTGATAAAGCTTTTTCAAACATGCCCTAAAGCAGTTCAGGCATTACTGTTCACTCCGTGTCCAGCAGCACTTAAGCTTCCTCTTTTTCTTCATCCTCTTCTTCCACAGGATCCGGAGTCCAGTTTCTTCTTCCGAATCTGGTGGCAAGAGCCAGCATTTCTTTTTGCAGTTCCTTTGTAAACTGGCCTTCTGTCAGACGCCATTTCCAGTTGATTCCAAGTGTGGACGGCTGGTTGATCCGGGCCGTATTGACCAGCTGCAGATAAGCCTGGATTGTAATGATACATCTTCCAGCCGCACTTCCCATTACCAGACGGATCATGTTTCTGCAGATTCCCTTCTCATCATCATGGAAATTCCACAGATATTCACGAACCATATGACGCTCCTCAGGCGTAATATCACTGTACCAGCCAAGAAGAGTCTCATTGTCATGAGTTCCGGTATAAACCACACAGTTGTTTGTATAATTATGCGGCAGATAATCGCTGGCATTTCCGGTATCGCGGGCATCAAAAGCGAACTCGATTACCTTCATATTGGGATATCCGCTCTCCTCCACAAGGCGCTTCACAGAGTCTGTCATAAAGCCAAGATCCTCTGCAATAATGTCTTTTTGTCCCAGTCTCTGGGAAACGGTGCGGAACAGATCCATTCCAGGTCCTTTTTCCCACCAGCCGCGCTCCGCAGTCTTATCTCCATACGGAATTGCATAATATTCATCAAAACCGCGGAAATGATCGATACGGACAACATCATACATATTAAAGCAGTGCGCCAGACGCTTCATCCACCACTCAAAGCCTGTATTCCTGTGCACATCCCATCTGTACAGCGGATTGCCCCAGAGCTGTCCTGTTGCGGAAAATCCATCTGGCGGGCATCCTGCTACCTGTGTAGGCTCATTGTTCTCATCCAGCTTGAAAAGTCCCGGATTCGCCCAGGTATCTGCACTGTCCATGGCAACATAGATGGGAATATCTCCGATAATACGGATACCTTTTTTGTTTGCATAGGCTTTTAATTTCGCCCACTGCTCATAGAATTTAAACTGCATATATTCCTGAAATTCAATTTCGAAATAAAGCTCTCTTCTGTAATAATCCAGCGCATTGTTCCAGCGAAGACGGATATCCTCCGCCCATTCGGTCCACGGAATTCCTCCGAAGCGATCCTTCACTGCCATAAAAAGCGCATAATCACCAAGCCAGTGTGCCTGCTCCTGCTGGAATCTGACAAACTCCGGATTCTTTGAGATATCGCTTCTCTCATAAGCCTTGCGAAGAAGCTTATAGCGTCCCTTGTAGATTTTCTCATAATCCACATCATCTGCTCTGGATCCGAAATCCACAGCATCGCATTCCTTCTTTGTCAGAACCCCTTCCTCAATCAGATCCTCAAGACTGATGAAATAAGGATTTCCTGCAAAAGTAGAGAAGGACTGATAAGGTGAATCCCCATAGCTGGTAGGGCCAAGAGGCAGAATCTGCCAGCAGCCCTGTCCTGCTGCCTTTAACTGGTCTACAAACTCATAGGCACTTTTTGAAAAACATCCAATTCCATATTTTGACGGCAGGCTGCTGATTGGAAGCAGCACGCCGCATTCTCTTTGAATTCCCATTTTTCCCTCCATAATATCCTGAAACATAATCCTGATTCTTTCCCTATGTCCGCTGCAGACGCCGCAGCTTTCGCAGTTTGACATACTTGTTTGTATCATGGCACATTTCATCATACAGAATCAATATTAAATTTTCAAGAAATATGGCATTTTTTCCTAATAATGATATTTTTTCCTGTTTTTCACAAAACAGATCAGGGAACATACCATGCCCAGTCCCTCTGCAACTACAATAGCCCCCCAGATTCCATCCATTCCCAGCACAGCAGGAAGCAGCAATACCATCCCTCCTCTGAAAATCAGGGTTCTTGTGAAAGACAAGAATGCGGACAGCGGACCATTACACAGCGCAGTGAAAAAAGAGGATGCATAAATATTAATTCCGCTTAACAAATATCCCAGTGCGAAAATCCGAAAGCCATGAACAGTCATATTCAGAAGTTCTTTGTCATAACCCACGAAAACAGCTGACAACGGATAACTGATAGCTTCAGAAACTACAACCATGATCACGGATGTAATGCCAATGATCGTGATACTTTTTCGGAATACGCTTTTTAACTCTTTATGATTTCCCGCACCATACTGGTAGCTGACCACTGGAGCACTTCCTGATGAAAAACCAAGAAATGCCGCTAGGAAAACAAAATCTACATACATCATAACAGAATAAGCCGCAACTCCCATTTCCCCGATTACTTTCATCAGCTGGATATTATATAAAATACTGATCAGGGAAGCAGAAATATTGCTGAGAAGTTCTGAGGAGCCATTGGAAGCAGCCTGAAGAAGCTGTTTTCCATAAAATCTGGTTCTGGTCAGCTGCAGACCATGTTCTCTCTTCTTTGCAAAATAAAGCAGAGGAATTGCACCGCCAACCACATATCCCATAACCGTTGCCAGCCCGGCACCAGCTACTCCCATTTTCAGCACAGCAATAAATACATAATCCAGCACCATATTGGTAACGCCGGATGCAATGGACAGCACCAGTCCAAGAACAGGCTTTTCATTTACCACAAAGAAATTCTGGAAGCTGACTTGCAGCATAAATGGTACACTTCCACTAATCAGGATAGTCCCATAAGTCACACTGCTTTCCATAAGAAGGTCGCTGGCTCCTGCAAGGCGCATAATAGGACGGACAAAAATAAGAATAATTACCGTCAGTATTGCACCGATTCCTATAATACTGTAAATCAACATGGAAAAATACTGATTTGCCAGCTCCTTTTTCCCTTCTCCAAGTGTTTTGGCTACCAGTGCACTGCCTCCCGTTCCCAACATAAATCCAACAGCTCCGATAATCATGGCGACCGGGAATGCAATGTTAATTGCGGAAAGTGCCATAGCTCCCACAAGATTGGATACAAACAATCCATCTACCACGCTGTAAATGGAGGCAACGATCATCGTAACCACAGAGGGCAGCGTAAAACGCAGCAAGCGGCTGTAGGTAAAATGATCGGATAATCTGATCTGCATAAATAAAATTTCTCCTTATTGTTTTTTCTTATTTCTTTCCAGAAGCTTTTTCATTTCATCTTCCAGTATGTCAATATGTCTATATCCGTAATAAAGGACATTTTCTCTTTCCTGGGATGTAAGTCTTTTAAATGCTCTTTGTTCCAGCTCAAAAATCGGGTCTACTGTACTTTGCGCCAGTTCTTTTCCTTTCTCAGTAAAATGGATGGTTTTGCTCTTCTTGTTTCCAGAATCCTGTGATAAACAGATTACGCCATCCTTTTCCAGCTTTTTTAATGCACTGTTTACTGTCTGCTTTCTGAGATGCAGGCTTTCACAAAGCTGCGCCTGAGTATAGCCGCCATCATTTTCCCGAACAAAATACAGAATATCAAACATAGTTTCTGTCATTCCGAAGTGCGATGCCAGCTTATAGTAGACTTCACAGTTTTTTTTGTAAATATTGTTCACTTCTCTGGAAAATTCTTCGAAAGTCATTTCTTCCATCTATATATTCCCTCCTTTTTGATTGCAATGATAAGTTTCTTTGTTTTTGCAAATAATCCGAAATCGGATTATTTGCAGTATAGTCCTATTTCGGATTATTGTCAAGGTATAAAAAAACAGCTTGCATAGTGAAGTTTGGCATTTTTTACAGCAGCATTTATTCTGCTGTATTGCCTTTTCCTCATACTTGCAAACTGCTTTTTCAAAGCTATTCTTTTATGTTCTTTTTATTTTCAGGCTGTCCGGGAATTTCTCGCTCCAGTCATCCTGGTGCTGGCATCAAATTCACGAAGTTTCCGCTTGGATTCTTCACTTAAGTTTCTTGGTACCTGAACCTGGATTGTTACGTACAGATCTCCGTAGACTCCGGCTTTGCCCATAACCTGAATGCCTTTGCCTCTCAGACGAATCTTGCTGCCGGACTGGGTACCTTCCGGGATACGGCACATTACCTGACCGTTTAAGGTCTGAACTCTGGCTTCTCCGCCAAGAGCGGCTGTCAGAAACGGGATATTTACAGTGGTGTAAATGTCTGCGCCTTTTCGTTCAAATCCGGCTCTTTCTCCAACATGTACCTTCAGAAGCAGGTCACCTGCCGGAGCACCGCCATAGCCTGGGTTACCTTTGCCTCTTAAGCGGATGCTCTTTCCATTGTCGATTCCTGCGGGGATGTGAACCTTCAGGGTCTGTTTGCCCTTTCCGTCAGCGTCGGAAAGATTGATCAGCTTGTCGCAGCCAAGAGCCGCTTCGTCGAAGCTGATGGAAATCTCCGCATTCAGATCCTGGCCTTTCTGCTGGTAGCTGCCGCTGCCAAACTGGCTTCCGAAGCCGGAACCTCCAAAGCCGTGTCCGCCGAAGCCATGAGCGGAACTGCCGTGGCCGAATGTGCTTCCTCCGAAGCCGCCTCCAAACAGATTCTTCAGAATGTCGTCCATGTCACCGCCTTCAAAATGGTATTCCTGATAGCTGCCGTCCGGGTTTCTGTAAGCACCGCTCTGGCCTTTTCCAAAGCCGCCAAAACCACCGAAACCAGAACTGTTAAAACCTGACTGGTTAAAGCCTCCGGCACCATATCCTGCTCCGCCGCCTTCTTCAAATGCCGCATGGCCGAACTGGTCATACAATTTCTTTTTCTCCGGGTCACTAAGCACGTTATAGGCTTCTGTAACTTCCTTGAATTTCTCTTCTGCATCTGCATTTCCTGCGTTTGAATCAGGATGATATTTCTTCGCCATCTTACGATAGGCTTTCTTTATTGTATCTTTGTCCGCGCTGCGGTTAATTCCCAGCACTTCATAATAATCTCTCTTTGCTCCCATATTGGTCACCTCTGACTCCTCAAATTCAACCTACACAAATTCCCCGGAATCACTCCCGGGGAAATCATTTTTCTTGTTCTATACGTAATATAACATTCATTCGTGCAAGTGTCAAGCAAACATAGGGAAATTCATAATTTTTTCACATTGTTTCATTTTCTATGCTATAATAGTAACACTTTACAATTCTTTTTTGGAGGGAAATCAGATGAATCATAAAGAGCGTATGGAGCAGGGGCTGATCTATAATCCTAATCTTCCGGAAATCACGGGAGATCAGTTTGTGTATATGGATAAGCTGTGGGAGTTTAATCAACTGAAGCCTTCACAGTTTGCAGAAAAAGAGCGCTATATCAAAGAAATGTTTGCCGAGTGCGGAGAGAACTGCTATATTGAGCTTCCATTTCGTGCAAACTGGGGTGGAAAAAATGTTCATTTCGGAAACGGTGTGTATGCCAATTTCAATCTCACACTGGTGGACGATGGGGACATTTATATTGATGACAAAGTCATGTTCGGACCTAATGTAACCATTGCCACAGCGAACCACCCCATCGATCCAGGACTTCGCGAAAAAGCCATGCAGTACAATAAGCCAGTCCATATCTGCGAAAATGTATGGATAGGTGCGGGAACTGTCATTGTCCCTGGTGTTACCATCGGGAAAAATTCTGTCATCGGTGCCGGCAGCGTTGTCACAAAAGACATTCCGGAGAATGTGGTGGCCGTAGGCAATCCCTGCCGTGTGCTGCGTGAAATCGGGGAACATGAGCGCGAGTATTTCTATAAAAAGGAACGCATTGACTGGGAAAATTTAGGAGACATCTCATACACTCCCCTTGGCTGACTTTTCGCCAAACACTGCACTATAAAATAAACTAAGGACAAAACATGAAAAACAAACAATTAAATCTTACATCCGGTCCTATTTTACGGACTCTTGCAGAACTGGCACTGCCGATCATGGCATCTTCCTTCCTTTCCACTGCATATAACATTACGGACATGGCATGGATCGGGATGCTGGGCTCCAAGGCTGTGGCTGGCGTAGGCGTAGGAGGCATGTACGTATGGCTCTCCCAGGGATTTTCCTCCCTGACGAGAATGGGCGGCCAGGTAAACATGGCCCAGTCTCTTGGAAAAGGAGACCGGAAATCTGCAGCTGGCTTTGCCCAGGCGGCTCTGCAGCTTACCATACTTTTCGCTCTTTTCGTTACTGTAGTCAGTATGGTCTTTACAGGTCCTCTGCTGAAGTTCTTTACCCTGACAGATGCCGAAACCTACAACAGCGCCAGAATTTACATGCGCATCACCTGCGGACTGATTTTATTTTCCTTTCTTTCTCAGGTGCTGACCGGACTTTTCACAGCCCAGGGCGATTCCAAAACACCGCTGAAAGCCAACTTTTTCGGTCTGGTTCTGAACATGATCCTTGATCCTCTTCTGGTACTTGGCGTAGGACCTTTCCCAAGGCTGGAGGTGGTGGGAGCAGCCGCTGCAACTGTAACCGCCCAGATCGTGGTTCTGCTGATTCTGATCACCGGAATCATCCGCGATCATGGCGATTCCAATGTTCTGCGAAAGATTCAGCTTCTTTCCAGGCCGGAACTTTCTTACGTAAAAGGTGTATTCCGCATTGGAATCCCAACTGCATTACAGGGAAGTATTTACTGCATTATCTCTATGATCCTGACCAGAATGGTCTCCGGTTTCGGCGCCGGTGCAATCGCAGTACAGCGTGTTGGCGGGCAGATTGAGTCTCTTTCCTGGAATACAGCAGATGGTTTTGGTTCTGCTTTAAATGCTTTTATGGGACAAAATTATGGAGCCAGGAAGGTTGACCGAATCAAACAGGGATACAGCATTTCCCTTCGGCTTCTGGTGTGCTGGACAGCTCTAATCACTATTGCCTTTGTATTTTTCCCAAGGTATATCTCCGTGCTGTTCTTCCATGAAGAGGAGGTGGTCCGGCTTTCTATTGATTATCTGCGGATCATCGGATTTTCTGAAATCCTGCTCAGCGTCGAGATGATGACCGTTGGCGCACTTTCCGGACTTGGAAGGACACAGCTTTGCAGCGTGATCAGCATTTCCCTTACCGTTATGCGTATTCCGCTGGCACTGATCCTTTCCGGCACTTCCCTTGGTCTGAATGGAATCTGGTGGGCCCTAACCCTTTCCAGTGTTGCGAAAGGAATTATTTTCTATATTACTTTTCAGTATATTTGCAGACATAGTCTGCTGAAAGCGGCTGGCTCAAAAAATTAAGCAAAATACTCTGGCTTACGCCAAAACATAATCATTGATAAAAAATCCCAGGCGGCTGCATGTACTTTACAGGAAGTACAGCAGATGCTTGGGACAATTTATTCATAACAATATTATCATTTCATGCTATTCTCCACTACTCCTGGAAGTACCTCATAAATGGAACAGCCCATCTTCCCCTGAAAATATTCTTTTATTTCCAGTATCTTTTTCCATCTGTCTATGGTAGCCGGATGAACGCCGTACCGAATGGTCACATCCACAAACTGTTCCATGAACTGGTAATCTTCCTCGCTGACATCGAATTTGCCAATAGAGGTGCGGATATCCTGGATCATAAATGTGTGGGAAATACAGATCTGGGCAGCCTTTTCCCAACCACGCTCCATACAGCAGCGTGCAATATTTTCGCAGGCCAGTGCCACATATCTGGAATGATCCACCCATACACCGGGGTTGGACTGATAAGCTTCTTTTAATGCCTGTTCTGCTGTTTTACGATCTGGTTCCATATAAAGTACCTCCTGAAACGAAAATGCCGCCTGTCGGCGACATCACTCACTACATACGAAAATCCGTTACTCTGTATCTGCAAACCTCATCCAGAACTCTGAGAGGTAAGGAGGATGAAAAATGCAGCATCGCTGCGTCCCCTGTATTTCATCCTCCCGAGTATCATTATAGTGCATTTTATATTTTTGCAATACATTTTTTCTGCCATTTTGTATTAAAATCCTGCCATTTTTCAGGCAGGCACATACTGCTACATATTCTGCAGTGTCAGTGAGACACCTGACAGAATCAATAATACTGCCATCATCCTCCGTACCGTCTTTTCCTTCAGCAGGGAACTGCTTTTCATTCCCGCAAACAATCCCAGAATGGCAATAGGAATCAGCATAAGCGCACTTTTTAGGGTATCAAAGGTAAGCAGATGAAGGGCACTGTACAAAATAATCCGGAATGTATTGTCCGCAATAAATACGGCGCTGATATTGGCCTTGAACTCGCTTCCGCTGTCCGTCACCCGGTCCACATAGACTGCTAGAAGTGCTCCAACGCCAAATAGCCCGCAAAGAACACCAGCTAACAAACCAACTGCTCCAAATGTAAGCCTGGACCTGGGCGAAGATTGGGACAACGGATTCCCCTCTACCCTTTTCTTGTCCCGAAAAAGCATTTCCAGCCCAAAGAGCACTGCCACATTGCCAAATATCACCTTGATATTGCTTACATCTGCATTTTTCAGAAGCAAAGCCCCCGGGATGCAGCCTGCCAGCACAAGGGCTGCCAGCGGCAGATATACCTTATAATCCAGGCTTTTCCTGTTTTTCCAGGTGAGGATAAAATTGGTGGGATACCCGATCAGCAGCTCCACCGGCGAAATATTGGCATTGGCTGCGCCAAAGCTCAAAATCGAAGTAAACACCAGCGTATTTGCAAATCCGCACAATCCCTTAATAAAGTAAGCCGTAAAAGCGGCTATGATCCATAGATACATAACATTTCCTCTCTATTTATGCTCCGTCTTCTGCCTGTACTCTCCCGGAGTGCAGTTCATATATTCCCGGAAAACCTTGCCGAAGTAGCTGCTGCTTCCAAGGCCGCAGGCGTGGCTGATCTCTGTAACGGAGGCGCGGGTTTCCGCCAGCATCTGGCAGGCCATCTGGAGGCGATAGTTCTGGATATACTGCATGGGCGTCATGTGCAGGCATTCCTGGAAAATGCGGAAGCATTCCCGCTCGCTTAGGAACACTGCGGATGCCAGCTGGGAGATAACCAGCTTTTCCGAATAGTGCTGATGAACATAGATCATCAGGTCTTTGATCTTATCGTTGTTTTTGCGCAGTTTGGGAGGCTGTGCAAGAAGAGGAACTGCCTGCTGGAAGATCCGAATCCAGATTTCAGAGAGCACTGCCCGAAGATGAATTTCAAATCCAAACTCCTTTTCGGAAATGTCAAATGCATTCCGGATCATCTTCAGGATTTCCTGGTGAACCGGATTTCCCGGATATAATGCAATCATTTCCGCCTGCGGCACTGTAATAAGCGGCAGTACATATTTCTCTTCAATCCTGCTGCCGCGCCCGCCGGCAATCAGGGACGCATCAAAGATATGGCAAAATTCAACA
>ERZ1035041.1054-NODE-1054-length-9874-cov-5.614217_pt1 | contig 9874 bp, 1 predicted proteins | sample MGYA00520684_ERZ1035041 | MGnify/ENA primary metagenome ERZ1035041 (study PRJEB33766, sample SAMN09781699) | gut metagenome | biome: gut microbiome | host: Homo sapiens | place: Madagascar | study: EMG produced TPA metagenomics assembly of the PRJNA485056 data set... | reverse complement strand
AATAATTCAGGCTAAAATTTGTTTAGGGGAGATTTTTTCGGAAATTCACATTCCTATTCGGAGGCTGTTGTAAGCGTAGGATACAATGAACCCCTGTGTGTTAGGATAGTTGTCAGCGAACTGGCAGAGGCTGTAAAAAATCTTGTGTCTTTGGAAAGTGAATCTTTCTGATAAGAAATAGATATGTAAGGTTTTGCTGTCGAATTTATAATTCTGTTGTTGTCGAAGCTATCTTTCTATTTTCAGTATAACCATCTGATAAGATTTTATACATCTGTTTTGATTTTTTTGCATGACAAGCAAGACTTGTACTTAGCAGCTATTACAATTCCGTTCTTCCGACTGGAAAAGAGAAGTATGTAAGCAGTATTTACTACCTTTATATCTCTGCCTCCCAAAATGGGAAACAATATCTTGCTTCTGGTCCTGCTGGTTATGTAAGAGAATTATTCTCGGACATGGGTATTTCAAACCCACAAGAAAACGCAGACCAGTTTTATGCGGTGATGTTTTTTTCTACAGCCTGTATGATGGTGCAAATAACAAAGAAATGGTAAAAAAACAGTTTCAACAGACACTTGACCAGGTTATCGAGAGGTTAACCCGATTAGTTAGGAGATGACAAACATGGAAGAGACCAAATGGGGCGTGGGAGAAGAAATTTCAGATATGAGACAATCTCTATATGCGAATACCCTGCTGTTGGAGATTTTGTTCTGGCGGAATGCCATACCTGTAAAGATACCGTTGCGCAAGGATGAAAAAGGAAGACATTTCTCGTCTGGATCCTGCTGATCCAAAAGGTGGATGTACAGCTAATCGGTCAAAGGGAAACTTCCATCGGATTTGGAGGTCTTGGCCTATTCCAGCTTATAAAAAGAAGAAGCCTGTTAAAGGTAGACCGGGATATTCTTTTGCTTGGAATATACTATATACTGGTAATCTTGGGATATCTGATTTTTGAAATGGTTCCCATTAATTACCGCCCGGTTCTGATCGAGGGAGTCCTGGAAGCCTCATATCCATCCTCAACTACCCTTTTAACGTTAAGTGTCATGCTTTCGCTTATATATCAGGCAAATCATAGGAGTTCGAATTACTGGTTACGAAAAGGAACTAATATTTTTTCTGTTCTTTTTTCTTTGTTTATGATATGTGGAAGATTATTATGTGGTGTACACTGGTGTACAGACATCATCGGAGGTGTTCTATTGAGCTTCGGATTGTTTGGAATATATCGGGGAGCCGCTTTACTTTGCTGTAGGAATCAGTGACAGATTGGAGAAAAAACAGGTAGAGAAACATATGCAATAGCAGTAGGGCTGCTGTTTCTGATAATAAAAAAAATCATCCTTTTGTATCGTGTGAAAAATGAATAAAGTTTTATAAAAAGGGATTGTTCAGAGTGAGCATTCCTTTTTCTATTGGAAATTTGCCATAAATTGTCAAACAACAGTTGCTTAAAGGTGCCAAATAATATATAATAGACTATAATCAATAGTTGAAGTATCATTGTAATTACAAGAAAAGGCAAAAGCATTGCCAAAAGGGAGGAGGAAATGTATGAAGCATTTCAGAAAAACAATTGCACTCTTTCTGGTGGTAGTTATGCTGATAACCACAATGGGAAGTACTGTGCTTGCAGGAACTGAAAATCAGGGATTTTCGGATCAGGCAGAAACGACCGTGGATAGCAGGTTTCTGGATGGAATTGATACAGCTGGTTACGATTACGTGATCACATCCCAGGAACAGGCCGATGAACTAAGGGTGTCGGATGATTCCAAATCCATTTTGGTTGCATGTGGGTCGGTTTATCTTTCCGGCATCACAGCAGGAACCATCACAATCCGCAATACAACAAAGATCCAGCTATCTAATGTTACTGCGAAAGCACTGGACATCAGCCAGGGTACTGCGATCAGCTTCACTGGTGTGAAAGCAGACCAGCTGTTGATAGCCGGGGAAAAGACAGAAGAGTCTTCCCTGCAGATTGATTCTGAAACGAATATTTCCAAACTGGAATTAAACGGCGGCCAGGCAGTAACACTGGAAGGAAGCGGAACCATCGGAGATGTGGAAGTAAAAGAACCGGTAAGTTCCCTGGCGGTTTACGCCACCTGTAAAGTAACAAACCAGTCCGGGAAAGCATTGGAACTGGAAAAGCCAGACGGAAGCCGGGAAACCCTTTCAAGTGGTGCTGCAAGCTCTCTGAAACTGGAAACTTACACCGTTACATTTGTAGCTGATGGCAGCGAAGTGGCTGTCCGTCAGACAGTTCCCGGAACTCCGGTGGATGTTACCGGGATCACGCCGGAAAAAGAAGGATACATATTTACTACCTGGTATCAGGATGCAGCCTGCACAGAAGCATATTCCCAGTTTGACTGTGTGAACGGACCTCTGACCTTATATGCAGGATTTACAGATGCTGCTGAAGCTGTGACTGTTACCTTTGAAACGTTTGGTGGTACACCGGCAGCACCTCTTACCTTTGCAAAAGGGGAAACACTTCTTTCCAAACCGGTATCCAGCATTTCTACAAGTAAGGACGGCTATACCTTCGGCGGATGGTGCCGTGATGAAACGTGTACCGAACCATTTGCATATACAGAGCCAGTTCAGGAAGATATGACTCTGTATGCGCTTTTTACTTCCAACGAAGCCGTAAGCCAGGAAAAGGATGGAAGCTGTGCGGAATTAAATGATTTCGACTGGCAGGGAGAGATCCTGCTGATTACAGATACCAAAATGACAGAAGACGAGGTTCTGTCCGCTGTCTCCTTAGAGCCGGGAGCCGGTGATCTGGATCCGATCCTGTCTGTAAAAAAGACACCGAACGGTTTCTCCATTTTCGGTGAATATTACGAAAAAGATGGAAAAAAAGGATTTGAGCCGGGAGCCACATTTACAGTAAGGCTTCCTGAAGAAATTAATTTTGCAGATTATTCCAAAGACGTTCGCTCAGTTACAGTTTCTGTTTATAAAGAGAAGGTGGAGATTGTTGGTTTTTCAGAAGATATCGATTATATTCTCTGGGACCAGGTAATATCCTACACCCCTGCTGTTGAGAAAGAAAATTCAGAAGAAACAGCAGGACAAACAGAAAAAGAAACAGCTGAACTCCTTCAGGAGGAAGAAAAGGAAATTCTTTCCCGGCAGGAAGCGGATGAGCCTTCCACAACAACAGAAGAAAATGAAGAACTTCCTTCCGAAGAAAAACCGGAAATTGAAACAGAAGAGGATGTACCGGAAACCGAAACTCCGGCATATGAGCCAGGGGAACTTCTTGTAAAGGGAACGCTTAACTATGAGCCAGGGGAAATCGTAGCTTTTTATGACGGCGAAATCGGCCGGGAGGAAAAGAGCATGGATTCCTACACCGAAGGCTCTTTTGACGGATATGTGCTTTTTGCCCAGGTTGTGGATGTCCAGAGCGAAGGGAATCAGACAAGGATCCGGTTCGGATATGCCGATCCACAGGATTATCTGGCAGATTTTGATGTAAACACTACAGACGATGTGGATCTGGAGAGCCAGCTGTCCGAGGAAGAACTCCAGGTAGTGGAATCCAAAATCGTCAGCCAGGTAGAGGAAAACGAGGAATTAAAAGCCCAGATGCTGATGGCGGTTATGACTTCTGAGGAAACCCAGAAGATGATCAATGAAAAATACGGGGAAGGGGTTTATTCCCTTGCCGGAATGAATGCCACCCTGAAGCCGGGCAAACCATCCGTAAAGATCTCTGCATCCGGCAGCAATGTAACTGCGACGATCAGTATCTCGGCAAGTGCAGCCATTAAGAACGGTTCAAAGACGATTCTTACCATTTCACCTAAGCTGTCCTTTACCCAGAGCCTGTCCGTACAGACCAATGTAAAAGGTGGAAAATTCTGGATCGATATGTCCGTAACTTTGCGTTCCACATCCAAGATTTCCCTTACGGTTACCGCATCCTCCGGCGGCTCTGTAAAGCTGTTCAATGATGCGAAGAAAACACTTTCCGAAATCGTAAAACCAGAAGGGTTAAAGGATTCCAACGACTACAGCCAGTATGACAAAAATGTTTCCGAACTTATGAAGACAGTTGGTTCCATTGTAAATTCCTCCCTGGTCTACAATGATATTTTCAACGTCGTTCTTTTGAAGCTGCGGTTCTCTTTCTACGGAATCATTACCCTGGGTGTGGATATTGACCTTGTGGGCCAGGTCGGTCTGCTGGCAACCTTTGGCGTGGAAATTGAGGTAAAAAGCGGAGAACGCATTGGATTTGAGTATAAGTTCCTGAAGTTTAAAGGAAGCTCCTATACACAGAAGCTGGAAAGCAGTGTGACCAGCAGTGTTTACCTGATTGGTAAAGTAGGGGCAAGGGTGGGAATCCGTGTTACGATTTCCATTACCCTCTGCGGCTTCATCTCCACCAGCATAGAAGGCAGCGTCTACGCTTACGCAGAATTGTCTGGCTTCTATTATAACACAGCGAACCTGGTAAGCGGTGCAAGCACAGAGCTGGGCGCATTGAAATTTGAGGTCGGTATTGATGTGGTTGTCAAGCTTCAGCTGAAAGTCAAGCTTATCTTCAAGACCAAGAAAAAGAGCTGGACCGTATACAGCGGCAGATGGCCGTTGTGGTCGAAAAGCTATTCCAGCGGTTTTTCCTATATGAACCAGACCACGTTGGCTGACATGTGGAAGGTTGTGTCCCAAAATGCAGACAAAAAAGATTCCTTCGGTTTTTCTTCCATTCCGATGAAAAACTGGGATATGGCGAAAGGCACATGCAAAGAAAGCTTCGTTCTGGCGACCCAGAAGGATGCAGGTATTTCCCTTCAGATCCAGAATCTGAAAGTTGATGGGAAAGCAGTATCGGCCAAAGATCCCCTGGCAAAACTCTTTCATGTGGGAAACGGAAAGAACAACACCAGCCCCGGATTTATTTATCTGGATCAGGGCCTAGCGGCAAAATATAACTGTAAAAAGGCAGAACTGGATCTGGTTGTAACTTATACCAACAACAGCAAATCTGCTATCGTGAAAAAGCAGGTCAGCAGGTTCCATCTTAGTAAAAAAATTTATGTTGCAACCACAAACCACACGATGAAAGTCGTGCTCAGGGACTGGTGCGCAGACGAATGGGGACTGGATCCTGCCGGCTGGGACAATGCCCTGGTTTATCAGAACACTTTTACCAGTTATCTAAGTACAGGCCAGAAAACAGCAGAGTGGAAAACCGTCAGTCTGAATTTAAACCAGATCATCCAGAAAGCAAAAGATGCTTATCCGGAACTGGCAGGTATGGAATGTAAGTGGATAAATGGAAGCGGTTCCCAGCAATCCGGAATTGGTTCCGTGAAGGACTGTTCACTGGATGCGCAAAATGGAACCTTAAGATATAAAGTTTTTGCGGATGACCAAAATTATGAAACAACTTATTATCTTTATGTGCACAGATTCCCGGGTGAAAGCAGCCAGGTAAATTATCACATAAGCCTGAACGGGAAAGAAGCAGATACCACTTATAAGCTGTGGGTAACTGCTGCGGACGGTACCGTGAAGGAATTTAAGAAGCAGAAGAACGGCAGCTATGACCTCACCATAAACAAACGGGATTTTAACGGGGAACAGCAGGCGGTGATGATGTCCGTAAATAACGAACCGGATCAGAAGACCAGCCTGTCCATAACCGGCAGGGAGAGCCAGAAAGACGTCTACCTGAAACTTGATCTCCGTCAGGTACAGCTTGTCATACAGGCTGGAGACGGAATCAGGACTTTTAAGGCATATCGGAAATCATTTTTTAGAAATGTGCTGATCCGTTCTGAGGAAATCCGTTCCGGAACGAAAGTGGAAATACGGACTGTGCTGGACCCGGATTACAGTGATCTGGAAGTCGTCAGTACATATGATAACTTTAAATACAGCGTTACTGGTGAGAATAAAATCACCTTTACCATGCCACAGAGAAATATCACGCTGGTCCTTCGGGCCTATAAACGCCATAAGATCACACTTGATTATAATTTAGACGATTACGGGGTTTATAAGACCATTTACTCCACAGAAAAGCAGGATGTAACAGCACCAGAGGATCCGTCTGTGCCTGGTTACGTATTTAAAGGCTGGTATCTGACAGCAGATGGAAGCGGGGAACCGTATGAATTTGACCGTAAGTTAAAAGAAGACAGTACACTTTATGCACAGTGGGAACCTGTAGTTTCACCGGAGCAGATATTGGAATCTATAACAGGAGTTTTATCCAATCATTATACGGACTCCCTGGAAAAGTATCTTCCACTGGAAAATACCCCCCAAAAGCTCCAGGAAGAAATCGCTGGAAGACTGACAGAAATCCTGGAAAAGGAAAATGTGTATCAGCTGTATGGGAACCGGATTTCTTTCCATGTAGTGCTCTCTGACAAAGTAGAAGAGACAGAAAACCAGTATATCTATACTTACCGGGCAGATATCCTTTATAAAGGTCTGGCTGGAAAAGAATGGGAAGGTACTGCCAAGGGCAGTTTCGTACTGGAAAAAATGAAGCCTGAGGTTTCGGTACTGCCACTGGCTGGAAACCTGAAATATCAGGAAAAACTGGCGCTCAGTCCGTTTACGGGAGGCGAAGTGACCTACAAAGAAAACAAGGTGACCGGAAGCTTCCGCTGGAATGAACCGGAGCTTGTGCCTGCAGGAGAAGATAACGGAACCGCAAAATACAAAGCGACATTTATACCGGATGGTGACAGCGCAAAGCTTTATACCCCTGTAGAATTTGAATTACCAGTGAAAACACAGATCGGTGTCCGCGTAAGCTGTAAAGCTGACAGCCGAGATTATGAAAAAGGTAATGTTACCACCACCGGAACCTATGAACTGACACGTGCCGGTGACGGTATGAAACTGGAAAATCTGGAACTGACAGACGGTATATTTAAGTTTGAACAGGAAACACCTGGTGAAAACCTAAAAGTTACCTTCAGCGGTTATAAGATCCGGGAAGATCAGAACACAGATAACCTGTATGTGCTTCTAAATGAAATGGCTGAGACAACAGCCTCTATTGGAATGGTCACCCCAAAAATCGAGGAAGTTCCGATGACAGCACTGCTGGGTTATGGCAAGACTTTAAGTGACTGTACAATTACAGGCGGAAAGGCAATCTGGAAGGGAGAAATAATAGAAGGTACGTTCAGCTGGAAAACTCCGGAAGCAAAACCAGCCGGAGAAGATAACGGAACTGAGAAGGCAAACTATACAGTTGTATTTACACCTTCTGAAACCAACATTTATCTTCCGGTAGAATTTGACCTTCCAGTAAGAACACAGATTGGTGTTCACGTAAGCTGTAAAGCCGACAGCCGTGATTACGAAAAAGGTAATGTTACCACCACCGGAACCTATGAACTGACACGTGCCGGTGACGGTATGAAACTGGAAAATCTGGAACTGACAGACGGTGTCTTTAAGTTTGAACAGGAAACACCTGGTGAAAACCTTAAAGTTACCTTCAGCGGTTATAAGATCCGGGAAGACCAAAATGCAGATAACCTGTATGTGCTTCTGGATACTACAGCTGAAACAACAGCAAGTATCCGTGAGCCAGTTCCGACGGATCAGATTTTGTCCCAGCTGATAGAAATAATTAACGGAGATTATGAGGATTCCATTGAAAATTATCTGCCAATAGAAAAAATGGAAGAAAAGGTAGAAAACTCCACGGTTTCTGTTATTAACGAAGCATTGGGACAAAATGAATTCCTGAAAGAATACCAGAATCTGATCTCCATTACGGCAAAGATTCAGGACAAAGGAGAACCTCTGGCGGATGCTTACACATATATCCTGGCCATTGAAGCAGTAGTTACAACCTCGACTGGGAATACCTATACAGAAACCGGAACCTATCAGGCTGTAATAAGAAAGCTTACACCGGAGTTAGAAACGAAACCTGAAACGAACATTCTGGAATATCAGAAACCGTTATCTGACTGCGTCCTGAAAGGCGGAAAAGTAACATGGAATGGGCTGGAAGTAACAGGGGAATTCAGCTGGAAGACTCCGGAAGTAAAACCATCTGGAGAAAATAACGGAACCGATAATGCAAACTATACAGTTGTATTTACACCTTCTGAAGCCAACATTTATCTTCCTGTAGAATTTGACCTTCCAGTAAGAACGCAGATTGGTGTCCGCGTAAGCTGTAAAGCCGACAGCCGTGATTACGAAAAAGGCAATGTTACCACCACCGGAACCTATGAACTGACACGTGCTGGTGACGGTACGAAACTGGAAAATCTGGAACTGACAGACGGTGTCTTTAAGTTTGAACAGGAAACACCTGGTGAAAACCTAAAAGTTACCTTCAGCAGCTATAAGATCCGGGAAGACCAGAACGCAGATAATCTGTATGTGCTTCTGGATACTACAGCCGAAACAACAGCCTCTATCTACTGGATCACGCCAGTGATCGAAACTGTGCCAACCGTAGCACAGGAATTTGAAATCGGTACCAGATTAAAGGATATCCAAAATTCACCAGAAAAGGATCCGGTCTTAACCGATGGAAAAGCTACATACAATCAGAAAGAAATTCCAGGAACCTGGCAATGGCAAAATCCTGAGACAATACTTGACCAGGTGGGTGAAATCCGATACACAATGCTGTTTATTCCAGAAAATACAGCTGGATTTAAAACAATTCAGGCAGAAGTAACCGTATCCACAATAAAAGCAGTGGTGACGCCTCCTGAGATCCCGGAAATGGTCTATAATGGGCAGGAACAGGCTCCGGTTATTCCAGAAACGGAATTCTATAAAACAGTTCAAAATGAAAAGCATTTAGATGCTGGAGAGTACAATGTAACGATGGAACTTAAGAATCCTGCACTGTACAGATGGCCGGAAAGTGAAGAAAAAATTACGATCCTGCCCTATAAGATTCAAAAAGCCAAAGCAGACATTACAGGAACTCCGGACCCGGAAAAACTGACCCTGATTTATGGGCAGATGCTTTCAGATGGATTGACGTCAGAAACAGAACCGGACAGAGCGAAAAAGAAAACTCTGATTGCAAAAGATATGATATCCGGAATCAAGGTGAAGGTCGCAGAGATGGAAACAGACGGAGAATGGCAGTGGAAGCTTGAAGAATCCGAGAAAAAGCAGCTGACAGTTACTGAAAACGCTTATAAGCTTCAAGCAGTTTTTCAACCTGCTGATGAAAGCGTGGCAAAAAATGTAGAACCGATTGAAGAGATATTTACCGTAAAAGTAAAGAAGGCGGTACCTGCATTGACGTGTAAAGATTTCAGCGGAAAACTATTTAATTCAATAGATAATGAAGGAAATGTGGTTGGAAGTTATCTTTCAAATGCAGAGATTAATGGCTGGGTTGAAGCGAAAAATCCAATTACTGGCGAAACTATTGTGGGAACCTGGAAGGCAACACCTGTTGAGGACAAAGTCATCACTAAAGAGGGTGGAGAATTTGCATATAAGCTTACCTTTACTCCGGAAGATACAGTAAACTATTCAGAAGCTGTTGTTGAAAACTTGATGATTTATATTCATGTCGACTATAAGCCTGTAGTTCCAACGGACGCCCCTGCTCCAACAGAAACTCCAGCTCCGACAGAAGCTCCGGCTCCAACAGAAGCACCAGCTCCGACAGAAGCACCTGCTCCAACGGAATCCCTAGCTCCAACGGACGCCCCAGCTCCGACAGAAGCACCAGCTCCGACAGAAGCTCTGGCTCCAACGGACGCCCCTGCTCCGACAGAAGCACCAGCTCCGACGGAAGCTCTGGCTCCAACGGACGCCCCAGCTCCAACGGACGCCCCTGCTCCGACAGAAGCACCAGCTCCGACGGAAGCTCTGG
>ERZ1035041.1053-NODE-1053-length-9881-cov-3.790861_pt1 | contig 9881 bp, 5 predicted proteins | sample MGYA00520684_ERZ1035041 | MGnify/ENA primary metagenome ERZ1035041 (study PRJEB33766, sample SAMN09781699) | gut metagenome | biome: gut microbiome | host: Homo sapiens | place: Madagascar | study: EMG produced TPA metagenomics assembly of the PRJNA485056 data set... | reverse complement strand
AATCTCCTCCTTCGGGAAGGAGGAGTACCCGCAGGGGGAGGTGGTAGGTGAATACACGATTCTTTCATTCATAATCAATTAGAGATAACCTTATTTTACCTACCACCCCGGCTTTCAGCCACCCCTCCTTCCCGAAGGGAGGAGAATTAATGATACTATTGACTTATTTGTCAGTCGCAATTTGTTTCAAAAAGTTTCAAGGCGTGAAACAATCAGGAGAAATACTCGATTAGGATGATTTGACCGCCCGATCCGATTAACTCAACCGTATCAGTTGTTTCAGTTGACCTGTTCTTTTAGGAAGCATTAAATCATTTATTAGTCAATAATGGATGATCTCTCAGTCATTAATAGCTGATTTCTCAATTATTAATGGCTGAGAGATCAAACGTTAACAGTTGAGAAATCAGCTATTAACATCCTGTAAGTCAAAAGATAACATTGTAGAAATGAGACAGATCAGGATGAGGCAGAGTGAGAGCAACCGTTTGCCCTCATACCTGCCACCACAGTTGCTACCACACCGAAAACCACGATGAATAAAAGGATACAGACCATTTGTTAGAGCATGAGAGCAAAACGGCTATCAAATCACTGTGGAGAGCCTGACCGATATGTAGGCTCCTCAGCTTTCATTGCTGCTATTACAGCCGATTCCTTTGGCCGTAAATGCTCTTGGGGGATCTGATTATTCAGATAGCATGCCACAGAACAAAAGATTATTTCTCCAGTTCTACCTCATAGCTGGCTCCATCCTTACAGAGGAAGCGAAGCACCGTTTGTTTTTTATCCTCGGATACCACCTTGCAGTAAGGGGTCTCCACTACCTTCCACCTGCCTTTCAGAGTCACCGTCACAGGAATCTCACCGCTTTCATTGTCAATCCACGGGCGGGAATAGATGCTGCGCTCCATACGTTTTCCGTCTTTATCGAAAGCCTCATCACTCGGACCACGATACAATGCCAAATCCGGTTGAGCTACAGTCAATAATACTTTATCAGCAGATTCCTTACGGACCATCACTAAGCAGGACGTATCCGTACGCTGCAATAATCCACCGGGAAGCAGTGACTGGGGAGTTTCAAAAAGCACATAAGAAGTTATCTTATCCGAAGTCGATTCAAGGATATGTGCATTCCGGTCTTGCTGTAATACGCTGTAGGCAGGCTTCTTTGCAAAGGCAGTCATCGTCTTCCGGTCGGTTCCCGGCAGAATGGCATATTCGTAGCTTCCCGCTTTCGGTGCTTTCCCATGGTCGATAATCAATGATACCCAGTCTCCTTTCGTTTCTTTGCCTGTATCCTGCATACGGGAGTATTGCGGAAAGTTTTTCTCGAATCTTGCAGCAACCGGCACATAATATCCGGTACCCAGATGATCCATCCATACTTTTCCTTCACCCGCATTATTCTTCCAATAGTCATGTGCCTCTTTATCTGTCACCGCCAGTTGGAAGATGGTCGTCTCCGTTGGATAGTCCGTGTTTGTATTCTTGATATCCGAGCCCAGACAAACGATCATTCCATCGATGAAATGGAAGGATTTTCGCGCACGATGCGTTCCGTTATACTTATCGTGTTCGTGCAGTTTCATTCCGAAGTTACCATTCATCTTTCCTTGTGACAGGCCGCCGGCAAAGGCTTCATCCGAATAAAGCATCTCTTCCATTCCGGAGAATGTATCTACATTCAGCACGTTGGCTTTGAGCAGGTCCAGCGGGAGATGGATGGAGGTCACTCCCGGAATAGGGTTCCAGTCGAAACCTTCCTGCTGCCATCCGCTGGTGGCGGGAGTCACTGTCTGTCCCGGAGGTGCTGTCAGTATCTGGAGACTTCCATGTGCCAGATAACGTCCATAGAGGTTGTGTCCCAGATAATGTTCGGCTGCCCAAAGGTAGCGTGAATGTCCGCGTGCCACAGCCGACCAGTTTTCACGCCGTTGCACAGATACACAGCCATAGCCTAGCGAAAGATTACCCTGTGGATCGGGTTCGGCACGAAAACCGTTCTCTACCAGTCGTTTGGCAATCTTACGCTCCTGAACGTTCGAAACTTTCGGCATATATTCCGGTGCCTGTTCCGCAGAAAAGGAATCGGAAGATACGAGACGCAGGTAGGCGGATGCCATCTCTTTATCAAAATCACCCTTTCCATCGGGAGTTCCGGCAATTGCCATTATCGCATAGTGCATGGGAACTAATTTCCCCTTTCCATCGGGATGGCGCCCGGACATAGACAAGGGAAAGTTCAGTTTATTGCAGTAGAAACGCATGGCAAGCAGGACATCTTTGACCGTCCGGTGTGCCAATTCGGAAACGGCAAGGCTTGTCCGACTGAAAAGATATATCATATTCGTTGCCCCGTCCAGTCCTCCAACGGCATAGGCAGGATAGTTATTACGGTGATGGAAAGCTCCTCCGTCCACTTTGAAAGAACCGGCCAGTCCCGGTGCAGGACGGCAACCGTAGTCAATCCATCGGGAGAAGGATTTCAAGTATTGCAGCTTCTCCGGTGTGTCTTCCATCATCAGAATGCTTGCGATACGCCCGGTGGTTTGTGTATTGAAAGAATCCATGTCGATTCCGTTGCCTTCCGGCTTAGGATATACTTCGTTGGTGATGGCATACCAACGCAACGTACGCTCCGCTTCGAGCAGTTTTCCTTCTTCCCGCAACACATCTTTCATCAGGAAATAAGCCGGATAAAGTCCGCGCACGCTATATCCGTAATGATGAATATTGCCCCAGCAACTACCGTAAGCCACTCCCTGATCGGTGATATGGTCGTACATCGCAAGAAATTTCCGCCTCATCTCCTTGCGGATCGGTGATCCTGCCTCACTGTTATTGTAAGCCACGGCAATCCGTTTCATTAAGTCAAAATAGGCACGCATCTCTATTCCCATCTTGGTCAGCATATCCTTGTCCCAGTCCGGAATCATCCGTTCGTAGGCTTCGGAAGCACGCACCATGAAAACGGGCACTCCGGACACTTGCCCGTCCTTATAGGTTATCTGATAGAGGTCGTATTTCTTACGGATGGTTTCGGCTTCTTTCTCCGTCACCTTCCCTTTGGTATAGATCATGTCACGGAAACGCTTTTCCAGCAGTTTCATTTCCTGCCGCTGCTTGTCGCTTACGGGAGTCAGTTCGATGTCCGGTTTCAGCAGGGAGTGTTTGTAGAGTACCAGCCAGTGATTGGTAGTGCCGGCATTGACAAAGGGGACTTGCAGATCGGCTGTCTGCTGGCGGGCATCCACCTTTGTCGCAGTGATCAGATGATCGATGAAAAGGCGTCCTTTTGCATCGGGAGCCACGATGCGGAGCTCGTTCATTCCTTCTTCCGGCGTGCCTTGCATATCGCGTTCATAGCAGACCCATGCCGCACGCCAACCTTTGAAATTGATGCCGAAAGGAAAAGAAGCGCACTTACGGCCGTCTTTCAGAAATTCAAACTCGATAGCAGCGTCCTGAGGCTGCTCATTGTATATCCATACGATGAAAGCGGAAAGATACAGGTCTTTCCCTGTCGGGTCCTTCTTTTCAAACTTCAGGTCTTTCCGGAGTTCCAGTCTCCCGTTCGGTTCGAAGGTCCATTCCAACGAATGTTTCCCGTCTTTATAATGTGCACCGGATATGCCTAACTGAGACTGAACACCGGTTATACAGGCAGGTAACTGCGGCTCTTCAAAAGAGAACATCCGCTCATCCGTAACTATCTGCGCATTGAGGAATGCCGGACAGAGAAAAGACAATATCAGCATTGTCACTGACAGAGTAAAAGATTGCTTTATCATAGAATATATCGTTTTAGGTCCGATGGTAAATCGGTTTATCATTAGCCGGTATTTACAGAGAAGATCACCTGTTCATCTTCCGAATGCAAAGAAACCCCTCTTTTGTTGGAAAGAGGGGTTCAAATCGTACAAAATAGTTCAAATTATGTGCTATATCTTATAGATAATGACCGATATGCTCTCTGCCGGTCCTGCTTTTAAGGGTGAAGTTCTTTAAAAGCCGCATTCTCTTCCTGCACGTGCTGAATGGTTTGTTTCAGCTCTGCAATCGGCAAATCATATCCATACCAGCCGGTATAACAATCTACTACATACCATTTTCCATCGGGCAGCAATTCGAACTCCACACGTAAGTCGATCTCCGATTCTTCGTATCCCGCCTCAAATACCTTATGTGCCGGTTCGTTCAGCGTAAACTTAGATACATAAACACCGCCCTCTTCCTGAGTGATACGTTCTTCTTTCAGCGTTTCACTGTCCAGCAACGGCCACTTTTCCTTCGTAAAAGGGAACGTTTTCTCAGTTTCCCCGTCATCCGCCAATAAAGTAACCGGCGTTTTCAACGGAAACTTGACACGAGTATACTGAAACGCCGCACTGGAAGTAAACTTATCCAGAAACGACTTGAAATCTTCTCCTGTCTGTGCTGCTTCACTTTCTACTTTCGCCCTGGAGCTATTGCCACAGGAAATAAATGAAATACCTGCCAGCAATGACATGACCATCAAACAGCATGCAAACTTCTTAGCTCTCATAACACGATATAAATTAAGAGTTTAAAATAACGCTGCAAAGATAATGACAAGTTCAATATCTTGATACGAATCGGGAAGAAAATAGTTAAACTACTACAAATAATAAACTTACCACACCTCATTATTCCGGTATTAAAATACCTTTGTCATAAATCGAAATACTAACTTAAATAAAAACACACCATGAGACCCCCCTACTGTTTTCTCCTGATAGGTCTTTTGCTTTTATGCAGTACACAGACTATCGCTTTCGCCCAATCCGGCACTTATCAGACAATTCCCGAATCTTTGCGAGGCTACTGGCAATTTAAAGCAGACAATGTGTCTGACTGGAACGGTCCGCTCATCGGAGAGAATTTCGTAGAGAACTATTATGTCGTTTTTTATGCCGAACAGATAAAACAGGAAGCTGACGGCAGCTACTTCTTCCATTTACGCAATCAGAAAGGAGATACGACGGAATTCCGTATCACACCTACCGGCAATGACGCCGCCACCATCTGGTACAAAGGCTGGAAAGAGCCGAAGAACTGTATCCGCAAGCAAGTCCCCGACCACACGGAACCGCTCACTCCCCTTACATTGCCCGACCGTGTTTATCAGAAATGGGTGAAAGGATTATCCGGAAAAGTAATCTACGAATTCACCCGTGACGGAAAACTGCTCTATGACGGAAAAACATGGGATATCTTATCGGCCGGATATTTTCTCAATAAAGAATATCGCCTGCTCGTCAAAAACGGAGAAGCGTACAAACTGCTTTACCTCAGCTTCCCCCTGCCGAAAACAATGAACGTAGCCGCTGAACTGCAAAATGAAAAAGTCTCTCCCATCGCCTCACGCCCTGAAATATATGCTTTCGCCGGATGTTGGATAAATCAAGCGACCGGGGACTGGCGCATCGGATTCTTCGAAGACTTTGCTGTCTACCAATGTCAATTTTGGGATTATGAGTCGATAAACATCCAAAAGAATCGAACCACCATCATCCTAAAAAATGGAACGGAACAACTGAAAGTACGTTTAACTCGTAAAGATGAAACTTCCTGCACCCTGTCTGTCGGAAAAGAAAAGGCACAGACATATGTTCTTTGTAACGACAAGTATCTGCCCGATTATCCGGTAGCTGACACCACTCCTTTCGTAGACAATGGTTATCAAACGGATAGCGTGACTCTCATCGGATACCTGCGTAACCTGCCTTCGACACGTCCTTTCGAGGTTGCTGTGCCGGACATGATCACCGATAGAGAAGAAAAATATACCACCGCCATCGACTCACTGGGAAGATTTACCCTCCGTTTCCCTGTATTGAACAGCCACAACGTGTTCATCGATTGGGGACGTACCACTATCTGGACATCCGTAGAGCCGGGAGAGACCTATTTCCTCTATGTGGACTTCGCTGACAAAAAGAAATTAGTAATGGGAGAAAAGGCACGTATCCTCAACGAACTGCTGGCCCACGAAGGACTCAGTGAATATATCGGCTACGACGAAGGAGAAAAAATGGAAAATATGGAATATTTGCAAAAGACGCAGGATATCATCCGTCATAAATCAGAATATCGCGCAAAGATGCTCAATGATCATCCGCTTCTCTCGCACAAATTCCGCTATTACACAGAACAGGAAATCCGCTACAACGCTGCACGCGACCTGATGCAGCGCCGCTTTTCGGTAGACCGTAACAAGCAGGAGCATCTGCAACCGAAATTTATGAGTTATGTAGACTCGGCACTATATCCCCGTCCGGTAGAGCCTTATACGCTTCTCAGAGATTATGGTTCTTTCCTGCGGGATTACGTCGGATACATAACGGACATTGCTCCCGCTTCTTCAAACAGATTGACCGTGACTCCTCAAAAGATGGAAATGCTCTATCTCAAATTTGAAAGGGACGGAAAGATTCAGCTATCACAAGAAGAAAAAGACGCATTACACGCCTTCAGTAACTTCGAACAAGAAATTGAAAAAATGAAAGCTGCGAATACGGCTGACTCGCTGACAATGGCTGCCTACAACAAAAAGATGGAACCGAGCATCAAAACAATACAGAGCCTCGTAGGCAGAGACGAAATTTTCAATGACTATATGATGGGAAACTTGCTCGCTAATTCCATCAATCGTACCCTTGCTATCATTGACTCCCTGCAAATGGACGAAAAATTAAAGGAGATACTAAAGGCAAATTGCTATTATGAGATGTTGCAGCAGACTCACAAAGAATTGCCGGACAGCCTCATCAATAAATTCAAAGCAGAAGTTTCTAATCCTTCCCTACAGGCTTATGTATTAAACCAACAAGGGATATACGAAGAAATATCCCATAAGGCCATCGAATATCCCGAAAGCCTGATGCCTAACGAACCTCTGGCAGAGATCACAGACGGAGAACAATTATTCCGCAAAATCATCGAGCCTTATAAAGGGAAAGTGGTTTATCTGGATGTATGGGGCACCTGGTGCGGTCCGTGCAAGGACATGATGCAATATGCAGGAAGCGCCAAGAAACTGTTTGAGGGAAAAGACGTGATATTCTTATATCTCTGCAACCATTCCTCAGACAAATCGTGGAAAAACATTATCAAGGAATATGGACTGACCGGCAAAATTGCCGTCCACTATAACTTGCCCGATGAGCAGCAAAGGGCTATTGAGAAGTTCCTGCAGGTTCGCTCCTTCCCCACCTATATGTTGATAGACAAGGAAGGAAACATCGTAAACCGTGACGCCCCCAGACCCAACAGGGAAAATGATCTTCTCAATGCAGTCTATAAGTTATTAGAGAAATAAACGACTCATTTCTTCCGCAAATACTCGTATCCGAAACGGCAAAAGAGACATTTCCGTTTATCACAATACTCTTTGCGGAGCTGTATCAATGCCTGGCTATCTGCCGCCGAACCGACCGGTAGCCCGGCATCTCCCCACGACCGGATAATATGATTATTCTCCGCTTTCAACTCTTCCAGAAAACGTCCGGCACGATCACACATCCGCTCATCGGTTCTATGCAGACCATAAGCATATAAGAAAGGAACAACGGTATTAATCACAATCAAGTCCTGTGACCTCTCTCCCATCGATTTCTCTTTCTGCGAAGAAGGCCGGCCGAATATATAATGATTATCCCAATAAGCAGAAGCATGAGTAGACAGTAGTTGACGCACTTCCGGCAAGGTTTCTGCCTCCATCATCTGCGAAAAAAGCTTATCAACTTTCTGATACAAGTAGGCCAACTGTGCTAACCGGATATGGGGGAAGTTTTCCGGACGAAGCCTCAAAAAACGCCATAAACCGGCATCCATCACCTGAGTTATTTCAAACTTCCGTTGCAGATAGCGAAATTCTTTACGAAGCCGGAGACTATACTCATCTTCCTGCTCCTTCTTTAAAAACGCCTCCTCCAGCAAACCGGCCTGCCCGAAGAAAAAAGCCTCTATCTGAAACAGATCATTCCGATGCTTGTCTATCGCCCGGAACGGAAGCAGTCCTGCCCACGTCTCAAAAGCATCGCCATTCAAGCCGAAACCGAAATTACGGGCAAGAGTGATAAAGAAGGCATCTTCCCAATGACGGTCACATCGTTCCAGCCGTTCGGCAATTTGCCTTGCCTTTTGCTCCAGTCGTTCGGTCTGAAGAGCTGTCAGCCAGGAGTGAATCGTTAATTTGGATAAAGAGCTGATGATGGAATAGCAGGCAGGATATTGGTCGGCAATGCAGAGTTCATGATAATGGGTTTGTACATTCTCGGGACAGGTCAATAGCAGTTGGGGGATTTGCTCACCGTTGGAACGGGTTACTTCGGCGTCTGCCTCGGCCACCACATGCAGAATCACAGAATCGTATGCTTTATCATGGTCGTGACCGTGACGGTACCAGTCTGAAGAATGAGTATGTATCTCTATATTTCCCACCCACAATGTACCGTCTATCTTCAGCTTCGCATTAAAAAAGTCGGGACCGGCATCAGGGTTCTGCAGTCCGGAATCGATAATTTCTACCAGTAAGCCTTTGGTGGTTTGCAGTATTTTGAGAGGGAATAATTTATGTTTCCACACATAGTGGAGAAGGTGTTCCATGTTAACAGAAAGTTAATGTGCACTGCAAATGTAATAAAAATCTTATCTTTGCGACTATTATTTTGAATATAAGTCAGAAAACAATGAAAATAGCGTTGATCGGTTATGGAAAAATGGGCAAGGAACTTGAAAAGGCAGCCCTTAGTCGCGGACACGAAATTGTCTGCATTATTGATGTTGATAATCAGGAAGACTTTGAGTCGGAAGCATTCAAGTCCGCTGACGTAGCCATTGAGTTCACCAATCCGATGGTAGCTTACAGCAATTATATGAAAGCTTTCAAAGCCGGAGTCAAATTAGTATCAGGCAGTACAGGATGGATGGCGGAACATGGCGAAGAAATCAAAAAGCTATGTACCGAAGGAGGAAAAACCCTTTTCTGGTCGTCCAACTTCAGTCTTGGAGTAGCCATCTTCTCATCTGTCAACAAGTATCTGGCAAAAATAATGAATCAATTCCCCGGTTATGACGTCACCATGAGCGAGACTCATCATATCCATAAACTGGATGCACCCAGCGGCACTGCCATCACACTGGCTGAAGGCATACTGGAAAACATGGACCGCAAAGACAAATGGGTAAAAGGAACGCTCCTTGCACCGGACGGTACCGTCAGCGGCACCGACGCCTGCGCTTCCAACGAGTTTCCTATCGACTCGATCCGTGAAGGAGAGGTTTTCGGCATTCATACCATCCGCTACGAGTCAGAAGTAGACAGCATTTCCATCACGCACGATGCCAAGAATCGCGGCGGCTTTGTATTGGGAGCCATCCTTGCTGCCGAATACACGGCCCAACATGAGGGATATCTGGGCATGAGTGATTTATTCCCATTCTTAAACGAATAAGGCTTCAAAGCCACTATCAAACGAATATAGATTATGAGACAAGCCACACGCACACAATGGATCAAATGCACCATTGCTATTCTCCTTTATCTCGCCTTCCTCATCTGGGTACGCAGTTGGTGGGGGCTGATTGTCGTTCCTTTCATCTTCGATATTTATATCACCAAGAAAATACCCTGGTCATTCTGGAAGAAATCGAAGAATCCTACCGTTCGTAATGTTATGAGCTGGGTAGATGCCATTGTCTTTGCATTGGTTGCTGTCTACTTTGTCAATATCTACATTTTCCAAAACTATCAGATTCCTTCCTCGTCTTTGGAAAAGTCATTGCTGGTAGGCGACTTCCTGTACGTCAGCAAGATGAGTTACGGCCCCCGGGTACCGAATACCCCCCTC
>ERZ1035041.1052-NODE-1052-length-9887-cov-6.180635_pt1 | contig 9887 bp, 6 predicted proteins | sample MGYA00520684_ERZ1035041 | MGnify/ENA primary metagenome ERZ1035041 (study PRJEB33766, sample SAMN09781699) | gut metagenome | biome: gut microbiome | host: Homo sapiens | place: Madagascar | study: EMG produced TPA metagenomics assembly of the PRJNA485056 data set... | reverse complement strand
CAGAAATCATGCAAAGCATGATTTCGCGCCGCAATTCTCGGGTTTTCTGTGAACTACGTTCACAAAAAACACCTCGCGGAATAGTAATTGCAGAATAGTTACTGAAAGAAAACATAACAGAGTTTCTAAAGGAGGCTTTTATCATGAAGAATAGAAATGAAGAATTAAAGAGAAAACTGAAAAAGGCAGCAAGCATTAGTCTTTGCGCAGTACTGGCAGGTGGTCTTGCAGCAGGAACATATACAGGAGTGAACTATCTGACAGGTTATGAGCAGAGCGTACAGGCAGCTAGCAAGGAGGAAAAGGTTACATTGCTGAAATCTGATAAGGATACTGAGGATTCTAAGGACGCTAAGGATGACAGCAAAGAAGAAAGTACATCAAAGGGAAGCCTGGATGTATCTGATATTGTAGAAGAGACAATGCCAAGCATTGTTTCCATTACAACTAAATCTGTAGAAGAGGTTCAGAGCTACTATGGAATGTTTGGTCAGTACGGTGCTTATTCTCCTGAGCAGAGAGAGGTTCAGGGAAGCGGTTCCGGTATCATCATTGGTAAGAATGATACAGAGCTTCTGATTGCGACCAACTACCATGTAGTAGATGGTGCAGAGACATTATCCGTTGGTTTCTGCGACAGTACAGCATGCGAAGCTAAGGTAAAAGGTTATGACAGCGAGAAAGACCTTGCAGTTGTTGCAGTTTCCCTGGACGATATTGACAGCGATACAATGGATGCAATTTCCATCGCAACAATTGGTAATTCAGATAACCTGAAGGTTGGTGAGCAGGTTGTTGCAATCGGTAATGCTCTTGGTTATGGCCAGTCCGTAACAACCGGTATTGTAAGTGCTAAAAACCGTCAGCTGAATTCTGATGATACGGTTGGTGATTATGACAGCGACAGCAATTCCGCTACCAATCTGATCCAGACAGATGCAGCAATCAATCCTGGCAACAGCGGCGGTGCTCTTCTGAACATGAACGGTGAGGTTGTTGGTATCAACTCTGCAAAGCTTGCTTCCACAGAGGTTGAGGGTATTGGTTATGCAATCGCAATTTCTGATGTAACAGATACTATTGAGAGTCTGATGAATGAGGAGACCAGAGATAAGGTTGAGGATCACGGTGTTCTTGGAATCACAGTTCAGACTGTTGACAGTGCGGTAACGGAAGCTTACGGTGTTCCGGAAGGCGTGCTGGTAAGAGAGGTTACTGAGGGCGGTGCAGCAGATGCTGCTGGTATCGAAGCAAGATCCATCATTACCAAGTTCGCAGGCAAGACCGTAACTACCAAAGAACAGCTGGTTGATTTCCTTTCCTACTACGAGCCAGGCGAGGATGTTGAGCTTACCATTGAAGTTCCAGACGGAAAAGAATACAAAGAAGAGACTGTTACCGTAACTCTTGGCAAGAGCGAGGATACACAGAATGCAGACTCCAAGGATTCCCAGAATCAGGATGGTGCAACCGATGAGGACGGAAATCTCTTAGAAGACTGGCAGAACAATGAAGGCGGTGCCGGACTTCAGTATGGCGAAGGCTGGAACTAAAGAACAAAAATAAAATACAGTTTGAATTTGGAATTCAAGACTGATTCCGGGTTTGGATTTGAAACTGCAGAGACTCATCTATAACAGGTGGGTCTCTTTTTTTGCGTCTTTTGCGCTCAAAGAATCCATTGCATATCCTGACGTAAAACGGTATAATTATTGAATCACGTAATGTAGAAAAGTGTAGAAAAGTGTAGAAAAGAGTCGATTTGATGAACAAAGAAATTTCTCTGGTTTTTGATATAGATGATACGCTGTACAGCCAGATGGAACCGTTGCTTACGGCGTGTGAATTTAGTCTTGGAAGAGCGCTGCCGGATTCGGAGCTGTTTTATCGGATTTTTGGGAAAAGAAGTGCGGAAATGTTTCTGTTCAGCGAGAGCGGACAGGTTTCTATCCACGAGTCCAGGCTGTACAGAATTGAGAATACCATGAAGGATATGGGCATCCCGTTTACCCGGGAACAGGCTGAAATTTTCCAGGCAAGATACAAAGAAAATCAGTCTCATCTTCATGTGTCCGATACCCTTGCGGGAATGTTAGATACATGCCAGGAAGCCGGCGTGAAAATGGGGGTGATCACCAACGGCCCTTTTGCCCACCAGGTGCAGAAGTTTCATACATTGGGACTGGACAAATGGTTTACAGAGGATCAGCTGATCGTATCCGCTGGCGTAGGCGTAGCTAAGCCTGATGTGCAGATTTTCCGGATAGCAGAAAAGAAGTGGGGAATGAATCCTGCCAATACCTATATGGTGGGAGACTCTCTGGAGAATGATATTACGGGGGCCAAAAATGCCGGCTGGAAAACCATCTGGATGAATCACCACAGATATACAGTATCACCTGGTATGGCAGAACCGGATTACATCGCATATACAGAAGAAGAACTAAGAAAATTAGTAGAAAAATTAATCTGAATTCTATTTTTGCGTGTATGTTAGGCGAACTAAAGATAGACAAATAACGTTTGGTTGATTATAATAAACATATTAGCAAACCAGATGATGCCATCTGATTTGCAGCTGGCGCTGACCGTATAGCCCGGTAGTGACTGTGGCTGTGCGGTCATTTTTTATACCACAGGCTTCACCATGAAGAGGAAGATAAAGTATGGTTTCAGATTATAAAATTACAATGGAGCAGGCCGAAACAGAAATGGCCTGTTACCGCAAGGTTTTCGATGATGTGCGGCTTTACGACGAAGCGGCTGTAGACGCATTGAAAAAAGAGGATGATTGTGGAGAGGAACAGCATCCCACGCACCAGTGCATGGGACATGTGGCCGTGGATGCTTTTTACAAAAAAGAAGAGTTATCCAAGCTGGAGTTCATCGGTGATGATATTTACCAGATCATGGCGAAATATCTGGAGATTGACGGCAAGCCATATGTGATGGAACTGCTCAAATCCATGGATAAGAATTACCTGGTTGCACAGGGCGACCGTGACCGCCTGATCCGCAGTCTTTCCGGCTACAATGAACGGCTGTACAGTGATGTGCTGACCAAGGTTTATAACAGACGCTATTTCGAAGAAGAACTGAAGAACCAGAAGGGTCCTGCCGGAATTGCAATGATCGATCTGGACGACTTCAAGCTGTATAATGATACATATGGACACAAGGCAGGCGATATGGCCCTTGCCACAGTAACCCAGGTGATCTCCAGATACATTCGTAAGACCGATATTCTGGTTCGTTACGGCGGGGATGAATTTCTTCTGATCATTCCCAATGTGAAAGAGGCAGAGTTTACCCACAGACTGCAGGAGATTCTGGACAGGATCTATGCAGCTACCATACCGGGATATGCCAGAATCCAGCTCTCTGTAAGCATTGGAGGTACCATTGCCAGTGCGGATGAGACCATTGAAAGTGTTGTGGGAAGAGCGGACCGCTTTATGTATCAGGCGAAGACACATAAGAACCTGGTAGTGACAGAGACGAATGAAATAAGAAATCAGGATGAGGACGGTACAGAGGTTGACCGTGATGAGCTGAAGCAGCAGATTCTGATCGTAGATGATTCTGAATTGAACCGTGAAATACTAGCGGAGATCCTGCACCCTGATTTTAAGACTATGGAGGCCTGCAGCGGGGAGGAGTGTCTGTCAATGCTGCGGCAGTATGGCGCAGGAATCTCGCTGGTATTGCTGGACATTGTTATGCCTGGTATGGACGGTTTCGCAGTTCTGGATGAAATGAACCGAAATCACTGGCTGGAAGATATTCCGGTCATTATGATCTCCAGTGAAGAGACAGAATCATATATACGCCGTGCTTACGAAATGGGAGTCTCTGACTATATCAGCCGTCCATTTGATTCCAAGGTTGTTTATCGGCGTGTATATAATACCATTAAATTATACGTAAAACAGAGGTACCTAATCACACTTGTAACGGATCAAATTCGGGAAAAAGAAAAAAATAGTCAGATTCTGGTAGATATTCTCAGCCATATCGTAGAATTTCGTAATGGAGAGAGCGGACTTCACGTTCAGCACATCAAGACGCTCACCGGACTTTTACTGGAGAGACTTGTGCAGAAGACGGATAAATACCATCTGCAGTGGTCGGATCAGTACATGATCACAGTGGCATCTGCCCTTCATGATATCGGCAAGGTGGGAATCGACGAGAAGATCCTAAACAAACCGGGCAGACTGACCAAAGAAGAGTTTGAGGAGATGAAGAAGCATACTCTGATCGGAGCCTCCATGCTGAAGAGCCTTGGCGTATACCAGGACGAGGAGCTTGTGAAGGTTGCTTATCAGATCTGCAGATGGCATCATGAGCGCTACGATGGAAAAGGCTATCCGGATGGACTGAAGGGCGAAGAGATCCCCATTTCTGCCCAGGTAGTTTCTGTAGCGGACGTATATGACGCACTGACAAGCGAGCGTGTATACAAGAAAGCCTTTACCCATGAGAAAGCAATGGAGATGATCCTTGCCGGAGAATGCGGAACCTTCAACCCGCTTCTTCTGGAGTGTCTGGAGGATATTGCAGGAAATATTCTGGTAGAGATGGCGAAAGCCGCCGAGCAGCCTACCTATTCCCAGGGAATTCATGTTAAGAAGCTGCTTGAGAGTATCTGAAAATAAATAAAGGATTTTGAATAAAGGGAGGTACGCTCTGCTTTATGAAAAAGAAAATTCTTACATTAGCGGCAGTGGTAACACTGCCGTTTATTCTTCTGGTAATGTATCTGCTTGCTTCCATGGCAAGCTACAGCAACACATATTCGGAGATTGTAAGCAACATGACAGTTGCCAACAATTATAACCTGAATTTCAAAGAGGAAATGGATGAAAGCCTTTATAAACTGGTAGTTGGCTATGTGACGCTGGATAACATTGAGTCGGACAAAAGCCTGAAGAATCCATATGTCCTGATCGAGGAACTACGCAGTGAGTTTACCAGACTTACGGCAATCACTACAGAATCAGAAAGTAAGCTGTGGCTGGAGAGTCTTTTGCGAAACATCAATGCTCTGGAAAAAAGAGTGGATGATATTGTGGACAGCATCGATGCCGGAGGCCGGTACAGTGAGAATATCGAGATGCTGGATAACAATATCTATATTCTTACAGAGCTGATCCAGGATGACATCCAGTATTACATTTACTATCAGACCCGGTACATGGAAAAGGTTACAGACACCCTGCAAAAACAGATTGGACGCTTTATGGTGGTGTGCAGCATTCTGATCGCGGTGCTGATTGCAGTAGTGGCTGTCAGTGCGGTGATGATCGTTTCCGGAATCCTTCAGCCCATCCGGCAGTTGAATTCCGTGACGGAGAAAATTGCCCAGGGAGATTTCAATGCCAGGGCACAGGTGAATTCTGACGATGAGGTTGCGGAACTTGCGGTGAGCTTTAATAAGATGGCGGGAAATATGCAGTCCCTGATCGACAAGGTGAAGGAAGATGAGCGCAAAATGCGAAAGGCAGACCTGCGCCTCCTCCAAGAGCAGATCCAGCCGCATTTCCTTTACAACACACTCGACACCATTGTGTGGCTGATCGAATCCAATGAGCCAGACGAAGCAGTGACAATGGTTGTTACCTTGTCGGACTTTTTCCGTGAGATTCTCAGCAAAGGCAAGGAGTTTATTTCCATTAAGGAAGAGGAGAAGCACATCAGCAGCTATCTGCAGATCCAGGAAATGCGTTACCGGGATATTCTGGAATATGACATTCAGCTGGATCAGGTAATTTATAAGTACCAGATCCTGAAGCTGACCCTGCAGCCGGTAGTGGAGAATGCGCTTTATCACGGAATCAAATATAAACGTGCCAAGGGATGCATTCACATTCACGGGGAAAAAGAGGGCGAGATCATCCGCCTGACTGTCCGGGATGACGGCGTGGGAATGGATGAAGAGGAACTGGAACAGCTTCGCCAGCAGATTGAGAAGCCTTGTCAGGAGACGGAGAAAGGCTTCGGCCTGGCAAATGTAAATGAACGTATCCATATGTATTTCGGTTATGAGTACGGCATGAAGATTGAGTCTGAAAAGGGCAAAGGAACTACGGTGGAGATTGTGATTCCTGCCATTCTGGAAGCCCCGGCAGAGAATGCCGCAAATGTACAGCTACAGCAGGAGGGGGCACGCTTATGAGACAGTTTATAAAGAAAAACATCTGGGCTGTGGCGCCGGTTGTATTTGTGCTGGTAGCGCTGGTTCTTCTTGGAAGCCCTTTTGGAAGCGGCAATGTGCAGGAAACTCCTGCAGAGGATGACAACTTAATCGTAGTGGGCGTTTCCCAGGTAGGAAGTGAATCCGTGTGGAGAACCGCACACACCCAGTCTGTTCAGGATGCTTTTACCAGAGCCAATGGCTATCTGCTGATTTTTGACAATGCCAGACAGAAACAGGCCAACCAGATCAAGGCAATCCGAAGCTTTATCTCCCAGCAGGTGGACTACATTGTGCTTTCGCCCATTGAGGAAACCGGTTGGGACACTGTGCTTCAGGAGGCGAAGGATGCAGGGATTCCGGTGATCCTTATGGACCGTACTGTGGAGGTAGCGGATGATTCCCTCTATACCACATGGGTAGGCTCTGACTTTATCCGGGAAGGCCAGGACGCAGGATACTGGCTGGAGGATTACCTGAAAGAACAGGGTAGAGATGAGGATGAAATTAACATTGTGGTACTGCAGGGAACCAAAGGGGCAACTGCTACCATTGGAAGAACCAGAGGGTTCAATGAGACTGCAAAGATCCAGCATAACTGGAATATTCTGGAACAGGTAGACGGAGAATTTACCACAGCCAAAGGCAAAGAAGAGATGGCAAGGCTTCTGGAGAAATATGAGGATATTGATGTGGTGGTTTCCCAGAATGATGATATGACATTCGGAGCGCTGGAAGCAATCCATGCTGCTGGCAAAACGACTGGTGTAAACAGCGATATCACGGTGATTTCCTTTGATGCGGTAGATGCCGGGGTAGAACTGGTAAGAAACGGAGAAATCAACATTGATGTCCAGTGCAACCCGGACCAGGGCAAATATGTGGAACAGGTTATAAAGGATATGGAAGCAGGTAAAGAAGTAGAAAAAGCGTATTATGTTCCGGAACGGGTATATACGCAGGAGAATGCAGGGGAGGATGAAGATGCTGCTGAAGGTATTTCTGGTTGAAGATGAGACTGTGATCCGGGAAGGTCTGCGTGACAGGATTCCCTGGGATCAGTTTGGATATCGCTTTGTGGGGGAAGCTGCTGACGGAGAGATGGCGCTGCCTCTAATCCGAAAAACAAGGCCGGATGTGCTGATTACAGACATTAAGATGCCTTTTATGGATGGGCTTTCTTTAAGCAAAATTGTAAGCAAGGAATTTCCGCGGATGAAGATCATCATTGTCAGCGGATACGATGATTTCGAATACGCAAGACGGGCGATAGAGGTAGGAGTGGATCAGTATTTGCTGAAGCCGGTAACCAGGATGAAACTGAAAACCGTTCTTCTTGAATTGAAGGATAAGATCGAACAAGACCAGGAACAGGAGGATTACCGCACCCAGTTTCAGAATGAGATCCAGGAGTACGAGCAGTTTTCCAGACGCCGTTTTATGGAGAAAATTTTGGAAGGGGAACTTTCCGTTAAGGAGATTTACGACGAGGCAGACCGCCAGTCCATTGAGATTACCGCAGCAGGGTACAATCTTCTATTCTTATATCTTCAGGAGAAAAATAAGGACAAGATGGAAGGCTTCCTGAAAAAACAGGACGAAGTGCTTCACTATTTTCTGCGCTATCCGCAGTATCTGCTTTTCCGCTGGAATGTAAACAGTTATGGCGTTCTGGTGAAAGGGGAAATGTCCCAACTGGAAGAGCTGACCGGGAACTGTGTGGAATATATGGAAAGAACCTGCGGAGGCCAGGATCAGCTGGAGTGGTATGTGGCTGTGGGAAAACCAGTCGAAAGGCTGAGTCTGCTTTCCCAGTGCTATCAGAGTGTGAACCACTATTTTGCATACCGCTTTATGGTGCCAGGGCTGCATGTTCTTACGGAAAAGACTTTGGAGAATTATGTAAACTCACAGGGAGAGAACCGGCTGGATGGAGTAGATTCTTCTCAGCTGAATCCGGAAGTCATAAAGGATTTCCTTACCAAGGGAACCAGCTGCGAAATCCAGGATTTTGTCCAGGGGTATTTAAGCGGTATGAGCAAGGCTCTGGAATCCAGAATGTTCCGGGATTACGTAGTGCTTCACATTCGCTTTACGACTATCATGTATCTGGAATCTCTTGGCGTTGCTAAGGAAGAATATGTGGGCCGGATTGATGAGAAATATGAGGAAACATGCCTGAAAGCTTCCCAGGTGGCGGAGTATTGTACGGATATGCTTCAGGCAGCAGTGGACATCCGGGATGAGAGAAGTGAATCCCAGGGGACCAGTGCCATGAGAAAGGTCCTGGATTACATTGATGAGAACTGCTGCAGGGAGAGCATTTCCCTGAACGAGGTTGCGTCAGCTGTAAATATGAGTGCCAATTATTTCAGTGCTATTTTCAGTCAGAAGATGCAGAAGACGTTTGTGGAATATCTGACTGGAAAAAGAATGGAGCGGGCGAAGAAGCTCCTGCGCGAAACGGATAAGTCATCCGGGGAGATTGCGCAGGAGGTGGGCTATAAGGATCCTCATTATTTCAGCTATGTGTTTAAGAAAAATATGGGCTGCAGTCCAAGGGAATACAGAAGCAAGGGCAGCGCATAATCGTTTTTATTTGGGCGGCAGCAGCTGCAATGGGACTTCCTGTGAAGAGACAGGGAGTCCTTTTAATTTGTCTGCAATCATCCGGGCAGCCATCTGGGCGGGCTCATGGGTTGGACTGGTCAAAGTGGCGGCGCGCAAAAGCCCGGAAGCGGTGAGATAACTGGTATTGAAGGCCGACAATGCCAGTTGGGAGATGCTGCCAGAGGGCTGTGTTTCCATAAATGGAGCAGAGGAAGAGAGGGAAAGCTTTTCCCACAACAGCCAGGCAATAAAGTCATCTTCGCAGACGATTGCAGTACAGTCAGCAGTGAGTTTTTCCAGGAATTTCTGCAGAAAACGGATATCCCGATTCTGCCTGAAATCATCCAGATCTTCTGTGGTAAACCATCCAAGGTTTCGGTCCGGAACCAAGAGCCCCTGATTTTCCATGGCGTTCAGAAAGCCCTGGCAGTGCTGATGTCCCCGCAGGTCATCCATCTGGAAAATGCCTGCAATGCAGGTATGGCCTTTGGCAGCCAGATCCTGTACCAGCAGGCTGGCTCCGTAATCCGGATTGCCGGAAAGAACCGGAACCTGTGAAAGGCCAGGGTAGGCACAGCCCAGGAAAAAGACGGCAGTTCCCTTTTGAAGAAGCATCTGATAAAGCTCGGTGTTGAGAGTGGGCAGCGCGCTTTTTACAGGTTCTGCAAGAATGGCACGAAGAGGATTTTTCAGGAGAAACTGGAGAATCTGCCGTTCCTGATCCTGATGACCGAAGGTGGGGAAAATTTTGCAGGTATAGCCGTAGGCTGCCAGGGCTGTGCGAAGGTTATTTACAAAAGCGGGGTATTGGTACTGCTGTTCATCTGGGATCAGGACACCGATCACGTTGCGGGATTCCTGGTCGGAAAGTCCGGTAATATAGGAGCCGCTGCCCTTTACCCGGCGGATTTCCTGAGATTCCTCCAGGACCGCCAGTGCAGCCCGCACGGTCTGGCGGCTGACCCGATAGCGGGCGCATAATTCCTGTTCTGCGGGCAGCCTGTTCCTTCCATTTTGAATATATTCCTGAATCAAGTCCCGCAGCTGTTCGGTGAGCCATTTATATTTGATTGCCATAGGT
>ERZ1035041.1051-NODE-1051-length-9890-cov-5.016472_pt1 | contig 9890 bp, 10 predicted proteins | sample MGYA00520684_ERZ1035041 | MGnify/ENA primary metagenome ERZ1035041 (study PRJEB33766, sample SAMN09781699) | gut metagenome | biome: gut microbiome | host: Homo sapiens | place: Madagascar | study: EMG produced TPA metagenomics assembly of the PRJNA485056 data set... | reverse complement strand
ATATAAAAGCTATAAGAATGGCTATTAAAATTCCTATAATTATGCATACGACTTTAAAACCTTGAGTAAGTCCCCAAGTTATAAGTGCTAGTAGGGCATATCCAATACAACCCCATTTTTTTTCTGAATCCATAATTCTTACTTATAAATATATAAAGCGTGAACTGCACAGCCACGTCTTTATTTGGAGGTCGTAGGAAACCTTGCATACAGATGTAGTAATAGCAGCCCACGCTATAGCGTGAGAACCACTATGCCATCTGAGTATGCAATTTGAAAATTTCCTACGTTTCCAAATACTTGATGCGCATAACGCTTCTTTCTTATCTAATATGTTTTGGAAAGAGTTACCTCAATCCAAATACAAAAGTATAAAATATCCGTGATATAACGCTCATAAAACACCAAATATCACGGATTTTGCCTTGATTTATAGTTTAAGTCGGCTTTGTTTTGGATTTTGCAGAACATTGAACCCCTGCTTTAGCTTCTCAAACTGCTCTCTGAACCATTCCTCGATAGGTCGCAAGTTTATCGTAAGGACAAGCCTACCATTGTCAGAGAACACTTTGGCTTTGACCTCTTTTGCCATGAATTTCCGCTTATGTTCTTCTGAATATAGTTCACCGCTATATTCAAGCGGCTTGCCCATCATCAACACCTCTGTCTGCTCTTTGTTGAAACCTACAGCAAGACAGGACCTTTCGAGATTGAGCATATTCTTTATTTGTGGAAACCAACTTACAGCCTTGTTGAACAAGGTAGTAAGCCTTGATACCTCTTTCTTATGTTCGGTATCTCTTACCTGCAACTCCTTGATGTGTTTCTGCTGCATATCCAACACTTGACGGCTGTGATCTGCCTGTATAGTCTGTAGCTTGGTTTGTAGCGTTTCAATGGTTTCCTCGTGGGTGGCGACTACCTGATGCAGTGTAGTGTTCTCCCTTTCCAATGTCTTGACCTTATTACTTCCGAAAAGAGAACCGACACTTTCCGCTATGTTGGTGGCTGCGGTCGTGGCTGCACCTTTCAGTTTCTCGGTCTGCACTTCTTTCTTAGCTCGCTTGAGTTCTTTCTGTGCCGTTTCCTTGTGGTCTTGTAGTTGCGCTATATCGGTCTGTAACTGCTCTGTCTGTTGCATCAAATCACGGTAATACTGCCGTGTGGTGATATGCTTCGCTTCCGAGCCGTCAATGCCCCGCTGTAACCCGTAACCGCTCATGGCTTGGGCGTAGGTGTCCTGATAGGATTTGAGTTTGGCTCGTGTCATAATCTCATCGGCACACAGTCGGGCTGTGTCGGTCGGTTTCTTGCGGTATCGCTTCTTAACCTGTTCCTCTTTCTTCTTGCGTTTGCGCTCTCCCTTGACTATTGGGACAAGGGTGGCGTGTATGTGCGATGTCTGCTCGTCCATGTGCAGGACTGCCGACACGATATTCTCCTTGCCGAATGTATCGGCAAGGTATTTCAGATTGTCGTTGCACCACTCGTCAAGTCTGCCCTCGTTAGTGATGCGTACCATATCCTCGTGCGTTCCCGTGAGCAGAATACGGATTGCCCTCACTTGGTTATTGCCGATTTTGCGTGTCAGCCCTGCGGTGTCCAGTCGGTGCTGTATGGCTTGTGTCCTGCTTTCCACCCCGTCAGGAAATGTTATCAGTTCCCGATTGAGGTGCGTCCTGCTCTCATCGGCATTCTTCGGTTTGATGGTGCGCTCTATGTGCGCTGACATGGCGGCATCCGTTCCGCCTGTCTTCTCCATGTGTAATACTGCATAACCCATATATAATCTTTTCTTTTTAACTTGTGAAACAATGGTTGATGGTTTATTCCTTTACGGTTTTTGCCGTTGGTTGGGGAGTGTCCGGAGAGGTGCAACCTCTTTGGCTTATTGGGGGATTTTCAGCGATACGGAGTATGCGGCTCGGACAAATTCCCTAATAAGCTACGGTATTTTCCGTTGGCAAATATCCGTGCGTCTGCAAGCATCCTCTTCTTACATCTTCAGCCCTCGCTTTTTCGGTGGCTGCATCATCCGCCTTGCGGATTGGACTTGCTTCTCCTGCTTTATCGGTTCTGCCGATTGGGACAAGGGCTTACCGCACAGGTAGTCGTTCAGGTCTTTGTGCCCGTTGTAGTTTTGGGAGAAGTCCCTGATACGCTCGGCAAACTCTCCTGCCAGTTCCCAATACGCTTTCCGCCCTGCTTCGTCATTGTCAAGCATACAGTGTATGCGCTCATACCCGTGTAGCACGTCTATGGCTTTGGATACGTTGGAAACGGAATTGAGAATAACGTAATCCTGCCCGTCAAGGTTGGGCATGGTCGGGCAGTTCTTCATCCGCAAGGTGAGGAATGAAAGATAGTCCGTCATACCCTCGAATACGAGGCATTTCTCTCTCGGTTCTCCCGACTGTCGGATATGGCTGATATCCTTCGGGGCGATGCAGCCCTTGAAGAAACGGTTGCGCACTTCATAGCCTCCAGCCACATTCGGAAACCCGATAGCGAAATAGGGCTTGCCGTTATGGACGAAGTGCAGTTCCTTACATTCCGCTTGCGCCAATGCGGTGTTTATTCCACGCTCCTGCAAGTACCGGAGCAATGCAGGGTGAGTGAGTTCTCTCACATCCAAATGTTGGAAACTCGGTTCGGATGCCTGTTGGCGAAAAGAGAAAGACACGGGACGGACGTGCGGTACTTGCTCCGCTATCTTGCCAAGCAGGTAAGGCACATAGTCCGAACCGTAAAGTTCCTGCGCCAATGCGATGATATTACCGCCCTTACCCGTTCCGAAGTCGTACCATTGGTTGAGTTCGGTGTTCACCTTGAACGATGCTTCCGTTTCCTCCCTGAACGGGGATTTGTACCAAAGGCTTTTGCCCTGTTGCTTGACGGGCGTATAGCCTAAACTTTGCAGATAATCTGCGATGCGTATCTTCTTTGCTTCCTGTGTAGTCATAATATTCTTATGGTTTTAATGGTGAATAAAAATCGTTGATTCGTTGAATGGTATATGTAATATGCTTATATACATATAAATAGGTTCTCAACATCCACTCAACAAACCACTCGCCAAAAGAGAAACCGACAATCGGTTGTGGCTTTATGCTCAACTTCTCTTTTGGTCTGTTGAGATTTTGTTGAGAGTATATATTGCTTATTATCAGTAGGATTATATCCTTATTCAACAATTCAACAATTCAACAAAAAAATAATGGATTTACAGCGTTTCAAGTTGCTGCCTTGTGACGGTGTAGAAGCGTCCCACTCTCCTTATCGGCTCATACCGACACTCCCGATTATAGTTCAGCTGATAGGTGGTATATGTAAGTCCGTTCGGTGCGGGCGTGAGTTTCCAACACTCCTGCAATACCTTCCTCACTTGGTGCTTCTCCGCCTTGACATACGTGTTTGCCAACAACGTGAGAATGTCGTTGCAGCAAAAAGAGAAAGTGTCTATACCTGTGCTTGCCATGATGTCAAGTATAAGTTCACACATCTCTATCTCCAATCTGTTGCGGTTGCTGCGGATAATCTTCCGCAAGGCTTCGGTATGCAGCAACGACGGGGCAAACCACATACGGCTCTCTTTTTCGGTGGAGAGCTGCCTGTGCTGCAAATGGTAGAGGAAAGCAGGAATTTCCGTTTTCAGCTTTTGCAGGAAGTCGGTATCGTCCGACTGCAAGCGGTCTATCTTGCGTACCCAATAGCGTGTTTCCCCTGCGTCTATGATTACGGGCAGATACTCGTTGTTGGAACACAGCACGAACTTGGCAAAGAACGCTATCTCGTCACGGTCTTTGCCCTTGGCTTCCACCTTGTAGGATAACGTGGTACTGAGGTTCTTTAATCGTTCGCTATCCTCCCTGCGGCTCAATAACACTTCATCCACCACGATAAGGAGCTTCCCTGCCCAGTCGGAATTGAACTGGCTGCGGAAGTCCTCGTTGGTGTTGAATGTCACGTTGTTCTGAAAAAGGGCTTTCAGAAAGTTCAGGAACGTGCTTTTCCCCGTGTTGCGTTCTTCCGATACCAACAGCAGGATAGGCAACTTTTGGATAGGTCGCAGGTATAGCAGTTGCAGGTAGTCCATGCCCAATTCGTATTGTTCCCCGAAGATGTGCTCTAACAACGAACGGATAGAGGGAAATTCACCCTCCATCGGCTTGTGGTCTATCGGTTCATAGAGGTTCAGGAACTTGTCCACTATCGGACGGTAATTCACATGGTCGGGCACGGTGCAGAAACCGTCATACTTGGGGACGGTGGCGAGAAAGTGCTTGCCGTAGTCCTGCCGTAATGTCTCGTTGTTCCACACGATGCGTTTCTTCACATAGCCGCCGTTCAGTCTGGGCTGGTTCACTAACTTGTAGAGGGTTGTACCCACTCGGATAAACTCCTCCTTGCCGTTGTCTGATTTACTCATTGTTCATACGCTTAAATGATTGATAAATAATCGTATGCAAAGTTAGAGAGGGCTGTTTGAAACCTTGATACGCAAATCACGGCAGAATGGCGCAAAAAACACACGGAGTGAAAAACTTGCAGTCAGTCGAAAGCATAGCAATAAAAAATCCCGAAGAAAAACCACTTTAATGGCTGCTTCTTCGGGACCTGTCGTCTTAATACGTATGAATGGCAATGCGCCTATTCAAACACTTGTATAAATGAATTGTCGGCAATGGGAATACGCATCGGTTTCATTACTTCATGTCGTCATGCCAATACTCTTTACGCTTGATATTTAGATGCTTTCATTCCATTACCCAGCGAAAAGAAGATGTTTGTTTTCTCTTTTCGCAAGTACAGCTTTTCAAGTATGGCATTCCGTACTCGTTCTGCTCCGTATGAGTGGATGCGGAAAGCGAGAGCGACAACCATTTCAAGGCTGTAAATATCCATACCGATTTTGTCCGATAGGTGGATACACCGTTGCACCTCATACTCTTTCAGTATTCCGCTTTTATAGACTGCTTTGATTGCTGCACGGACGGTTGGAGCGATAACCCCGAACAGGCTGACAAGTTCCGCTTCACTCATCCATATCGTTTCACTCGGTATAGTTATCGTACCGTGTTCAGTGATTACGATGATATTCCTTTTCATTGTCCTGCCATTGATACGTTGTTAAACGATTGGTTCAGCCTGTTGCCTAACATGGTAAGGTCGTTATCCAATTTCTGCGTTGTGATTTTGGCGTAGATTTGAGTCGTGACTATGTTCGTGTGCCCCAATACACGGCTCACACTCTCAATCGGCATACCCATGCTCAAAGCGAGGGTCGCGAATCCATGTCTGGCACAATGGAATGATATTGACTTGTTTATGCCACATTCCTTTATCACCTTTTTCAGTGGTTTGCAGATAGACCAGTAGTTGAGATTAGGGAACACGAGGTTATCCTCCTGCATGGGGCGGTAACGCTCTATTATCTGCAAAGGAATATCCAGCAGTTTCACTTGGAACGGTACTTTCGTCTTGTGCCGTTTCGATAATATCCACTTCTCACCGTTCACTTCCACGATATTGTCATAGGTCAGTTCCTTGATATCCACGAAAGAGAGGGCGGTGAAGCTGGCGAAGACGAAAATATCACGGATATAGGACAGCTTTGCATCCCCGAACTCGTGCGTCATCAACGCTTTCAGTTCGTCTTCCGTCAGGTATTCACGTTCCTTCACATTCGGGCTGATGTGGAACTGGGCAAACGGGTTTCTCGGTATCAGTCCGTTGAAGTGCGCACGCATGACAACGCCTTTCAGCCACATGCACTTTTCCCATATCGTCCCGTTATGCAGTCCCGCTTCCGTGGAGAGGTAGGCGGCAAACTCCTTGATGAAGTCGGGCGTAATCTCCAGCATGGACATATCCGTCCGTCTGTAGAAAGACTTGATGAACGCTGCCACATGGTTTCTTGCCACCACCCGTGAACGGTAGGTTGCCATTACCCTGTCCTTGCCGACACGCTTCTTGAACACCTCGTTCTCACGGTCGAAAGCTTTGAGCAGTGTCTCGTACTCGCTGCCGAGACCCTGATAGGCATTGCGCACCATTTCTGCCGTTACGAACGCTTCACGGTCGGATAGTTTCTGATAGTGCTTGATGATTTGCGCCTTGATGTTGTCCAATGCCAGATTGATGTCCCGTGCCTCCTTGCTCTTGCCTTTGGCTCGGTTTCCCTTGATGTCCCAAAGCGTTTTCGGGACACTCTGCTTGCAACTGAACTGCGCCACAGTCCCGTTGATTGTCACTCGTCCCATGATGGGGACAATGCCGTTTTTCTCCTTGCTGCCGTTCACGTAGAACAGCACTTTGAATGTACTTCTTGCCATACTCGTTTTTTTGTTTGCAAAGTTATTACTCAACGAGTTAGACCTTGATAAGCAAATCGGCGCAGAACGGCGCAATCATTGCATGGAGCGTTAAAAATGCATCCCGTTTCGGGTAACGATTTGAAAACCGTTCTGCTTCATAGAACTGCTTTCCTTTGCGTTTCCCGTTTTTTGCGGTTGGCTTCATTTGGCACTGTAAACGCTTTAATGATAGTCATTTCAGTGACATTTCAACCTCTTTTCTCGGTTATTCCAAAGATTTACAGTAACTTTGCTTGGATAAACAATCAATATTGTAATACTATACAAATTTTGCTGCATGGAACAGACTTTGGTAAATGGGATAGCTGATAACTTATTGCATAATATCTTTAATGACTTGTCTGTAGGCTTGGAATTGTATGATAAGGACGGTCTCATGATAGATGTCAATTATTCACGGTTGAGATCAATGGGGATAAAAGACAAAAAGGATATTTTGGGCTATAATCTATTCAACTACACCAGTTTCTCTGATGAAATCAAGGAACAGATCAGAAAAGGAGAAACAGTGCGTTTCATGGCAAAATATGATTTTGATGACTTGTGCCGTCTTTTTCCTACTAATCTGTCCGGTATAAAATTCTTCGAGATTACCGTTTCTTTTGTACATAATGATAAGTCTGAAATTACCAATTATATGGTGATAACTCAAGATATCACCGAACGTGTTTTGTGGCAAAACAAATATGACAATCTTTACGAAGAGGTTGTGCGTTCGAAAAAAGAACTTCTTGAGAGCGAACAAAGAATGATCCATTTGATTCGTCAGAATGAATTGGTATTGAACAATATTAATTCGGGATTGGCATATATTGCGAACGACTATATCGTACAATGGGAGAATATCTCGCTTTGTAGTAAAAGCCTTTCTTATGAGGCTTACAAAAAAGGAGAACCTTGCTATCTGACAGCCCATAATCGCACCACTCCTTGTGAGAATTGTGTGATGCAACGTGCCCGGAAATCCGGTCAGGTAGAGTCTATCTTGTTTAATCTGGATAACAAGCATGTCATAGAAGTCTTTGCTACTCCCATATTTAATGAACAGGGAGATGTTGACGGTGTCGTGATTCGTGTAGATGATGTTACCGAGCGGCAGCACATGATTGGTGAACTTGAAAAGGCAAGGAGCCGCGCTGAACAATCCGATAAGTTGAAATCCGCCTTTCTGGCAAATATGAGCCATGAAATTCGTACACCGTTAAATGCTATCGTTGGTTTTTCCGACTTATTGATGGTGACGGAAGATCAAGAAGAAAAAGAAGAATTTATTCAGATTATCAATGCCAACAATGAGTTGCTTTTGAAGCTGATTAACGACATACTGGATCTTTCGAAAATAGAAGCCGGCTCGGTAGAACTGAAATACGAAAATTTTGATTTGGCTGTTTATTTCAACGAATTAGCTGCTTCGATGCATCGTCGTGTAGTAAATCCGCAGGTTCGGTTAGTTCCCGTGAATCCTTATGAAGCCTGTACCGTTCGTTTGGATAAAAACCGGTTAGCGCAGATTCTCACTAACTTTGTAACTAATGCTATCAAATATACCTCCAAAGGAACTATTGAAATGGGGTATGAGAAGATAGACGAAAATATTCGTCTTTACGTTCGCGATACAGGTATCGGCATACCGGAGGATAAAAAAGATAAAGTATTTCATCGTTTTGAGAAACTGGATGAATTTGCACAGGGAACCGGATTGGGATTGTCCATTTGTAAAGCCATTGTTGAGGCTTGCAGAGGAGAGATAGGCTTTGAGTCAGAATTTGATAAAGGGTCTTTATTTTGGGCGGTTTTGCCATGCCAGTTCGAATCGGTTAACAGCGAACCGACTTCTTCACGTCGGAACAATGAGAAGGATGCGAATAAAGAAAATATTCTTGACTCCGAAGAAACAAAAAAAGTACCTAAAAGAGTACTGGTCGTTGAAGATATACAAAGTAACTTCTTTTTGGTATCTTCTATCTTGAAAAACAAATGCCAGTTGTTACACGCACCGAATGGACTGGAGGCAGTTGAGATTGTCCGTACCCAACCGGTGGATTTGGTACTGATGGATATGAAGATGCCTGTTATGGACGGACGTACTGCAACCTCGGAGATCCGGAAGTTCAATGCTGAAATTCCAATTATCGCCCTGACTGCTCATGCCTTTGATGCTGACCGGGTAGCTGCGTTGAAAGCCGGTTGTGATGATTATCTGGTGAAGCCGATCAATGGCGCGAAGTTGATGCAGACTCTGAAAGAGTATGGTTGTTGAAAGGATGGGATTAGAAATGTGCTGATCTGAAAAAGGGTATATTCTATTCTTTCTGTTTTTAATATATCAGTCACTTGTTTGTGGTGAAGGAAAAAACGCTCTGCATTTTGGATGAAAGAATGTAGGATTGTTTGTTATCCTGGATAATTCCTGTCTAAAAATAAATAATTCCTCTGTGTTGCTATCTATATGCTTACTGTTTGCCCGTATGTAGTTTGTTTTATCATTCTTTTTTGGTGCGTATATGATGATGAACTAGCCTATAAACAGGCTTTTCCGAGGGCTTTTATAACTTGGTCGGTGAGTATGGAAGGCTTTCTCGGTGAGGAAGGATGTGTTCCTCACCGAGGAATGGCTTATTGCTCACCGAGGAAAATCATTTATTTCTTTAAAGAAAACGCATATCATCTGAAAATATATGCTGTATTGTGGTAGTAATATGCATATATATGTGATAATATGGATGCTTTTAATTCCGGATTACCATCTTCAATAGTTTTGTTTTCTTTCTTAATCTGAAAAATAGAACATTTCTCTTGTTTGTTTGGAGGAATTGAAAGGGAGACGGCTTACTATAAAAGGCTATAAATCCGTAAAGTTTGGGATTGTTTTTTATGTTTATGGATTTAAATAGTTATCTTTGTACAAGAAAGGAGGTATATAATGACTGCTACAAAGAAAATAAAAACTCGGGAAGAACTTAGAGTTGAGGTAGTGAAGAAAATTACAGCTAATAAAAGGAATGCCCAATCTTTTCTAAAAAAAGCTGGAATAGTCTCTAAATCAGGTGAACTTACCAAAATTTATAGATGAAAGAAACATTATACTCACGTCGTTCTAATCTTGTTGTTGGCTTTCATGGTTGTGATCAATCAATTAAAGAACAAGTGTTTGAACATCTGGCGAGATTGGCAGCAGTTGCCGATCTTTCGGAAGAAAATCGTATCGCTTATGATAAGGCATTGGATCGATATAGGGTCAATCAAATCGTAGAGGAGGATGAACGGCGCAAAAACGAAGAGATGCGGAGAAAAGCGGCTGAAGAAGGGATGAAAGAAGGGCTAAAGGAAGGGATAAGAGAAGGAATAAAGGAAGGAATGGAGAAAGGGATGGAGAAAGGAGAGCAAAAGAAGCAAATTGAAATTGCTCGAAAGATGAGGGAGGACGGAATATCCATTGATACAATTATCAAATACACAGGTCTTCAATCTTCTGATATAGAAAACCTATAATATATCTTCGTAGGAAAATTG
>ERZ1035041.1040-NODE-1040-length-9963-cov-5.390997_pt1 | contig 9963 bp, 5 predicted proteins | sample MGYA00520684_ERZ1035041 | MGnify/ENA primary metagenome ERZ1035041 (study PRJEB33766, sample SAMN09781699) | gut metagenome | biome: gut microbiome | host: Homo sapiens | place: Madagascar | study: EMG produced TPA metagenomics assembly of the PRJNA485056 data set... | reverse complement strand
AACTCACCCGAAGGTGAGTTAATATTCACAACACTTGTGATGTACTGAAAAGTACGATTTGAAATAATTTTTATTTGAACTCGTAGTGTAAATTTATAGGGTAGTAAAATCCTATGACAATATAATAACACATTTATGGAGGAATGTCAATATGTCTTTTAACGAAAACTCAAAATTTTATTACGGCCTTGATATAGGAACCGACTCTGTCGGCTGGTCGGTTACAAACGAAAAGTATGAACTGTTCAGATACAAAAATAATTTAATGTGGGGAGTAAGCCTGTTTGAAGCTGCTTCTCTTGCAGAGGATCGCAGGGGTCACAGAACAGCAAGACGTAGGCTTGACCGCAGACAGCAAAGAGTGGCACTGCTCAGGGAACTGTTTGCAAAAGAGATACTGAAAACCGATCCGGATTTCTTTTTGAGGTTAAAGGAGAGTTCTCTTTATCCTGAAGACAGAACGAACAAAAATGTCAATACATACTTTGATGATGCGGATTTCAAAGACAGCGACTATTTTAAAATGTATCCGACTGTCCATCACCTTATAAAAGCGCTTACGGAAAGCAATAAGCCGCATGATGTAAGGCTTGTTTATCTTGCCTGTGCTTTTATTTTGGCACACAGAGGACATTTTCTTAACGGTGCTGACGAAAACAATGTACAGGCAGTGCTTGATTTTGATTCTTCTTTTTGTGAATTTACGGATTGGTTTATATCGAACGATATAGAGGATAATCCTTTTTCTGAAAGTGTAAAGAACGAGTTTTCTGTTATTCTCCGCAAGAAGATAGGTATAACGGCAAAAGAGAAAGAAATCAAAAATCTGCTGTTCGGAACAACAAAGACGCCGGATTGCTATAAAGACGAAGAGTATCCGATAGATATTGACGTTCTCATTAAGTTCATTTCCGGAGGAAAAACAAATCTCGCCAAGCTATTCAGAAATCCGTCTTACGATGAACTTGATATACAGACTGTAGAGGTCGGAAAAGCGGATTTTGCAGACACCATCGATTTACTGGCTTCTTCTATGGAAGATACCGATGTTCCTTTGCTATCTGCTGTAAAAGCAATGTATGACTGGTCATTGCTTATTGATGTGCTGAAAGGTCAAAAAACAATTTCTGATGCCAAGGTGTGTGAATATGAACAGCATAAATCGGATCTTAAGGCACTTAAGTACATCGTCCGTAAATATCTCGACAGGGCTCAGTACGATGAAATATTTCGCACAGCCGGTGAAAAGCCGAACTATGTCAGCTACTCATATAACGTAACAGATGTCAAGTTAAAGCGGCTTCCGGATAACTTCAAAAAGAAAAAACAAGAAGATTTTTGCAAATACATCAAAAGCAAGCTCGAAAAAATCAAACCCGAATCAGACGATGAGGCGGTGTATAATGAACTGATTGAAAAGTGCAATAGCAAAACGCTTTGCCCGAAGCAGGTTACTGATGAAAACCGTGTTATTCCGTACCAGTTATATTATCACGAGCTGAGCATGATACTTGATAAAGCATCGGCTTATCTTGATTTTCTCAACGAGACGGAGGACGGTATTTCTGTAAAGCAAAAGATCCTCACGCTTATGAAATTCAGAATACCTTATTTTGTGGGACCGCTGGTAAAAAGAAATGAAACCGACAATGTGTGGATAGTACGCAAGGCTGAAGGAAGAATATATCCGTGGAATTTTGAAAATATGGTCGATTACGATAAATCCGAAGATGCATTCATCAGAAGAATGACCTGTAAATGCACATATCTTGCCGGCGAAGATGTCCTTCCTAAATACTCGTTGCTGTATAGCAAATATACTGTTTTGAATGAGATTAATAATATCAAAGTCAACGGTGAAAAGATTTCTCCGGAGCTGAAGCAGGATATATTCAATGAGCTGTTTATGAAAACGTCAAGAGTGACGGTCAAGAAAATCACTGAGTTACTTAAACGAAAAGGTGCATTCAGCGAAGAAAACGGTGATTTGATAAGCGGAATTGACACAAATATAAAATCTTCACTGCGTTCTTATCTTGATTTCAAAAGGTTGCTTGAAAAAGGCGTTTTATCGGAGAGCGATGTTGAAAGAATAATTGAGCGTATTACCGTTACTACAGATAAGCCGAGACTTGTTTTATGGCTAAAGGCTGAGTATCCCGATTTACCCGCAGAGGATATCAGATATATCAGTCGTCTTTCGTATAAGGACTACGGCAGATTATCAGCTAAACTGCTTACAGGCTGTTATGAGCTTGATACGAATACCGGTGAGATCGGCAACAGAAGCATTATTGATTTTATGTGGGCTGAGAACATTAACCTGATGCAGATACTGTCAGATTCATACGGCTACAAGAGCTTTATAGAAGAAGAAAACAAAAAGTACTATATGATCAATCCTACGGGCAGCGTTGCACAGACTCTTCATGAAATGTATGTATCTCCGTCGGTATCCAGAGCTATTATCAGAACAATGGAGATAGTTAAGGAGCTTCGCAAGATAACAAAGAAGGATCCGGAGAAGATTTTCGTAGAGATGGCAAGAGGCGGCAAGCCTGAAGACAAAGGAAAACGCACTTCATCAAGAAGAGAGCAGATAGAGAAGCTGTATGATTCCGCAAAAGCATTTGTCAGTGATGAAGATATATCGCATCTGAGAACGCAACTTGGCAGTCTTTCCGATGAACAGCTCAGAAGTGAGAAATACTATCTTTATTTTATTCAGTTCGGAAAATGTATGTATTCCGGTGAGGCTATAGATTTCAGTCGTCTTGGCGATAACCACTGTTATGATATTGATCATATCTATCCTCAGAGCAAAATTAAAGATGATTCGCTTCATAACAAGGTGCTTGTAAAATCACAGCTTAACGGTGAGAAATCGGACGATTATCCGATAAAAGCTGATATAAGAAATAAAATGCATCCGCTTTGGAAAAATCTGTTTTGTCGTGATCCTAAAAATCCGACAGACAAGGTAAAATACGAAAGATTGACACGTTCTACTCCGTTTACGGAAGATGAACTTGCGGGATTTATTGAACGTCAGCTTGTTGAAACAAGACAGTCAACAAAGGCTGTTGCAACGCTGCTTAAAGAAATGTTCCCCGACAGTAAGATCGTTTATGTAAAAGCAGGACAGGTTTCGGAGTTCAGACATGACTTTGATATGCTGAAATGCAGAGAGATAAACGACCTGCACCATGCAAAGGACGCTTATCTGAATGTTGTTGTCGGCAATGTTCATGATGTCAAATTTACATCAAATCCTTTGAACTTTGTAAAAAACGCCGATAAGCACTATACAATCAAGATCAAGGAAACGCTTAAGCACAAGGTCGCAAGAAACGGTGAAACGGCATGGAATCCTGAAACGGATTTTGATACGGTTAAGCGTATGATGAGCAAAAACAGTGTGAGATATGTACGTTATTGTTATAAGAGAAAGGGAGAATTATTTAAACAGCAACCTAAAAAAGCAGGCAATCCGGATCTTGCGTACCGGAAGAAAAATCTTGACCCTGTGAAATACGGAGGGTACAACAGCAAGAGTATTTCATGCTTTTCTTTAATCAAGTGTACAGAAGTCGGAGCGGTTATCATTCCGGTGGAATTATTATGTGAAAAGCGTTATTTCTCTGATGATAATTTTGCAAGCGAATACGCATATTCTGTGCTTGAAAACGCATTGCCGGCTAAAGTTATTGCAAAAATATCTATCGATGATATATCGTTTCCGTTGAAAAGAAGACCTATAAAAATTAACACGCTGTTTGAGTTTGACGGTTATCGTGTGAATATACGTTCAAAAGACAGTTACAGTGTTTTCAAAATATCTTCTGCGATGGCTGCAATATATTCAAAGGATACATCTGATTATATTAAAGCTGTATCATCGTATATCGATAAAAGTGATAAAGGCAGTAAATTCAAGCCTGGAGAAGCTTTTGACGTTTTATCCAATCTTAAAGCGTACGATGAGATAGCTAAAAAGTGTATTTCTGAGCCTTTCTGCAAAATAAGCAAGCTTGCGGAAGCCGGAAAAAAGATGGAGGAAGGAAGAAATAAGTTTGCAGAGCTGTCTGTTATAGAACAGATGAAAACTTTGCTGTTACTCGTTGATGTTTTAAAAACAGGACGAGTTGACAAGTGTAATCTGAAACCGGTTGGTGGTGTTGACAACTTTCATACTGAAAGAATGTCCGCTATATTAAAGAACACTAAATACAGCGATATCAGAATTATTGATCAGTCACCGACAGGCTTATACGAAAATAAGTCTGACAACTTACTTGAGCTATGAGCTGGAGAACAGTAATTGTGACCGGAAGAGCCAAGCTGGATAAGAAGCTTGGCTTCATGGTCGTAAGAAGTGAAGAAAATATCAAGCGTGTATTATTGGACGAGATATCGGTGCTTATAATTGAGAATTGTGCGGTATCGATAACCGCAAGTCTTATCAACGAGCTTGCAAATCGCAAGGTGAAATTGATATTTTGTGACGAGAAGCATAATCCCTCGTGCGAAATGCTGCCGTTATACGGCTGCCATAACTGCACGGCAAGGGTGCGTGAACAGGTGAAGTGGGACGAAGATGTCAAAGCGTATATATGGACAAGCATAGTCAGCGAAAAAATACGCAATCAGGCTCGTGTCCTTCAGGAATTCGGTCACGAAAAAGAAGCAGGGATGCTTAAGGGATATATAGACGAGATTGAACTCGGTGATGAAACCAACAGGGAGGGTCATGCCGCAAAAGTATATTTCAATGCGCTTTTCGGAAAAGAGTTTTCAAGAAATGCCGATAACGTAATCAATTCTGCACTCAACTACGGATACAGTATAATGCTTTCCGCATTCAATCGTGAGATCACATCTAACGGATACATTACACAGCTTGGTCTGTTCCATGATAATATGTTCAACAATTTTAATCTTGGCTCTGACTTGATGGAGCCGTTCAGAACGCTGATAGATCGTTTTGTCAGAGAAAAGAACTACCGCATTTTTAACTCAGAGCAGAAACGTGAAATCATAGGAATATTGAATGAAAGCGTAATAATCAATAATACTGAGCAGTATGTTACAAATGCCGTTAAAATTTATTGCAGAAGTGTATTTGACGCAATAGAGGAAAACGATGTTTCGCTGATAAGATTCTATCGTGTTCGGGATTTAAAAACGGAGATAAAATGAGTTACAGATATATGAGATTACTTGTACTTTTTGATTTGCCGGTTACGACCGCAGAGGAACGCCGGGAATACACAAAATTCAGAAAATATCTGATCAAAAGCGGTTTTATGATGTTTCAGGAATCGGTTTACTGCCGTATGGCATTGAATCGCACAGCGGCAAGACTGATATCCGACGGAATCAAACGTAACAGTCCTCCGGCAGGTATTGTGTCTTTGCTGTGTATAACGGAAAAACAATTTGCTGATATGGAATATATCACAGGCGAATTTGTATCCGATGTTATAGACAGCGACGAAAGGCTGGTGATTTTATGACGTTTGCCTATTCACAAATCGAATTATATGTTGACTCAGAGGATAAAGTCCTGACGTTGATAATTGAACATCCGGATTTCTTTTATACGGTGCTGAATGATATAAACAATCAGATAGAAGGAGGAACAGGGTTTTCTGTTATATCGTGCAACGAAAAACTAATATCATTTGCTAAACAAGCGACGATGATAACGGAATTTGTACCGTTTGAAATGAACCGTAATGAGCTTATTTCCAAATTGTATGCGCATTTGAAAAAATGCTCTGTTAACGAAGATATGTTCATAAGAACAAACGAAATGCTGTCTGCGACAGAGAGGTACATTTCTGAGTTGGCACAGTATGCAGAAGGTGAATTTGTTACGGATGAGATATGTGATGTTACACCTTTGTTAAAAATGTTCGGACTTAAATTTGTGGACAGCTATGATACTTTGGAGGAAAAACTTCTGGAATTTTTCCTTGCAATGACTGAGTATGCCGGTAAAACTGTGTTTATATGCGTGAATCTCCGCAGTTGTCTGTCTTTGCAAAAAGCTGAAAAGCTGTTTGAATCTGTTATTGAGCACGGAATATCACTCTTGTGCATTGAATCATCAGATAAAGGAAAAACGAGATTCGAAAAAAGAGTAGTTATTGATGTTGATTTATGTGTTATATAATTGACTCACAATAAAAAATGTGATATTATAATTATAGTTTCTACCCTGTAGATACACGGCGAGTAGTGTCGCTTTCCCAAATTTGAGGTTTGAGAGTAGTGTAAATTTATAGGGTAGTAAAACAAACGGAATTGCAAGAACCGTTTTTCCAAGGTTTGAGAGTAGTGTAAATTTATAGGGTAGTAAAACCCGCCAAATGCAACTATAAGACCAGTCACAGTTTGAGAGTAGTGTAAATTTATAGGGTAGTAAAACCATTGTGCAACTTAAACTGTACGAAGTTATGTTTGAGAGTAGTGTAAATTTATAGGGTAGTAAAACGCAGATACCGATAGCATACACTGTGACCTTGTTTGAGAGTAGTGTAAATTTATAGGGTAGTAAAACTATAGTTTTCCTCACTTGCCCACCAAGCGTGTTTGAGAGTAGTGTAAATTTATAGGGTAGTAAAACATCAGGTGTAAAGGAGCAAGTGTAGTAGGAGTTTGAGAGTAGTGTAAATTTATAGGGTAGTAAAACGAGGTTATACGGTGGTAGGTGACTTCCAAAGTTTGAGAGTAGTGTAAATTTATAGGGTAGTAAAACTTCAGAGCTTGCCACGATAGTGAATCCGGTTTGAGAGTAGTGTAAATTTATAGGGTAGTAAAACCGATAACCTGTGTTCGTAGCCGCTGAACGAGTTTGAGAGTAGTGTAAATTTATAGGGTAGTAAAACTAGTTTCCTGCTGTGTAAGTCACGCTGTCAGTTTGAGAGTAGTGTAAATTTATAGGGTAGTAAAACGTCAACGCATACCTCAAATGAACTTATCGTGTTTGAGAGTAGTGTAAATTTATAGGGTAGTAAAACTCGAAAACTTCAAGACCTAAATCATTGCACGTTTGAGAGTAGTGTAAATTTATAGGGTAGTAAAACTTGCCCCGCCCGACAAGACCATACCTAACCGTTTGAGAGTAGTGTAAATTTATAGGGTAGTAAAACGTATGTAGATATAACATTTTTACCTTGTCGGTTTGAGAGTAGTGTAAATTTATAGGGTAGTAAAACGAAGGAAAAACAAGGGTGCATCCAACGCAAGTTTGAGAGTAGTGTAAATTTATAGGGTAGTAAAACGTTTTTTGACAGAAGAAGCAGACCCCACCGTTTGAGAGTAGTGTAAATTTATAGGGTAGTAAAACCGTTATGGTGTTAATGCACTCACGGAGTTAGTTTGAGAGTAGTGTAAATTTATAGGGTAGTAAAACCCTGCTCAAAAATCATAAAGCCTTTAGGGTGTTTGAGAGTAGTGTAAATTTATAGGGTAGTAAAACGAAGAGTCCGTCAAAAGCCTCGTCCTCGTTGTTTGAGAGTAGTGTAAATTTATAGGGTAGTAAAACATATTTCATATTGTGATGATCTGATCGATGGTTTGAGAGTAGTGTAAATTTATAGGGTAGTAAAACGTTCCTCGTTTCTGTTTAGCGCACAGTCAAGTTTGAGAGTAGTGTAAATTTATAGGGTAGTAAAACTCAAAAGAAATATACTATAGTCGTTATCCTGTTTGAGAGTAGTGTAAATTTATAGGGTAGTAAAACGAATACATCGGCGGCATCTGCATTATATCGGTTTGAGAGTAGTGTAAATTTATAGGGTAGTAAAACAAGTGCTGACGGCGCAGGGGGCAGTCATAGGTTTGAGAGTAGTGTAAATTTATAGGGTAGTAAAACCCGCTAGGAGGAGCCTTAATGCCCTCTTTAGTTTGAGAGTAGTGTAAATTTATAGGGTAGTAAAACATTGACTATCGAAAAGTACCAGTAAGCAAGGTTTGAGAGTAGTGTAAATTTATAGGGTAGTAAAACACACCTGACATTGCATTGCCTGACATCAACGTTTGAGAGTAGTGTAAATTTATAGGGTAGTAAAACTGATATCACCTCCTTTGCCCCGAAGGGCGAGTTTGAGAGTAGTGTAAATTTATAGGGTAGTAAAACGGTACACAATATCATGCACTTTATCCCGAGGTTTGAGAGTAGTGTAAATTTATAGGGTAGTAAAACATATTGGTACGCTTCGGACGCACGGCATAAGTTTGAGAGTAGTGTAAATTTATAGGGTAGTAAAACTATTGCATTTGTGATTAAAAGTGTGTATACGTTTGAGAGTAGTGTAAATTTATAGGGTAGTAAAACAAACAGCATTCGTGTTGCGCTTGCACCTGAGTTTGAGAGTAGTGTAAATTTATAGGGTAGTAAAACGAAAAACACAGCTAAAGACACCGTGACCGAGTTTGAGAGTAGTGTAAATTTATAGGGTAGTAAAACTTCACCTCCTGCAAAATCACTTCGTACTTGGTTTGAGAGTAGTGTAAATTTATAGGGTAGTAAAACCGCTTAGGTGTGCATAATACTATGCCCCCTGTTTGAGAGTAGTGTAAATTTATAGGGTAGTAAAACGCACCGTCAAAGCAATAGTTCCCGTACAGCGTTTGAGAGTAGTGTAAATTTATAGGGTAGTAAAACTATCGTGCGACTATATCGGAGAACGAACAGGTTTGAGAGTAGTGTAAATTTATAGGGTAGTAAAACCCCATAGAGATGAGCCGCCTACCAGATAAAGTTTGAGAGTAGTGTAAATTTGTAGGGTAGTAAAACGCTTGCCTGCGGCGCTTCGCGCGGAGCTTGGTTTGAGAGTAGTGTAAATTTATAGGGTAGTAAAACAGAGGTTTTTAACGGTGTCCTGCTTGGGTAGTTTGAGAGTAGTGTAAATTTATAGGGTAGTAAAATTTAGTCAAGATGGATATGTCCTTTATGGCAGTTTGAGAGTAGTGTAAATTTATAGGGTAGTAAAACTTGCTTTTAACGGCAAACCCACAATAACAAGTTTGAGAGTAGTGTAAATTTATAGGGTAGTAAAACAGCAGAAGCCTGTATTTAAGTTCCCCATTGGTTTGAGAGTAGTGTAAATTTATAGGGTAGTAAAACTGTGCAAGCGTTATCCGCAAGTTACTATTGGTTTGAGAGTAGTGTAAATTTATAGGGTAGTAAAACCAGGATAGCCGTGCGGTCTGTGCCAACTGCGTTTGAGAGTAGTGTAAATTTATAGGGTAGTAAAACGCTAAACTGACAGCATACCTTTCTCAGCATGTTTGAGAGTAGTGTAAATTTATAGGGTAGTAAAACGCGTATATGTGTAGTTATCCACACTTTCATGTTTGAGAGTAGTGTAAATTTATAGGGTAGTAAAACTGGTGATAGTGAAGTTTGATTTCTTCGTGCGTTTAAGAGTTGTTGTTTGCCACGCAAAACGTAAAAAAGTGGGAAACCATTAGCCGAAATTAAGTGGGATAAATTAGCACAAAACTGATTGCTGTGCGGTTTATTGCGTACCGCAAGTAGTATATCCGGCAAGGTGTTGAAAAGTGAGTTGCCAAAAAAACGGTGCATTTTAGCACCAATTTTCTTATATCTGTTAAAAGGGGAAAGTGTTTTAAATAACCGTTTCAAACTGTTTTAATTTGTATTTCACAATTTAGTTAAGATTGCACAGCAATAGTTTACTGCCACCGGTAGTCTGACCAATGCTTTTTTCATCGTAATAGAACACGGAAAAGAGGTTATAACAGAACCTTGCCCTTAAGCTCGGCTATCTTCTGCTTGTTTTCCTCATGAGAGTTGTCACTTTCGCCTGGGGATTCCGCACCGCCTGATTTTCCGCCGTCAGTCTTTCCTGTTTCTGAATTTCCGGAAAGCTCGGCTTTCTGCTCAGCCTGCGGTTCGGACTGCGTAACAGCTTCCGTGGCAGTGCCGTT
>ERZ1035041.1032-NODE-1032-length-10015-cov-5.919478_pt1 | contig 10015 bp, 10 predicted proteins | sample MGYA00520684_ERZ1035041 | MGnify/ENA primary metagenome ERZ1035041 (study PRJEB33766, sample SAMN09781699) | gut metagenome | biome: gut microbiome | host: Homo sapiens | place: Madagascar | study: EMG produced TPA metagenomics assembly of the PRJNA485056 data... | reverse complement strand
TGGGCAGAGAAAAACAACAAAAAAACGGCAATGATTTTTCTCTCATTACCGCTTAAAATAGAGCGTTCCCTATAGGAATCGAACCTACAATAGAGTCTTAGAAGTTCAAGATCCCCATATAAACACGCATATACTTAAGTCAAGCTAAATCAAGGTAAAGCCTTGATTTTACTGACTATTCTGTTACATTTTGTCAAAATAAGAAAAACTGTTCTTCATCTCTGTAAAACACCTCTCGGTGTGCATCCGACGCTCGGAGCACCCGAAGGATTTAACTATTCAGTTCCATCCAGTTCATTCAGTTGGCCACCGTTACGAATCAGCTTCGTAACAATGATTGCTTGGTTTTCCTATTAGATTACATATATTATAACGTGTAAAGAGTCGGATGTCGATGTTTTTTTGACCATATTTTGCTCTGGTTTACAGTTTGTCCAGCCACCCATCAAAACTTTTCTTTGAAATCCTAGACTTGGTTCCAATCTGGATCCAGCGGAATTCATTTTTCTTTAAAAGCTCGTACACGGTAGGTCTGCTGATACCCAGAATATCCTGAATTTCCTTTACTGTGTAGCATCTTTATGCAAATACATCATCCAACCTCGGCAAATTCGGAAATGTCATTAAACATATCTGTTTAATTTTTATCTGTTTTCTGCCGTTATTTTATCTCTGTTACATATATTATTTTGGCTCGCTGATTTTCTGTTGCCAATTTGTTGCCACTTCATTATACCTGTGTTTAGATTGCTTCGCAATCACTATTTTGAAAATATGCTTTAAACCACGCCTTTTTTGCATCTAATGCGTTTACTACTGCACACTCTATGCTCTCGCCACAGGTAATGCAACCTGGCAAATCTGGATAAGAAATCACAAATCCGCCTTCATCCTTGTCTTCTACAATTTCCATACGATATGACATTCCCATATAATCATTCAGTGTCTTCATGATTCTTCGCCTCGTTTTCTACAGGTTGCATCAATTTATAGAAAGCAACTATACAACCTACTAATTTCTTGATTCAAGAACATATTGTTCAGGGTTGTTGCACTATTTATATATATCTTCCGAAATAACATTATATGCTAAGCGTTTTGCTTTACCTCTCATTGAAATATTTGAAACGATCAGCTCAACCCCCATAATTTCAACAATAATTCTTGAGAACATCATAATCTTCAGACATGATAGCATCATATATATAATCAATAACATTAACGTAATAATTGTTATATCCCTACAAAGTAAGAAATCTCTATTTGCAATTAGTATTTTATTTTCATTTTTGCAATCCCTATACAATCTATACCACTGGGCATTTTCATATTTTTCTCTTTCTTTTCTATCAGTCGGCATATTCGTATATATTTGATCATATTTTTGCATAACATCAGCTTGTGTAAAACGATCATCCCTTACACTTTGTTTCATTTTCGTAAAAATTGTGTAGCCTGGCAATTTCCCGATATGAAAGTATGCAATCTTTTGTTTGATATTACCTGGAATCATCGAATCCAACAAAAAAACATAAATATATATTATTGATGATATTAAGGCAGATTCTATGGCAATAGACCAGATGTCTAAATTGCTATTAACATCCTCTGAAAAAATCTTACTAAACATACCTGAAAAATACAAAACCAATAATATATTCCCTATAACATAGTTTTTTAATTCACTATTTCTATAATCCTTTATATCAGTCATTTTCATTTAGCCTCATGCATTTTTAGGTTTAAATGAACCCAAATAATGTCCATAGCTACTATCAGATTTTGATTTATCTTCTAAAAAATCTGTGTCGTATCTATATGACTCTTTTTCAATATATACATCCACATAATCTCCCGAACAATCAAATACTATATCCCCTGCTGAATTTTGCGTAATCGTATTGTATCCAGAATAGTAATTCAAATATTGAGATGGAGCTTCACCAATTATTATAATATGTGGATTTAGTTTCTTCAAAACATCTTCCGAAACTTTTCCGGAATCTCTCCCATGATGCGGGGCAAATAAAATATCAATTTCTGGCCATTCTATTTTTTCTTTAATTTTTTCTAAAAAGTCATGTTCCATATCCCCCATCCACATCATTTTAACATTATTTTCAACTGAATATGTAAAAATCGGTGAAATATTATTGTATTCTTTTCCTTCTTTTACTTTCTCTAATGCGTCTTGATAATCCTCATCAGAAGTAATTGGCCATAAATAATTTATTCCTGCACAGCCACGCTCCTCGCTCGATACATTCATCCATTTTCTTCTACAGCCTTTTGAAACATAATATGCCTTATCTGAATCCCTTAATTCACAATATTTTTTAAAACTATCCGTTTCATCTTCCTTTATTGCTTCATTTTCCACACAATAAAAATTTACTATTCCGACTTCTTCCACAAAATCCTCAATGCCTTTAATATGATCTTCGTCAGGATGTGTAGATATGAAACGAGTAATTCCTTTTTTATCTGCTATCTCTTTCATTTCTTCAAAATTTGTTTCTTTATTCTCATCATCTGAATAACAACAATCAATCGTTGTAAAATTATCAGAATTATGATCGATATAGAACATATCACCATCACCAACAGAAAAAGACTTAACTATACTCATTTATAATACCTCCCATTCTTTCATTATCTCGGTCCCATAAATCTATCACCATTCAGGTGTATCATATGCTCCGGCATTTCAGCAATCCAGACCTCTGTCTCCCAGGCAAGTTCCTCTGCAAACTTTTTATATGTCTTAAAGTCCTGAAAAGCTGTTACAAATATTTTTCCAGCCGTAACATCTTTTGTCATTTCTGCTATTTCCAATATACGTTTTGGATCCATCGGACCGACCGATGTTACCGATTCCACAAAATAAATCCAGTCCTTATCTTCCCGGTACAGCACAACATCCGGCATCTTATCGTGTAAAGTAATTTCAAATCCCAGTTCTTTCAATTTTTCTACATTCTTTACCAGATCTTTTTCTATTGTGTCTCCGACGTATAAGCATTCAGAATTTGGAGCAAATCTCGGTGCGAATTCCTCAATAATGGCTTTTTGTAGTTCATTATGCTTACCCGCAGAAAATTTAAAGTTCTCGCCATTTATATTTACCGGCATCATTGTCATCTTCTTTTTAGAAGCGTACAAATCAATTAACTTTTCATGATAACAAAGAAACCGCTTTATAGATTCTTTCCATGCTGGTGTTTCCATCGTTCTCAGTATTTTAATTGTTTCTTCCGTCAATCTGTAGCGATAATTTGGGCTGTTGGTTGCTTTTCCATTATCCTCTATCAAAGCAGCAGTACGGAATCTATGCAGTGCCTGCTTTCTAAACGTTTCTCTACTATTTTCCGCATAACTCATGCCATAAAATGTATTAACAAACTGAATAATATCATGAATACGAATCCATTCATTTGTTGCTTCACTCCATAACATATCCGGCTTTATTCCTGCCATAGCCAGTATCACATAGCAGCATATATCCGCTTGCTGTGCTTTGGGCATGCCTATTGTTTGCAGAAATTCTCTTGCTTCTTCTATTTTCTTATCCACAATATCCCTCCAATATCAAATTGCAATTTGCCTCCGAATAATCCTTACTTTTAAGCACTTTTCTGCCCATTTCCTGAATATCCTCTAAATCCGGCACAGGCATTGCATTAATCTCTGTTGAATTAACCTGTGTAGAACCATTTAAAATACGATAATATTCATCATAAAGTGTAGAATTAAATAATACATACAATCCATACACCAGGCATTCTGACATTTCCGTTAATACACCGTCCACAAAATTAATTTTATTCTGTGTACTTATCTTTTGGTACTGAGGAAATTTTTTGGCCAAATATACTCCACACTGTAATCTTCGAGGTTCTTCCTTTGCCGTAAATCGCTTTACAAATAGATAATTTTTGTTATCTTGCATTAATCCCTTTTGTTCTGTCACCACATATTCATACTCTTTCTGTATAGGGAATTCTACTTTTCCCTGTTTTATATGCTGCGAATAAAATAAAGGAATTGCTCCTTCTTCTTCCTCATCTCGAAGTATTTCACGATTACGGAAATCTACGGTCAATCCAGTTTTCATTTTTACACCTATGGCTGGAAGCGTCTTATCAAACTTATGCAGCTTCTTTAATACTTCCACTTCATTTTCATCTGTTACAAGATAAACATAATAGTCTGATCCTGCTACAACCAGATCATACGGAACCGTCAATGATGTCAACTCTCCAAAATCACTATTGGATTTCGATGATGTAATCGTAACTGTTTCTGGCTTTTCACTTGTCTTTTTTACTTTAATAATAATTGTTTCCTGTAACACACTTTCTTTGTCGAAAACCTTATTTCTGCTGACAAAAAGGTGAATATGTTCCAATTTCCCTTCTGTCAGAAAATATTCCCGGAAACGTTTAAAATACGCCCCTGATGTCCATGACCTCGGAATGATGTAAACCAGCTCTCCACTTTCACATAAATTAAATAATCCCATAGACGCAAAAATGAAATATAAATTCGGTGCACCATAACATACCTCTGGCATCGCTGTTGCTTCTGGCGCATCTTTCGGAATTTTCATATACGGCGGATTTCCAATCACAAAATCATATTTCTTAGGCTCTGCATTTCCTCCCAACATATGATTAAAATCCAAATACTGGCTCAAAATATAATTATCTTCAACGATATTAACTGTAAGTTTTTTTCTTGTCTCTTCTTTACAATATTCCAGATTATGTTTCAACAATGGCAATACATTTTCATCGTTCTCATAGCAGGTAAGCTCAATCTCCTGAATAGAATCTATTGTTTCCATTCGCTCAATAAAAGCACATGATAATATACCTGAACCAGCCCCTGCATCAAGCACACTTACTCTGCCTGTTTTCTCATCCAACTTATATAATCCCGCCATAAAACGGGCAGTTTCCATACTGGTAAAGAACTGTCCGTATTTTTTACGTTCTTTTTTCGGCATACTCTCTATATATTCGTTTGTAAGTTCTATAATTTTTTCTAGCATATTCCACCTACCTACAAGCCTTCTATTTCTTTCTATTATACTATAGCACAGACCCTTTTTCAATGCTTTTCAGAACATATGTTCTATTCTTTAATTTCCGTTGTATTATAATCATTATCATCTATATCTATAACATCGTCGTTACTCTCACCTTTTACAGAAAAGTCTCCTGTCATAAACCATTTATATGCGCGATCTGCGATAACCTTTATTTCCACCAAATCCAATCCGCCACCTACAATAGCGCCTACTCCTGGTAACATTTTTCCAAGATTTACAATTCCTTTTGAACCAAATTTCGTAATAAATCTGAAACCAACCTTCTGATTAATCTTCGTTAAGACCTTTCCCGGTATCTTTTTAATAACACCATTTGCAAATTTTACACCAAATTTGATTCCTGCCTGTTTTAACAAACTATTCACTGCAACTCCTGCAAGACAAGCATATACAAAGGTTTGTGTCTGATCACTATTCAAATCATAATCAGCCATATATGCTGTACAAGCTATCATCCGCATTTGTACATAAATTACACTTCCAATATTCGCTGGTATCGCAACCGGCATTGTTATAAAGCCACCCAGTCCTGTTACAACTCCTGATGTTGTACATTTGGCAATTTGATTTTTCAGCATATCTCTACAAGCTTTTTCCTTTGTCTCATGCTTTGACAAATAATCATTTGCCATATCTTCAACACCAGGACTGACCATCGGTATTCCATTTAAACATTTTTCATAGCAAGAGTCTAATAATTTCATAATGTCTTCTTGCGTCATTTTTTTCTTTTCCATTTTCCTCAAAATTCCAATCTTCATATTCTTTAAAAGCTCATGAATTATATCTAACGCAGATATAGTTCTATTCAAATTTTATCACAATTGTGAGAATTGCTCCATCATGTTTTCACAAATATGCTCCACCCACAGTAAAAAAAGGTGGCAACTATAACCACCTTTTCCATTTATCTATATACTATTTTATTCAATGCAAGCTCCTCCGCACAAGCCCGGATATTATTCATTCTCCCAACCCATGCCATCTGATCCTGCATCTTCAATTCTTCCGTCACGCCTTGCTTTTCTTTCATCTGCTCCACTAATCTGTCCATCATCTGATTACATTCCTTGTCAATCTGATGCAGATGCTCATTTAACTTTCCAGCAAGTACCAACTCCAGATATAATCCTTTCCGATGCCCTTTCAAGTAAGTTTTTCTCAACATTCCATACTTTCCAATCGGATACTCTGTCTCCTCCGGGAGATACAGGTCTGGATAATACAGACCGTCCTCTCCTAAAGTATAACTGATTCCATTTTCTCCCATAATGTGTTTTTCCATGATTGTCCTCCTATCTTGCACCCCGATCTTTATTCTGTTTATGGGTACGCTGTTTATTTTTCTGTTCATTCTGTATTTCCTGTTTCTTCGCTGCCAGCTTCGCCCTAATGCCATGCGATTCTGGCTCTTTTCCTGTTTCATTCTTCCATTTTTCTATTGCAATTCGATACTGGTTATACTCAGTTTGGGAAACTTTAAAATCTTTTAGAAATTCCTGTACACTTCTGTAGCCGATTTTCTGCACAATCCTTGGAAGATAATCTTTCATATCTCTAATGTGGCTTGTCAGTTCATCAATTTCTCCCTGCAATTCTTTTTTCTTTCTTCCCTTAAACCAGCCTTTGACTTCTGACAGTTCTTTTTTCTTTGCAGAAAGCTGTTTTTGTTTCTGTTGAATTGCAGTATTTTGTTCGTCCAGTTCTTTCTTAACTTTGAAAAATTTCGGATACTTAGATGCAAGCCTTGTCATTTCTGGCTGCTTCGGTTCTGCCTTTTCTTCTTTTATCTTCACACTTTCTGGTACGATATTTTCTGCAATCCTCTCTGTTTGCTCAGGTTCCGTTGTTCCTGCCTGTGCCACGTTAGTCTGTTCCGACACTTCTCTGGATTTTTTAAACAGCACACTTTCTATCAAAAATTCCAGTGCTTCAACCGCCACTGCTATAACACTACCAAATAATCCCGGACTTTTTCCATGCCGAGCAATAGATTTCTTAATTGATTCAGTAATTTGTTTTCGCTTCACTTCCAGTATCTGTGGTTCTGGCACTCCGCTAATCAATGCCATATCAACAGCTCTGTTCCATTCCTGACGTTTCTGATTATCAGATTCTATCTCATGTGCTTTTGGATTGTTCTTTCCAATTTTCTTCGTTGCAAGATACACTCCACCACGCTCAAATACCTGCAACTTCTGTTTCTCGTCCTGTACATAAATATTGATTAAATCTGTATAAGAATGCTTTACCTCATCCAGAAATGAATTGCTCTTGAAACGTCCATCTTTCACTGTAAACAGCTTCTTCTCATACACCTCACCTTTTTTCACAATGTGGCAGTCTTCTCGTATCTCACCATCTTCTCCCAGTATCTCTTTCTTAGTTCGAACATGTTTCCCATTTTCATCATAAAACATATTTCTACTGGCAGTCTTAACGATTGATTCATCCAATAGCTTCCGTTCTGCAAATATCAGATGAATGTGATAATTTGTTTTTCTTTTATTGTGGTGCAAAGCAGCAATGCACTCCGCTCCGTAATTCTGTTTGAAATGATTTGTAAAAAGTTGTAGCAATCTATCCGGCTGATATTCTGTAAAACTCTCTGGTAAAGCAATAATCAATTCTCTTGCCTCAATACATTTTCCTTCTGTCCCACTTTTTACAAATTCTTCCTGATTACATTTTGCAAGTTCCTTCCAAAATTTCCGTTCTGTGGTTTCATAAACTGCATAAAGATTTTCCTGTTTTGCGTGACTGGATATATAAGTGATCCTGCCTTTTACATTGCTTAGTTTTGTCATTTGAATAAATGAATTTCTTCCGATAGGCACTCCCTCCTTGTCTTCGGCAAAATAAATTCTGCCATATTATTTGTGAGTGGATGCATCGGCATCCGTTTACGAACTAACTGCCGTTTCCGGCTACAATAGCTCCCGGCAGGGCGAAATATCCTGAGTACAAATCTTTGATTTGTGCGATGGGTGTATTTCGCTCTCAAACGCCGAGGGCTTTGTGAGATGCTTCTTACATCTACCACAACTTGGCTTTCGCTTTTCATTTTGGGCGTATCCGCCCTCTTTTTTCTGCCCGTATCCTGGCTTATTTTTTATCACTAACAACCAAGCGGCTATTTCTCTTTCTGTCTGCTTTATTCCGGTATCCTTGCCCGTACATACTCCAGATCTCCACAATATGGTGTTCCAACCAAATACCATTCTCTCGCCATATTCATTTCCATTCGTGTCTTTACCCACTGATTATCAACTAGAACTTCCAGACATTCTCCGCAGTGAAATCCCGGATCAATCCATAAGTCTGAGGACAATAATCCATATCTTTTGTTATAACTGTTGTAACCTAATCTTCCTTCTCTCATGGTGTCATTCTCCCTTCATTTATCATTTCCGCAGGGACGCCCTGAATCAGGGCCCCCTTTTGAAAAGTTTTTTCTTCGCCAATCAACTACCGGCTACACCTTACAAACCTTCTCTTTGTCTGCTATTTACAGGTGCGTGGCACGCTCCTGTCATAAGGTCATCAAGCAGAATCTTTACCAACGAAAGTTCTCATGCATTCCACACTTATCCAAATACTCTTGTCTTGCCTTTTCCCGTTCTTCCTCGGTTGGTGCTGTTTTGAATGTTGTATATAACTGACGTCTTACCATACTGTCTAATTTTTCCATCAATGCTTTTTCTATCTCCGGTTGATATTCCTCATTCCCGGCAAGATGATACTGGAACAATGCCAGTAATAAATCTTTTGGTATCTGCACCTGTAATTTTCTTTCCATGTTTCTCCTTTCTGTGACGGTCGTGACGATAGTGACGATATTTTCACTACTGACACGCTATATAAAATACCGTCACAACCGTCACATATCGTCACACTGTTATTCCTACAAAGGTCAGTCTGATTTTTCTTCCATCATGTCCTCGCTCTGTTTTATACTGGATTCCATATTCCAGAAGCAGTCGTTCCAGGCTGACATTCAGTTTTCTTGATAATGCGTTAGGCTGCATCTCTACCTGCAGAAGTTCTACCAGTTCCGTTGCTGTTCCCGTCCATTCCGGCTGTTCATCCGTTACCAGTTCTTTGATTTTTTCAAGCAATGGATCTTCTGGTTCTTTCCAAAGTTCTGTTTCTGTTTTGGTTAATTCCCAGACGCATCTTTCCCGATTAAAATTCAAGTACAGCTTCTGATCCTGCTGGTCTCTTCCTGCCACCTCCAAAACTGCTTTGTTATCTGTCCGCTTTTCTTTCTGCATGACGAATGCTCCGTCTGCCGCTCCCAGCAGCCCGTTCGTGCCGGAAATCATATCAAAGCTGTCTGAGGATTCCATTTTTCTTGTGTGATGCACCACCAGAAAGCAGATTCCATAATGGTCACTAAATGCTTTCAGCTTCGTCACAATCTCATAGTCGCTGGCGTAGCTAAATTTATCTCCACCGACTTCCCGGACTTTCTGAAGCGTATCAATAATAATGAGCCTTGCGTCCTTATGCTCTGTTACAAACTGCACAAGCTGTTGTTCCAATCCTGCATTTAATGATTTGGACTTTGTAGCAAAATAAAAATTTTCACTGCCTTCCATTCCAAACATCTGCGATAACCGTTTCTGTAGCCTTGCATAATCATCTTCCAATGCCAAATACAGAACTGTTCCCTGTCTCACTGAAAATCCCCACAATGGAAGTCCTTTGCTGATGTGATACCCAATCTGTGCCATGAAGAAAGATTTTCCAATCTTCGGTGAACCTACAAACAGATAAGTTCCGTTATACAGAAGTCCATCTACAATCGGCAATTTTGGTGGATATGCAGTATCATATAATTCCATCATAGAAACTGTTTCCAGATCATCTAGATTCTTTTTATTTGCTGATTTTGCTGTA
>ERZ1035041.1030-NODE-1030-length-10052-cov-11.208463_pt1 | contig 10052 bp, 9 predicted proteins | sample MGYA00520684_ERZ1035041 | MGnify/ENA primary metagenome ERZ1035041 (study PRJEB33766, sample SAMN09781699) | gut metagenome | biome: gut microbiome | host: Homo sapiens | place: Madagascar | study: EMG produced TPA metagenomics assembly of the PRJNA485056 data... | reverse complement strand
CCCCCGGCCCAGCCGCCTGTTCCATCGCACAGGCGCTTTTTGCCCCGCACACCGCGTTGGCACTGCAACATGCCGTTGGCCGCACCTCGGCGGAGTATGTCTGGGCATATCCGCCGGGCGTTCCGCTGCTGGCACCGGGCGAAGTGATCACTCCGGAATTCATCGCGGCCTGCACCGCCCTTGCTGCCTGCGGCACCCACCTGCACCACACTGGCCTTGGCGGTGGCTCCACTTTGGATGTTCTGCCATAGCACCATTCCTGTTGTGGGCAAAAAACTGCCCACCTCCCCGCAAAAATCCCCGCTTTTGCTTGACAAACCCTATGGTTTCCGTGTATATTTAATATAATCTATATTTATAGAAGAGGTGAAATTTCATGAAGCACATTCAGACTCTGAACACCCGCGATATGGCTAAGAGCCTCCAGAACGGCGGCTGCGGCGAATGCCAGACTTCCTGCCAGAGCGCCTGCAAGACCAGCTGCGGCATTGCCAACCAGCCTTGCGAGAAGAAGTAATTTTTACTTGAACTGGCTTTCTGCCGGGACTGCCTTTTACCAAAAAGGCGCTCCCGGTTCTTTTTATGTAACCCCACTTTGATTCGGATATGAGGAATAGTATGATCCATCAATATAAACTCAACGGCTACAACATTGTGCTGGATGTCTACAGCGGCAGCGTTCACGCCGTAGACGAACTGGCGTATGCCGCCATCGCTCTGGTCGATGCCGGCCACCCCCGCGCAGAAGCTGCCGCCCTGCTGGCAAAAAAATATGCTGACCATCCCGAAGTGACCGCCGAGGACATCAACGACTGCTTTGACGATATCGAAGAACTGAAGGCCGAAGGCAAGCTGTTTGCCGAGGATATTTACGCTGACCATGCCTTTGACTTCAAAAATCGTTCCACCGTTGTCAAGGCACTCTGCCTGCATGTAGCCCACACCTGCAACCTGAACTGTGAATACTGCTTTGCCGCCCAGGGCAAGTTCCACGGCCAGTCCGGCCTGATGAGCTTTGAGACCGGCAAGCGTGCGCTGGATTTCCTGGTGGAGCACAGCGGCACCCGCCACAATCTGGAGGTTGACTTTTTCGGCGGCGAACCGCTGATGAACTTTGAGGTCTGCAAACAGCTGGTTGCCTATGCCCGCAGCATTGAAAAAGAAAAGGGCAAGAACTTCCGCTTCACCCTCACTACCAACGGCATCGGCATCACCGATGAAGTCATTGAGTGGGCCAACAAAGAGTGCTATAACGTGGTTCTTTCTCTGGATGGCCGCAAGGAAGTCAACGACCGTTTCCGCAAGGATATTGCAGGCCGCGGCAGCTATGACCGCATTGTGCCCAAGTTCCAGCAGCTGGTCAAGGCCCGCGGCGGCAAGGGCTACTACATGCGCGGCACCTTTACCCATTACAACACCGATTTCACCAACGACCTGTTCCACATGGCGGATGATCTCGGCTTTGACGAGCTTTCCATGGAGCCGGTCGTGAGCAAGGCCGGCAGTCCCGAAGCCCTGACCGAAGCCGACCTGCCCATCCTGTTTGACCAGTATGAGCTGCTGGCCAAGGATATGCTCCGCCGTGAAAAAGCCGGCCACCCCATCACCTTCTACCATTACATGATCGACCTGGCCCATGGCCCCTGCATTTACAAGCGCATTTCCGGCTGTGGTTCCGGCACCGAATATATGGCCGTTACCCCCTGGGGCGACCTGTACCCCTGCCATCAGTTTGTCGGCGACCCGGATTACAAGCTGGGTGATATCTGGAACGGCGTTACTAACACCGAACTGCGGGATGAATTCAAGCTGTGCAACGTGTACGCCCGCCCCGACTGCAAGGATTGCTGGGCACGCCTGTACTGCGCGGGCGGCTGCGCCGCCAACGCCCTGCACGCCACCGGCGATATCCACGGTGTGTATGAATATGGCTGCGAAGTGTTCCGCAAGCGCATTGAATGTGCCCTGATGATCAAAGTAGCCGAAAGCCTTGATCCCGAGCTGGCAGGCCGCGCCGCAACGGCAGCTCCTGCCGCCGACGAGGACTGTGGCGACTGTTCCTCCTGCGAATAATTTCCTTTTCCCAGGGTGTATCTGAAAAGTCGAAAATATCGGCTGTTTCTTTGTTTTCAGATACACCTTAACCGCCGAGCCAGCAAAATCGGCGTTTCTTGTTTATCCCCGCACCAAATCTTCCATCAAATTCATCTGGCAAAGCCGGAATAAGGAGCGTAACTTGTATGGAATACCGTGTCTGCCGCAATAACCCTGCCCCCTATAATGACCTCGACGGCAAAATCAGCCTGCTGGGTCTTGGCACCATGCGCCTGCCCCTGCGGGACGCCGCCGACCAGACCAGCATTGACGAGGAAAAGGCACAGGAGATTTTTGATTATGCCTATGCCCACGGCGTGAACTATTTCGATACTGCCTACCCCTACCACGGCGGCATGAGCGAAAAGTTCTGCGGCAAAGCTCTGGCCAAGTATCCCCGCGCCAGCTATCACCTTGCCAGCAAACTGCCCGGCTGGCTGTTGAAATGCGATGAGGATGTGCCCCGTATTTTTAACGAGCAGTTGGCCAACTGCCGCACTGATTACTTTGATTTTTACCTCGTTCACTCTGTGCATGAAAGCAGCTGGCCCAATTACGTCAAGTACCACGCCTATGACCAGCTGAACGAGCTGCGCAAGGCGGGCAAAATCAAGCGGCTGGGCTTTTCTTTCCATGGCAGCGCTGAGCAGCTGCCAGAGATCCTTGCTGCAGGCAATTGGGATTTTGTACAGCTGCAGCTCAATTATTTTGACTGGGACTATCAGCAGAGCCGCAAAAAATACGAGCTGTGCGCCGCTGCCGGGCTGCAGGTCATCGTTATGGAGCCGGTGCGCGGCGGGATGCTGAACACCCTTTGCCCTGAAGCCGCCGCCCTGCTTCATCAGGCCGCCCCGGAAAAGAGCCTGGCCAGCTGGGCCATTCGCTGGGTTGCCAGCCTGCCCAATGTGCTGTGCGTACTTTCCGGCATGACTACCCTGGAGCAGGTACAGGATAACGTGGCTTCCATGGATCCCTTTATTCCGCTTTCCACCACCGAGCAGGATACCCTCGCCCGTGCGCTGGATGTATTCAAGGCCCAGAAGCTTGCCCCCTGCACGGCCTGCAAGTACTGCATGCCCTGCCCCGCCGGGGTCAATATTCCGGGCATGCTGCACGCCTGGAACGAATACCGCCTGCGCGGTGACCTCCTCGCCACCCTGAAAGAGGAATATGAGGACGCCCCCGCCGCCACCCGTGCCGAGCATTGCATCAAGTGCGGTGCCTGCCTGCCCAAGTGCCCCCAGCACATCGACATCCGTTCCATGATGAGCACCATCTGCGATACGCTGTGATTTTTGGATTTACGGGGGATTTTTCCAACCTTTTTGAAAAAAGGCTTCGGCGAAAAACTTTAATCCAATAGGTACAATCGTATAAATAAGGCGCACCACGGGGATTATTCTGTGGTGCGCCTGTTTTTTGTTGTTCCTGTTTATGATCCCTGCCTATGCAGAATTACAGCAGGTTCAACCCTTGCCACGAACTTTTTCCCGCCGTCCCATTCCGAATTCCTAATTTTTCCCCTCTCCGCGTAAAATGCCAAAAGCCCGATGTCAACACGGCATCGGGCTTTTGGATTTTCTGCATATAAAACGTTAATTTACTTATCCTGCGCGTTATGCTTCGCGGCAAACGGCAGCTTGCCATAGATTCCGCCGGTCGTCTCCTTGGCGGCACAGATTTTATCTGCCAGGCACACCAGCCACGCTTCACGGCAGGTGGGTGGGATGGGGGTTAAGGGGAACATGTGCTTTTTGATGATCTCCCGCTCCACCGGGGTCAGCTTCCAATCCTCGCTTGCGTTGTGCAGGGCGGTGCCTGGGTGGGTAAAACCGTGCCAGTGGTGGCCGTTGGCTTTATCGTGCCAGTCATACAAAAAGTAATCATGCAGCAATGCACCGCGGATCAGCGCCCGCTCGTTTACGCGCAGGTGCAGCGTTTCCGCCAAGACGCAGGCGGTATCCGCCACGCTGACGCAGTGGGCATACACGCTGACCTTGCCGTGCTGGATGCACCGCCGGGTTGCCGTGTAGCGGCCCTCTTTTTCCAGCCGGGCGGCTGCGGCTGCCACGCGGGCTTCGATTGCCCTGCGGCGTTCCCCGCTCAACTGAAGGTCACCACATCATCACGCGGGGCCGCGGCAGGCTCCACGTTGATGGCCGTCAGCACCGGGCCGACAGAATCCGGGGTCTGGCCCTTGTAAATCGGGTGGTATTTCAGGTTCACCTTTGCCGTTACCGTGATCCAGTCACGCTGCTTCAGGTTCTTGTACTCCGTGTACTTGCAGGGGAAGCCCACAAACTGGATATCCTGCACGCAGCAGGTCATGGCAAAGCGGCCGGGCACAAAGCTGTCCTTGCCGGCGCGGTTGGTCTGGCACACCTGAGCCAGGAATTTCACCGTTTTGCCGTCGTACTTCTGCATCTCATCCATGCAGTCCATATACCACACGCCAAAGAACTCTTCGGGAATCTCGATCACCGGGGCGTTTACATCGAACGGCAGCGGGTCCGGGATATCGTCATAGGCAACGCTGCCATCCTTGAACTCATAGGCGATATCGCAGCGGCGGCTGGCCTGGCGCACCAGCTTGTGGATCAGCTGGTGGCTTTCGTCATCGTTTACCGCCTCGGCACGGTTCACCACCAGCAGCTCGCTGCCGCGCAGCTTGTCCAGCAGCAGGCCGCGCATGGCATTGTCGTTGGCATAGGTCTTGATGGTAGTGCCGTCTGCGGTGGCCAGGCACTGGTAAATCAGCCAGTTATCCGGCAGGGCATCGTACAGCTCCTGCACCAGCCACATGCCGTTGTATTCAATGATCACACGCCCACAGTCAGACTTTTCAGCCAGCTGCTGCAGGTGTTCGCGGTTCAGCTCCGCTTTGTCCTCAATGGTGGCAACGGTCACGCCGCCAAAGGCAAATCGCTCGGAATCATATTCCTCTTCGCCTTCCTCACAGATCAACAGCAGCGTTTTGTCGCCGGAATCAAACTGCGGGTCCTCCATTGTTTCCTGAATAAACTTGGTTTTGCCGCTTTCCAGCATACCCACAAAGAGGTAACAGGGAATCTCTTTCTGCGCCATGTTTTACTCCTTTACAAATCAGGCGTGGAACAGCTCTTCCACCTCATGTTCCTTCAGCTGGGAACCGATCACGCACACCTTGCCGGTAACATCGGGGCCGCAGGTGCGGATCTCATGCTCACCGGGCACCATGTCGAACTCGTACCAGGTGTCGCCGCCATCCACAATGCCCTTGGCACGCAGCACAGCGCCGTACTCGCCGGAATCCAGCACGGTCAGGATGCTCTCCAGCTCGTCATGGCTGTACTTGTGGGCAGTCTCGTGGCCCCAGCTGGTGAACACTTCGTCTGCATCGTGGTCATGATGATGGTGATGATGGCCGCAGCAGCACTTGCCGTCATGGTGGTGATGGTGGTGCTCATGCTCGTCCTCGTCATCATCGTCATCATGGTCGTGGTGGTGATGGCAGCATTCGTGGCCGTGGTCATCATCCTCGTCATGATGGTGGTGATGCTCGTGCTCATCCTCATCATCGTCGTCGTCATCATGGTCGTGGTGATGGTGGCAGCACTCGTGGCCGTCCTCATCATGGTCATGGTGGTGGTGGTGATGATGCTCTTCCTCATCCTCGTCCGCATGGGCAGCATTGGAAGCCTGTGCTTCGCTCAGAAGCTCGGCAACCAGGTCGCGCTTACCATCCATAACGGAAACGATCTGTGCACCGGTCAGTTCGTTCCAATCGGTGGTCACAATGGTGGCGGTGGGGTTCTTTTCCTGGATCAGGGCAACGGCTGCGGCAACCTTCTTCTCGTCTGCACTGCCGGTGCGGCTCAGGATGATGCAGGATGCGTGGCTGATCTGGTCGTCATAGAACTCGCCAAAGTTCTTCATATACATTTTGACCTTGTTCACATCGGCCACGGTCACAAAGCTGTTCAGGCTGACCGGCAGGGTCTCGCCCACACCCTCAACAGCGCGGGTCACATCACTCAGCTTGCCAACGCCGGAAGGCTCGATCAGGATGCGGTCAGGATGATAAGTCTCCACGACCTTTTTCAGTGCCTCGCGGAAGTCGCCCACCAGGGAGCAGCAGATGCAGCCGGAGTTCAGCTCGTTGACCTGAATGCCAGCCTCACGCATAAAGCCGCCGTCAATGCCGATCTCGCCGAATTCGTTTTCGATCAGCACAATCTTTTCACCCTGGAACGCTTCCTTGATGAGCTTTTTGATCAGGGTCGTTTTGCCTGCACCCAAAAAGCCGGAGAAAATATCAATTTTAGTTACCTGTTCTGCCATGGTAATATTCCCTTCTATCTTAAAGTTTGTCTGTGTTGTTAGCAATCTTGTTTTCTTACTGCTAACCTTATTATATCAAACCCGTCAAGAGCTTTTCGCCCATTTGGGCTTGCCAAAATTTGAAATTTTTGAAAACTTCTTGCCCTGTCAGCGCCTTTTTACCGCGGCGTTTTCCCTGTTTTCTGCAAAATCCTCTCACCTTTCAGCAGTTTGCCCGAAAAATCGCCCAGTATCGCCTGAAAAACCGTTTTTTCTATTGAATTTTGCGCCGGGCGCGTGTTACACTTGATGTATGCTGTTTTTACCGGAATTTTGCCTTGTTCACGCCCTGTTTTGGAGGTGAGCACCTTGCCCGCTGCCCCTGCATCCCGCGCTGCCGGGCGCGAAGTGACCCCCGTGGAACTGTTCCGCCTGCTGCCCGCCCATTTCGCCGCGGTACTGGTTTGTACCCTGCTGGGAGGTATTCTGGCCTTTGCTGCCGCACGCCTTGCCCCGCGCAGCTACCAGGCCGAAGCCCAGCTGTATGTTGCCGCCGCACAGGAGGGGCTGACCTCCGGCTATGCGGAACTGCAATTAACGGCTGATTATCAGGAGCTTTTGACCAGCCGCACCATGCTGGAATCCGTTATTTCCACCCTTGGCCTTTCCACGGATACTGCCCACTTAAAAGACCAGATTACCATTCTGCACCCGGCAGATACCCATATTCTGCGCATTGTTGCGGCCGATTCCTCCCCACAGCGCGCAGCAGATATTGCCAACGCACTGGCTGCCCTTGCGTTGGATGATCTCTCTGCCCGCATGGGCTCCACCCCGCCCCGCCTGGTGGAGCAGGCAGCCCCGCCGCAGCGCTTTTCCGGGCCGGGGGCTGTGTTCCACGCAGCGTTTGGCGCTGGCATCGGCTTTTTGCTCTGCTTTGCTTTCCTCTGCCTGCATTACCTGCGGGATGACCACATTTATACGGCGGACGATCTGACCCGTTGCCTCGGCTCTTCGCCGCTGGCCTGCATCCCGGATGCCACGCCCCGCCGCCTCCATACCCGGAAAGGCGGCCGCCCATGAAAGAACTTGCTTTGAACCACCTGCCGGAGCTGGCACCCCGGACGGTTGAATCCCTGAATCTGCTGCGCCTGCGTCTGGAACAGACAGCCCCAGACGCCAAAATCATTCTGCTCACCAGCACTACCCCGCAGGAAGGTAAAACTACTCTGGCTTTGCAGTTCTGGCAGCTGCTTGCCGGGCTTGGCCAGCGCTGCCTGCTGGTTGACGGTGACCTGCGCCATTCCGGCATCTGCCGCCAGTGCGGGCTGACCGGTGAACACAAAGTGCCGGGTCTGGCACACTATCTTTCCGGCAGCGTTCCTCTGGAGGAAGTTCTCTACCACACCGAGATCCGCGGCACCTGCCTGGTTCCGGCCTCCGGCACCACCAGCCGCCCGGCCCTGCTGCTGGAACACCCCCGTTTTGCCCGCATGGTGGAAAGCTGTGCACCAAAGTTTGCTTATCTTTTGGTAGATGCTCCAGCCCTGAGCGAATGCAGTGACGCTCTCAGTCTTGCCAAGGTATGTGACGGTGCCCTGCTTGTGGTACAAAGCGGCGGCGTTACCCACCAGGAGCTGCGCCAAGCGGCTCACCTTCTGCAGGGCTGCGGCCTGCCGCTGCTGGGCACTGTGCTGAACCGCACCCCGTATTGACCTTTTATGAAAACATGTTAGAATGGACTTGTTCAACATTCTGCATATAAGGAGAGGACTATTTTGACAACCAATGAAAAAATCGCCGCTCTGCGCGCCGCTGCCCAGGCAGCCGGTGCCCACGGTGTTTTGCTGATGACCAGCGACCCCCACTCCAGTGAATATCTGCCCGCTTATTACAACAGCCTGCCGTTTTTCTCCGGCTTTACCGGCGAGAACTCCACCCTCGTTGTCACCCTGACCGGCAGCGCCCTGTGGTGCGATGGCCGCTTTTATGTTCAGGGTGACCGTCAGCTGGCCGGTACCGAAATTGAGTGCATGCACGCCGGTTCTGCCGGGGTGCCCACCGTGGAAGAGTACCTGACCGCCCATTTTGCCGCAGGCCAGACCCTGCTGCTGGATGGCAGCTGCGTGCCTGCCACCATTGCCAACGGCTATGCCGCCGCTCTGGCCAAGAGCGGCGCCAAGCTGGAAAGCAAGGATATCGTCTCCCCCCTGTGGGAGAGCCTGACCACCCGCCCCAGCCTGCCCAACACCCCCTGCGAGCTGCTGACTGTTGAGCAGACCGGCGCCACCGCCGCCCAGCGCATTGCCATGGTGCGTGACGAGCTGAAAAAAGCCGGTGCCACCGCCCTGGCCGTGACTGGTCTGGACTGTGTGGGCTGGCTGACCAACATGCGCGCACGCGACCTGCCCTGTACCCCGCTGGCCGTTGCTTATGCCCTTGTCACGATGGACAGCTGCACCCTGTTTATCGCCCCCGGCCGTCTGAATGATGCCGACGCAAAAACGTTGGCCGATAACGGCGTTTTCCTGCGCGACTATCCGGAGCTGATCGATACCGTACACGCTCTGCCCGCAGAGGAAGTGTTCCTCGTAGACGAGAAAGCCACCAACTATGACCTGTACTGCGCCCTGAACGAGCACAAGACCGTTACCGGTGCCGACCCGATCTTTGCACTGAAAGGTGTCAAAAACCCGGTCGAGCTTGCCAACATCCGCGAATGCCATGTGCGTGACGGCGTTGCCATGGTGCGTTTCCAGATGGACTTGGAAAAGGCTATCGCCGAGGGTAAAATCCTGCACGAGACTGACATTGAAAAGATGCTGCAAAAGCGCCGTGCCGAAATGCCCGGCTATTTTGAGGACAGCTTTGATACCATTGCCGCTTACGGCCCCAACGCCGCCATGATGCACTACCATGCCGAGGGCGAAGTGGACAGCGTGATTGAGCCGCGCGGCTTCCTGCTGGTGGATAACGGCGGCCAGTATGACTGCGGCACCACCGATATCACCCGCACCTATCCCGTCGGCCCCCTGACCGAGAACGAGCGCAAATACTACACCTGGACCCTGCAGAGCCACATTGACATTGCCCGCGCGGTATTCTTGGATTACTGCACCGGCTTTGCACTGGACAGCTTCGCCCGCGGCCCGCTGTGGGCACACAAAATTAACTACCGCTGCGGCACCGGCCACGGCGTTGGCTACATCTCCTCGGTGCACGAAGGCCCCCAGAGCCTGCGCCCCCAGAACCCCATTGTCTTCAAAGAGGGCATGACCATCACCGATGAGCCGGGCGTTTATGAGACCGATGAAGTCGGCATCCGCATTGAGAACGAGCTGGAATGCGTGGATGCCGGCACCAACCAATATGGTCACTGGCTGAAATTTGAGCCGCTGACCCTGGTGCCCATCTCCACCGAGCCGGTCATTGTGGACGAACTGACCCGTGACCAGATCAACTGGCTGAACGCCTACCATGCCCATGTATACGAGATGCTCAGCCCCCGCCTGACCGAGGAGGAAAAGACTTGGCTGAAAGCCAAGACTGCCCCCATTGACCGGTAAAGCTTTCTTTTCCGCATTTTTGAGTTATTTGAATCACTGAGGCAATACCGCATAATTCTAAGTGCCGATACGGCGAGCGAGGTGCGGCAGATG
>ERZ1035041.996-NODE-996-length-10388-cov-5.248524_pt1 | contig 10388 bp, 8 predicted proteins | sample MGYA00520684_ERZ1035041 | MGnify/ENA primary metagenome ERZ1035041 (study PRJEB33766, sample SAMN09781699) | gut metagenome | biome: gut microbiome | host: Homo sapiens | place: Madagascar | study: EMG produced TPA metagenomics assembly of the PRJNA485056 data set... | reverse complement strand
CTATTATACACATCTGATTTTCTATGTTCGTTATATCCATAATAATCATAATCAGAACCATTTCCTATTGTTAAATCATCCGATGTTAATATACTTAAAACATTAGAATCTTTACTAATCATTTTATCTAATGGTACTATAGCTTTTGAAAAAATCTTAATAAAACCAGAACTATCTGCTTTGTCAAATGATAATTTACTTGCTTCAAGCATTTCAGAATGGGTAGCTACAGATAAATTAAAATCATAACCACATTCTAAACAAATTATTCGTGCAAATTCTCTCTGTGTTCTTCCATTTCCCTCTCTAAATGGATGCAAAGCATTCAAATCTCCGTAATTATCAGCAAGTACACGAATAAAATCATCAAAATCATTTTTAGCTTTGTAACATTGAGAATAGTATTTATTGAAAACTGATTCAGCATAACTTTGAATACACGAAGTTACACAAAATAAATTTCCTTTGCCTATTTCAACTGTTCTTTCTTTACCTGCCCAATCATATATATCTTGAAATATATATTTATGAATTGCTTTTAAATGCTTAAAATCAAATTTTCCTCTTACTGGATTGATTTGAAGTTCTCTTAATCTAATAGCAGTAAGTTCTTTTTCAGCTTCAAATAATTCACTACTGTTTGTTATATTAAGTTTATTTTTTAAAACATCAGAATTAGGATAACAATATTTATCATCTGGCATATTTACGAATTACCTCCTGCCTAAGTTCTTCTGATGTTTTTTCTCCATTTGCCACTTTTATTAATTCCTGTACAAATGACTTACTTAAATACATATTTTCGATAGCCATTGTTGCTGCAACATTTCTTATTTCTCTTGTTTTTTTTGTATTTGCAATTATCATAATATCCACCTCGCATATCTCTATATATTAATATTATCATTATATTATTTCCTTTACAATTACTTTTTTTATTTTTTCTTCTATATATCTAAAATAAGAGGCTATGCTGATATGTTAAATATCATTGTCATAACCCCTTACTTAATGTTTATTATTATAATATATTATACTCTCTTTACATATGTAGCTCTGACTAATCCACAGTCATATTCACCGATTGGTAAGCTAACATAAGCATCTATAAGAGTTCCATTATAAAAAATTTTACCACCATAATACGTATTCTGTACCAGTTCTACTGCATATCCACCTGTGGCATCCTCTGAACATAATGAGTAAACAATATATACTGGATAAGTACCATACACGCCATCTTCATCAACACCTGTATATGTACCTTCAATAGGAGTATTAAGTGGATATGGACAAGGCTTTGATGGGTCTGAATCCTTATCAATTAAATCTTCATCACCTTCCATGTGTCCACCGTTCATAAAATCATCATAGAAGCTGTTACCTGTATTAGAACCTGTATTACCAGTATCTTCACTACCTGTATCTCCATTATCAGGTACATCAGGAACATACTCAGGCTCACTTGGAGTATTTGGTACATCTACAGGCTCATTACTTGGTGTATCAGATACATTTCCATTATCTGCTCCATTGTCTCCTGCATTTTCATTTCCTGCTCCTGCGTCTGTATTTCCACTGTCTGTGTTTCCACCATCTGCTACTATAACATCTTCCTTAGCTGCTACATCTGCCTTTGTCTCTTCTGTGCTTTCTGTTGCATCTTCTATCTTCGCATCTTCTGTTACCTTTATCTCTGTTCCATCTGTCTTTACAAGTGTTCCACCTTCTGTTACCTTGATATCATTTACTGATAACTTTCCATTTTCTGTATTTGCTTTACCTGTAAATACTGTCTTATTTCCTTTTTCATCTACTACTTCAATTGTTGCTTCACCTTTTTCATCTACAGTTGCATTACCTTCTAATTTAACTGTATTTCCTTCTGTATCTGTATAATCAAATACAACCTTAGTAGGCTTCTTTTCATTATTCTTATCTGCTACACTAACATTTTCAGTTGTTGTAGTTGTATTTTCTGTTACCTTATTTTTCTTACCACATGCAGTCATACCAAATGCTGCTGTTAATACTGCTAATGCTATTACTGTTGTTCTTAATAATCTTGTCTTTCTCATATTTATTACCTCACTTATATAATATTCTCAATCGTTCTCTCCTATTTTTCTAATCATATCATATTATTGAGTCAATTAAAAGTCTAAGTAAATTATACTTATTTTTTACAGGTTGTCATGTCGAAGAAGTGCTTCACACCATCACAGCTAAATTGTAAGCTGTCCGTGTGGGTGTTATGCCGCCATATACAAAAGTTCGGTGCTGGAAATCTCGTTCAAGCAAAGCGCGTTTGATTTCCAGCACCGTTATAAACTCTGTATATGGCGGCATTTACAGCCACTAGGACCGCTTACCTTAGTTGTGATGGTGTGAAGCACTTCTTCGACTCCCCAACCGTTAAACAACTATACTCTTATCTTAGTCCCCTTAGTATCCCTGTGTGCCGTCTTCATCTTGGCAAAGCTGATACTCTTGCCCTTATATTCCATTGTGAACTCGTCACCTTCTGTAAGCAGGAATACATCTTCTATATAATCATCCTTTGAAAGCTTGATTCCTCTTACGCCAACAGCACTCTTCTTCTTCATTGGAATGTCTGTTAACGGGAATTTTAAGAATACGCCGTTTTCTGTCTGTACAATTACATTCTGGTTGCTCTCGACAACCTCTTCTTCCTTGATTTCTCCATCAAGTGAGAACTTTGAATAAATCTCTACTCTTGCGTCTGTTGAATACATTCCGATTAGCTTGTCGTCATCTGCTAATTTTGTACATGCAACTGTACGCTTTGCAACCTGGAATTCTTCGCTGTCTACAAGCTTCATCATTCCTTGTCTTGTGACAAAAAGCATTTTCTGATTCTTAAGTCGTTCAAATGGAGTAATGTACACAATTATCTCCTTAGAGCTGTCATAGTTACACAGATTATCAATCGGTGTGCCTTTATCTCTGAACTTAGTGAATGGCAGATCCTTTATCTTTAACTGGTGCATGTCTCCCGTATCAGTAAATATGCATATTTTATCTGTGTTCATTACCGGAATGACATATTTGTTCTCATTAAATACAGCATCTTTATTTCTCTCAAATGCAGCCATATCAATAGTTCTTGCATATCCGAATCTGTCCATAATAAACATAACTTCCATCTCTGGAATCTTCTTTTCCTCGAATACAGCAGCTTCGCCGTCTTCAATTACAGTTCTTCTTTCAACACCATATTCCTTCTTAATATTAAGAAGGTCAGACTTGATAACCTTAGCCATCTCTTTTCTGCTGCCAAGTATCTTTTCATACTTCTCAATCTTCTTGACACATTCATCATATTCCTTCTGAAGATTAAGAATTTCAAGACCAATCAACTTGTACAGACGCATTTCTAATATTGCGCCAGCCTGTCTTTCTGTGAAATCAAGACCTGCAGCCTGATTCTTTGACTGCTCTGACTTGAACTTGATTCCCTCGACATTACCATTGACGAGGCAGTCCTTAGCCATCTTAAGATTAGCACTGCCTCGTAATATCTCGATAATAAGGTCAATAATATCACACGCTCTTATAAGGCCTTCTTTAATCTCCCTGTTAGCCTTCTCCTTTTCAAGAAGTGTTGTGTACTTTCTTGTAGCAAGCTCATACTGGAAGTTAATGTGGTGTCTTATTATATCCTTGATACCTAAGGTCTCAGGTCTTCCATCAACGATAGCCAGCATATTTACGCCAAATGTATCTTCCAACTTGGTCTTCTTGTAAAGAAGATTTTCAAGATTCTTAACATCAGCATTCTTCTTAAGTTCAAGGACAATTCTTATTCCTTCCTTAGAAGATTCATTGGAAATGTCGACAATATCAGTAGTTTTCTTAGTCTCTATAAGACTTACAACATCAGATATGAATTTACCTATGTTAGCACCAATCATTGTGTATGGAATCTCTGTAATAACAAGCTTGTCCTTCTCAGAACGGTTCTTGGCAGGCTCGAATACAACCTTGCCTCTTAACTTAATCTTACCTGTTCCAGTCTCATATATTGCACCTAGCTCGCTTTTATTAATTACAATTCCACCTGTAGGAAAATCCGGCCCCGGGCAGAGCTGCATAAGCTCATCTGTTGTGATATCCTCATTATCCATATATGCACATACTGCATCGACAACCTCTGAAAGATTGTGTGGAGGGATATTCGTTGTCATACCAACAGCAATACCATCTGCACCGTTTACAAGCAGATTAGGCACTCTTACAGGAAGAACCTCAGGCTCTTTTTCTGTCTCATCAAAGTTAGGCACGAAATCAACAACATTTTTATCAAGGTCAGCAAGATATACATCCTGTGTGAACTTCTTTAACTTAGCTTCTGTATATCGCATGGCGGCAGCTCCGTCACCTTCGATAGAACCGAAGTTTCCGTGTCCGTCAACAAGCGCCATACCCTTCTTAAAATCCTGTGAAAGTACAACAAGTGTCTCATATATTGAACTGTCACCATGTGGATGATATTTACCCATTGTATCACCAACGATACGTGCAGACTTTCTGTGAGGCTTGTCGTAATTAAGCCCCAACTGGTCCATGGCATACAGCACCCTTCTCTGTACCGGCTTTAAACCGTCCCTTACATCAGGAAGTGCTCTCGCTGTAATAACGCTCATGGAATAATCTATATAGGACTTCTGCATAACCTCAGAATACTCAGTCCTTATAATCTTCTCAGCCATTTTCTACTCCTTTAGCTTTTACGCATCAATCTCAGCTTCATTAGCATGAGTATATATAAATTCTCTTCTAGGTGGTACATCTGTACCCATAAGCATTGCTGTAACCTCAGTTGCAAGCCTTGCGTCCTCAATCTCAACCTGCTTTAAAATTCTTGTTTCAGGATTAAGAGTTGTCTCCCATAACTGGTCAGGATCCATCTCTCCAAGACCTTTGTATCTCTGAAGTGTAAATGTTCCTGACGTATGCTTCTTTCTGTAATCCTCAAGTGCCTTGTCATCATATAGATATTCACCCTCGCCCTTCTTAGGAACAACCTTATAAAGAGGTGGTGTGGCAATATATACATGTCCCTGATTAATAAGCTCTGGCATGAATCTGTAGAAAAATGTAAGAAGCAGTGTATCAATATGTGCTCCATCCACATCGGCATCAGTCATGATAATAATCTTATTATATCTTAATTTACTGATATCAAAGTCATTGCCGTAGCCCTCTAAGAATCCACAGTTGAATGAATTAATCATTGTCTTAATCTCGGCATTGGCAAGTACCTTATCAATACTCGCCTTCTCAACATTAAGAATCTTACCTCTGATTGGAAGAATCGCCTGAGTTCTTCTGTTTCTTGCAGTCTTTGCTGAACCTCCGGCTGAATCTCCCTCTACAATGAATACCTCACATTCATCCGGATTCTTGCTCTCACAGTTGGCAAGCTTTCCGTTGCTGTCTATAGAGAACTTCTGCTTTGTAAGCATATTTGTCTTAGCCTTTTCTTCTGCTTTTCTTATCTTCGCAGATTTTTCGGCACATGCAATTACAGCGTTAAGGTCGTCCAAATGTCTGTCAAAATAAAGCTGTACCTCGTCTCCTGTTACATTTGCAACAACTGTACCAGCATCAGGATTATCAAGCTTGGTCTTGGTCTGTCCCTCAAATCTTGGTGCAGGATGCTTAACTGCAACAACTGCAGTCATACCATTTCTTACATCAAGACCAGTAAAGTTCGCATCCTTATCCTTCAAGATGCCAAGCTCTCTCGCATACTGGTTAATAATCATTGTAAACTTGGTCTTAAAGCCTGTAATATGTGTTCCACCCTCCTGAGTGTATATGTTATTACAGAAACCAAGAATATTTTCCTCAAATTCATTAACAAACTGGAATGCGACTTCAACCTCAATGTCTTCCTGTTTCTTCTTAAAGTAGACGATATCACATACGGTCTCTTTGCCATTGTTAAGGTCTTTGATATACGCCTTAAGTCCGTCAGGCTCATGGAAAGTTTCCTTATCTTCACTGCCCTTTCTCTTATCCTCAAACTCAATTGTAAGCCCGGGATTAAGATATGCAGTCTCATGAAGCCTGCTCTTTATCGCGTCTGCCTTGAATCTTGTCTTTTCAAATATTTCTCCATCAGGAAGAAATGTAACAGTTGTACCAGTATCATTTTTTCTGCATGTACCAATCTTTTCAAGCGGCGCTGTTGCTTTTCCACGCTCGTATCTTTGCTTGTACACACCACCATCAACTCTTATCTCAACCTCAAGCCATACAGAAAGTGCATTAACTACAGATGCACCAACGCCGTGAAGTCCGCCTGATATCTTATATCCGCCATCTCCGAACTTGCCGCCTGCATGAAGTACCGTAAATACAACCTCAACCGCAGGTATTCCGGCTTTAGGATGGATTCCAATAGGAATACCTCGTCCATTATCCTTGATAGTTGCTGTTCCATCATCATTAAGAGTTACATTTATCTGTGTACAAAAACCTGCAAGATGCTCATCCACTGAATTATCTGCAATCTCATATATAAGATGATTAAGACCTTTTGTTCCGACACTTCCAATATACATACCAGGTCTCATTCTTACCGCTTCAAGACCCTCCAGTATTGATATACTGTTAGCATCATATTTATTAGCTGCCATTATTAATTACTCTCCTCTTTACTTTCCAAAATACGCATTGAAAGTATCTTCAAAGCTGCTTCCCAACGTATACGCATCCTGAATACTTAACTTCTTCCATTCACTGTTATTAAATTCCATATATATATCAGCTTCATATTTCTCAAAATCAGCATTAAACTGCTCTAACTTTCTCTTTTCAAGAATTGCAGACTTATTAACCTCGGTCTTAGCCTTATCATTATCCGATGTACATCTTATAATGTAATATCTGCCTGCTGCCTCAACTATACTGCTCATCTCACCAGTAGACAGATTGAATGCTGCTTTTTCAAATGCTGCATCCATCTCGCCACGTTTCAGTTCGTACTCATACTCGCCGTCCGCATTGTATTCCTTGGCAACAGCAAAGAATGAACTTCCTGAATTCACAAGATTATATGCTTTATTAATATCTTCCTCTGAATCTGATACAATATACTGGATATCAATAACTCTTGCCTCATCTGCGCTTACTTCAATATCCATGCTTGAAGTAAGGTCATCGTAGAGTTTCTGTGCTATTGCGAATTCAGTAAACATTGTATTCAGTTTATCCTTAGTTATTCCTGTACTGCTTATCTGTGATTCTGTTAATTCATTGTAAAATGCATCAACAGCCTTACCCACAGAATCTTTTTCTTCTCTTCCAAGCACAACACCGCGTTCCTTAGCCTTAACATTCATAGCCTTGACGCGCATTAACTTACTCTTAATCTGGTCCTTAATATAGCTTTCAAAATCAGCATCACCAATTTTCTCTCTCCATATATTACTGCCAAACATTTCCTCATATTCCTTCTTCACATCAGACATGAGAATATCTGCTTCGCATGTATAAGTTGTCTTCTGTCCTGCTGTCTTAATAAGCTCACCGCTCTTCATTCCTGTTGTGAAATATATCAGATGTCCATTAAAGAACTTAATATATCCTGCAACCAATAAAACAACAACAAGAATAACTGCTAATATAATAAATGGTTTTTTTCTTCTTTTCATATTCTATCCTCTTTAATTATTTGTGATATGGCTCATTCTTCATAATCCTATAAGCCCTGTATATCTGTTCCAAAAGAATAACTCTCATAAGCTGGTGTGGAAATGTCATCCTTGAAAAACTCAGCTTATAATCAGCTCTCTTAAGTACTGCATCTGCAAGTCCCAGAGAGCCTCCTATTACAAATGTTATGTTACTTGTTCCTTCTATTCCAAGTCTGTCAATCTTTTCTGATAGTTCAACAGAATCAAGCATTTTTCCTTCTATTGCAAGTGCACATACATAAGCATCATCTTTAATAGCAGAAAGGATTCTCTCCCCTTCCTTATTCTTAATCTGTTCATTGACAACATCACTTGCATTATCCGGTGTTTTCTCATCAGCCAGTTCAACTATATCCAACTTACAATATCTTGAAAGTCTCTTGGAATACTCATCAACTGCCTGGGTATAAAACTTTTCCTTAATCTTACCTACACACACAACAGTTATACGCATCTGTACTATCCTTCCACGAAGAAATATCCGCCATTATCAAGCTTGAATACTTCTAACTGCTCAAGAAGCTCATCATTGCTTAAATCAGATACATCCATACCTTCATCATCCATAACTTCTCTTAACTCTTTAATATCCTTGCAGTATACTGCCATACAGTCCTCTAAGAATTCCTTAGCATCCTCTAAATCATATGCAACAGGCTCATCGAAAAGCTGTTTCTGATCTCTTAAAAACACCTTCGCACACTCATCAATATGTTTATCCATAACTTAAATCTCCTTATCTTATATCCTTAAATTGCTCTCTTAATGTTCCTTCTACCCATCCTGTTACGAAACGCCCGTGTTTCTTAACATCTTCTACAGCTTTCTCCATAGCATATGAATAATATACCTTGTCCAACATAGCGATATCATTATAATTATCACCAAATGCCATACATTCTTCAGGCTTTAAGCTGAAATATTTCTGTATCTGCTCAATTCCTCTACCCTTATTGACATTAGTATCCATAAGGTCTAAGTAAAGTTCTCCTGATACAAATACTGAAGCCTTATCACTCCATTTGTTAATAAAATGATCTTTAGAGTTCTTAATTCCTGTCATATCACACACAGCTATCTTTAATATATCCTCATCAATGTCAGCAAACTTATCGACTAATGTAGTATGATAATTGACCACCTTGGTCATTCTGTAATAATATTCTTCAGATTTAGGCTTAATATATGCCGTATGTTCTCCTGATACAAGCACCTCACAATCAGGCTGCTCAATTACATCCTCAATTATCTCTAACGCAAGCTTCCTATCCATAGCAGTCTTTCCAATAGTTTCACCCTTGTATTCCACAAGAGCACCATTCTCTGCAATATATGCAAGCTTATCACTGACAGCACCAAAAAGTCTCTTAAGACTCGTTATCTGCCTGCCACTAGCCGGTGCGAATATAACGCCTTTGTCAACAAGTTTATTGATATACTGTATAGCCGATTCATCAACGCTCTGTGCTCCGTTAAGAAGCAGTGTCCCATCAAGGTCACTTGCTACGAATTTAACCATATGTTTTCTCCTTAAAATACTTTAAGTTCATGTACAAGTCTTGCAACTGGCAGACCGACAACGTTATTATAGTCGCCTTCAATACCCTTAATGTATGCTGCGAATTTCCCCTGAATACCATATGCACCAGCCTTATCCATAGGCTCTCCTGTACTTATGTAATCCCTGATTTCTTCATCCGTCATATCATATACCCATACATCAGTTTTTTCGTAAAAGCTTACATTCTTGTGTGCACTGCATATAGTTACTCCTGTATACACCTGATGAATCTCACCCTCTAAAGACTTAAGTATTCTGAATGCATCCTCTTCATCCTTCGGCTTGGTAAGAATCTCTCCCTTATGGTAAACAATAGTATCTGCACCTATGACGATTACAGAATCCTCTTTATCAGCATATTGCTCTAATACAGACTGTGCCTTAACAGAAGATAATTCTCTTACATAATCTTCCGGCTCCATCTCTTTAATATTCTCATCTGCATCACTTGTAACAACAGTAAAATCAAGTCCTACCTGACTCATTAATTCTCTTCGTCTTGGTGAACCCGATGCAAGTATCAAATGTTTCATAAAACTTCCATCTCCTTGTTCTTCACTGTATTTTGTGTTCAGAGCCTACTTTGACTCATACATATTGCATTATAGCATAAAAAAACAGAGTGCTTCAATACCACTCCAATAAAAAAGGCACAACAATATATGCTGTGCCTTAATAATCATTAATAGTAAATATTATTTCTTATTATTCTTCTTGCTTATAACAATAACTGTTCCGAATATAACAACTGCTGCTACAAGAACTATAACATATACCCAGACATGATTGTTGTCACCTGTCTTTACAACTTCTTCATCAGCAGCAACTTCACCATTCTTTCTTACTCTTGAACCATCAATTGCCACTCCGTCTTTTCCTGTTACCAGTTCTTCATCTCCAGCAACTTCGCCTCTCTTCTTAGTAACATCTGTGTCTGATATATCATCAGCTTTCTTAGTCGCATCCCCTGTCTTTATCGACTCTTCAGCTTTTGTTGTATCATCAGCTTTAATTACTGCATCAGCCTTTGTTGTATCACTTACTGTAGTTTCTTCAGCTGCCTTTGTTGTCTCATTCACCTTAGTTTCTTCAGCTGCCTT
>ERZ1035041.995-NODE-995-length-10396-cov-22.134416_pt1 | contig 10396 bp, 10 predicted proteins | sample MGYA00520684_ERZ1035041 | MGnify/ENA primary metagenome ERZ1035041 (study PRJEB33766, sample SAMN09781699) | gut metagenome | biome: gut microbiome | host: Homo sapiens | place: Madagascar | study: EMG produced TPA metagenomics assembly of the PRJNA485056 data... | reverse complement strand
GTATTTTTCAGTAATAATGTTAATACTATTTTTCAATGCATCAAGTTCAATTTTGCTTTGAATTTCGTTAAGCTTTCTAATTTCTGCGTATTTTGCAGAAATTTCATTTATTTTTTGATTAAGTTCAACCTCTTTTTTGTAAATAAGAGAATCATTTCTTTTTTTTCTTGATGTAATTTCATCAGTTAAATTTAAAATTGATTGTTTTGAAGTTTGAAGTTGAAAATCAAATTGCTCTAATTCTTTAGTGTGCATATCATTGATAATATAAATTTCTTTTGATATTTTTGCATGATTAATATTATTATTGTCATTACATTGTTTGGCAAATTCATCTTTAGCGATGTTATAATGCTTTGTAATATCAGGCGAGTAGGAAGTGTATCCTAGATTAATAAGATTTTTGTCAATATCAATATTGTTTAAAATATCTCTATTTTTAGTAACCAAGCGAAAGTCTTGATTATTAAGTATTTCGTTTGCTTCAGTTAAATCTTTGCTTTTATTATTTAAATCGTCCGTTATTGAATCAATATTATAATGTAAAACTTGATAGTACATGTTTTTAGAAGAATTAAGTTTTTCTTGAATTTCTTCAAGATTATTACGATATTCCTTTAATGTATGCACAATTTTTTGATTTGTATCATCGAATATATTTGAAAAACTATTTAATTTTATCATCGTTTCTTTGTATATTTTTGTTTGATCAAAATCTAATAAATTACATTGGTCCTTATCAGTGAGGGAAGATATGTATTTATTAAGATTTAAATGAAATTCATTTATTATATCGTCAAAATCCATAATATTCCTCCAATTGAAAAAATCTTAATTATATTATATAATTACTTGAAATTAATGTCAAAAGAAAATAGGTGTTATAATGCGATGTAATTTATGTGATTTCTTACTTCTTGATGATGATAAGCTTTTCGTTTGCCCAAATTGTGGTTTAAAAATTAAAAAAAATATTCCTTTTGAGCTTGAAGAAAAAGAAAGATATTTAGCTCATAAATATGATAATAACTATCAAGATTATATGTATAAGCTTACTAATTTTATTGATTTTAAAGACTACGAAATTTTAGATTTCGGGTGTGGTCAATATCCTGTTTTAGATAAACTTTATCCAACAGCACATTTTACTTATTATGATTATTATTTTTATCCTTCTAAAGAATATGCCACAAGAAGATATGATATCATTCTTTTAATAGAGGTTATTGAGCATATCAGTGATGTTAAAGGAACACTAGATAAATTGATTTCACTTCTAAAAAGTAATGGACTAATTTATATTCATACAAAATTATATGATGAAAAAACTGATTTTAAAACTTGGTGGTATCAAAGAGATATAACTCATATTTCCTTTTTTCATTTAAATACATTTAGATATATTGCCAAGAAATATAATTTAAAATTAGAACAAATTAATGACTTTATTGTTTTAAAAAAAATTTGATTGAATATAATTAATTGGTGATATTTTTGATAATTCATATTGTACGTGAGCATGAAAGACTTCAAGATATTTTAAAAAATTATAATGTTGAAATAGATGATTTGAAAACAAATAATCTTCATATTACAGATTTTAATCATCTCACTCCAGGAACAAAATTAAGAATTCCAAATTTGAATCAGGAAACAATTCAAATCTTAAATGAAGTAGAACCACTTGTTTCAAATTATTATAAGCCTGATTTTGATGAAAGTAATATTAAAAATGATGGCAAAAAAGTAGACGTTAACGACACTAGTGAGCCTAAAATTAAACCAAGAGGTTTTAATCTTTTCCCACCAAAAGGATTTAATAGTCCCTTTAGAGGCCAAATATATCCTCATTTTATAAAAAAGAAAAAAAGTGATAATTAGTATGGGTTTTTACTCCTGTTTGTGATAAAATAGTGACACGAGGAGTGAAAAATATGAGTTATATTGAAAATTATAATCAATGGAAGGAATATAAAAATTTAGATTCTAATTTAAAAAAAGAATTAGAAAGTTTATCAGAAGCTGAACTTGAGGATGCTTTTTATATGGATCTTGAATTCGGTACAGGTGGTTTAAGAGGAATTTTAGGCGTTGGTACTAACCGTATGAATATATATACTGTACGTCGTGCTACGAAGGCTTTTGGTACATATTTATTATCTAAGTCAAAGGCTAAAGAAAGAGGAATATGTATTTCTCATGATAATAGATATATGTCACGTGAGTTTGCCATAACTAGTGCCAAGGTTTTAACAAAGATTGGTTTTAGAGTTTATTTATTTGAAGATTTAAGACCTACGCCTGAACTATCATATAGTGTAAGGAGTAAGCATGCAATTGCTGGTATTATGATTACTGCATCTCATAATCCTAAGGAATATAATGGTTATAAAATTTATGATGAGTATGGTTGTCAGCTTCTTCCTGATAAGGCAAATAAAGTAATTGATGAGATAGCAAAAATTAAAGATATTTTCTCAGTTGAAGAATCTGATAATATGAATAATATTGAAATTATGGGACAAAAAATGGATAAAGAATATGTTGATAACATTAAGACTATTTGCTTAAATCCTAACCTACCCAAAAATTTTAAGGTTACATATACACCACTTCATGGAACCGGTCAGGTATTTTTTCCTAATGTGCTAAAAGATTTAGGGTATGATATTAATCCTGTTATGTGTCAAATGACTAAAGATCCTGATTTTAGCGGTGTTAAGACCTCAAATCCTGAAAATAAGGAAGCTTATGATGAATCGATTACATATGCAAAGGAAATTGGTGCTAAATTATGTCTTGCAACTGATCCTGATGCTGACCGTCTAGGCGTTGCTGTTCTACATAATGGCGAATATATTCTATTAACTGGTAATCAAAGTGCAACTGTTATTTTTAATTATATTGTAAATGAGCATTTAAAACGTCATGAAGATTTATCAAATGATTATTTATTTACAACGGTTGTATCAGGAAGATTATGTACTTTAATTGCTAAAAGACATGGTATTAAGGTTGAAACAACACTAACAGGCTTTAAATATATCGGTGATAAAGCTCGTCAAATAGAAGGTAAAGGTCATTATCTTTTTGGTTATGAGGAATCTTATGGCTGTTTAATTAAAGATAGTGTTCGTGATAAGGATTCCTTACAGGCTTGTATAATGCTTTGTGAGGCAGCTGCTTATTACTATACACAAGGTAAAGATTTATATGATGTTTTACTTGATATCTATAAAGAATATGGGTATACAATTGAAGATATTTCTAATATTGGTCTAAAGGGTATTGAAGGTAAAAAGAAGATAAATCAGATTATGGATTACTTTAGAAATAATGAAATTTCATTAAATAATTATGAAATTCTTGTAAAAGAGGATATGAAGCTTGGTACAATTTATAATTTAAAGACAAAAGAAACACAAAAAAATCCTCTACCTGAATCAAATGTTATCAAATATCATTTAAATAATGATTGTTGGTTTGTTTTGAGACCAAGTGGTACTGAACCAAAGCTTAAAGTTTATTATGGAATTACGGGAAGCTCTGAGGAAGATGCTAGGGCTAAACTTTCTAGTTTAAAAGAGCAGGTTCTTACAATTATTAACCAAATTTAACTTAAAATTCTAGCTTTTTGCTAGATTTTTTTTATGAATGTATTTTTTTTCTTTTCTTTTTGAAGAAATATGGTAAAATATAAACGTAATAGCGTTGAAATAGATAAGTAAAATCTTAAAAAATAGAGATCTGGGATGGTGGAAGCCAGAACTAAGATTTGAAGCTACTATGGAGCTAATCGTTAGTCCGCGTTAAGGATATCGAGTGCAGTATATTATACTGAACTAAGGTGGTACCACGGATATAATTTCGTCCTTAGATTTAAGGACTTTTTTTGTTTATAAGGAGATTTTTAGTATGAAAAATTTAAAAAGCTATGAAATTAGACAAATGTGGCTTGATTTTTTTAAATCAAAAGGTCATAGTGTAGAAAAGAGTGCCTCATTAATTCCACAAAATGATCCGACCCTTTTATGGACCAATGCTGGTGTAAGCCCGCTAAAGAAATATTTTGATGGTTCTGTAATTCCTTCAAACCCAAGAATTACAAATGCTCAAAAATGTATTCGTACAAATGATATTGAAAATGTAGGAAAAACGGCAAGACATCATACATTCTTTGAAATGATGGGAAATTTTTCGATTGGTGATTATTTTAGAAACGAGGTTTTACCTTGGGCATTTGAACTTTTAACAAGCGAAAAATGGTTTGGAATGGACAAAAACAAGCTATATATTACTTATTATCCTAATGACCATGAAACTCGTGATTTATGGATTAAATGTGGTATGAGCCCTGATCATTTAATTCCTCTTGAGGATAATTTCTGGGAAATTGGTGAAGGCCCATGTGGTCCTGATACTGAAATATTTTACGATCGTGGCGAGGCCTATGATAAACGTGGTAAGGAGTTAATCGAGAATGATATTGAAAATGATCGTTTTATCGAGATTTGGAATATCGTATTCTCCCAATATAATTCAAAACCAGGTGTTCCTCGTGAAGAATATAAGGAATTACCTCATAAAAATATTGATACTGGTTCAGGTCTTGAAAGATTATGCTGCGTTATGCAGGGTGTAGATACAAACTATGATACTGATCTATTTAAGCCATTAATTAATAAGATTGAAGAGATTTCTGGTGTTAAATATGAAGGACAAATGGCCTTCAAGGTTATTGCTGACCATGTAAGAACAGTAACATTTGCTGTAGCTGATGGTGCTACAATGTCAAATGAAGGAAGAGGCTACGTATTAAGAAGAGTATTACGTCGTGCAACTAAGTATGCTAAAAAGCTTGGTATTAATAAGCCATTTATGGCATCTCTTGTTGATGTTGTAATTCAAATTATGGATCCATTCTATCCATATTTACATGAAAAGGTTGGCGTTATTAAGGAAATTATTACTCGTGAGGAGTCTAAGTTCCTTGAAACTATTAACCAAGGTGAAAAGCGCTTTAATGAAATTGCAAGCAAGTCAGATGTTATTTCTGGTGATGATGCCTTCTTACTTTATGATACATATGGCTTCCCATATGAGCTAACTGAAGAATATGCTGAGGAATTAGGTAAGCATGTTGATGAGGAAGGCTTTAAGGCTGCAATGAAGGCTCAAAAGGAGCGTGCAAGAGCTTCACGTAAGGATATCGCTTCAATGAAGGGTCAAAATGAAGCCTTTATGCAATTTAAGGAAAAATCTGAATTTATCGGCTATGATACACTTTCTTGTCAGGCTAAGGTAATTGGTGTATTTGATAACGCTGTTGTTCTTGATAAAACACCATTCTATGCCTTTTCAGGTGGTCAGCTTTGCGATAAGGGTACTATTAATGGTATTGAGGTATTAGACGTTGTTAAGATGCCTAATGGCCAACATATCCATACTCTTAAGGAAAATGATTTAAAAGTTGGCGATATTGTAAGCGCTGAGGTCGATGAAAATAACCGTGTTTTAACAATGAAGAATCACTCATCAGCTCACCTATTCCAAGCAGCCCTACAGCATTTATTTGGTAATCATATTCACCAACAGGGCTCACAGGTATCTAATAGCTATATGCGCTTTGATTTTAACAATTATAATGCTTTAACTGATGATGATATTGCATCAATTGAGGATTTAGTTAACCAATATATTAAGGAAGCGCATCCAGTTGTAACTCATGTCCTTCCAATTGAAGAGGCTAAAAAGCTAGATGCTATGGCTTTATTTGATGATAAATATGGTGACCTAGTAAGAGTTGTTGATATGGAGGTTTCAAAGGAATTCTGTGCTGGTACTCATGTAAAGAATACTAAAGATATTGTAAACTTTGAAATTAACTCAATTGAATCAATTGGTTCAGGTATTTATCGTTGTCTTGCAACAACAGGAAATGATTCTCATGTTTTATTACTTCAAAATGAAGCTAATCTATTAAATGAAATTGAAACTCTAAGAAGCAAGGGTAATGCCATTGTAGCTAAAGCTCATGATGAAGGCATTAAGCTAAGCTTTAAGGATGATTTTAAGACTAAATATAGCTTTGGATATCGTTCAATTCTAGAGTTTAAGGAGCATATTAAGGCTTTATCTAACCAGGTTAAGGCTCTAGATAAGCAATATCAAGGACTTAAGAGCCAAAATGCTTTAAATGATCTTGATAGCTATCAAAATCAAATTGAAAATAACTGCTTATTCATTAAGGAAAATAATCCTGATATTAATGTCCTTAAGGATTTAGCATCAGCTCTTCAAAATAAATATAGTCTAAAGCTTGTATTTATTAGCTCAGTTAATAATGATAAGGTAACATTTATTGCTAAAACCGATAAGAGCGTTAACGCTTCTAATTTAGTTAAGGCTGCTGCCCAAATTTGTGATGGTAACGGAGGAGGAAAGCCAGATCTAGCTCAGGCTGGTGGTAAAAATCCTCTTAAGGTTGATGAAGCAATTTTAGCTGTAAAAGGTTTAATTTAATGAAATATTTAGGATTAGATTTAGGCTCAAGAACACTAGGCCTTGCCATATCAGATGCCCTTGGTATGTTTGCAAGAGCCTATGATACCTTGAGATTTGAAGATGATGATTATGATTATGCGATTAATGAAACCATTAATATTTGTAAAAAAGAGGGCATAAATGAAATAGTTTTAGGAAATCCTAAGCATATGAATGGTGATGAAGGAATTAGATCCCAAATTAGCTATGATTTTAAAAAGAAAATCGAGGAAAAATCAGATATTAAAGTGCATCTTCTTGATGAACGTCTTACAACTGTTAGAGTTGATAAGGCTATGATTATGGGTAATATGTCAAGACAAAAGCGTCATCAAAAGAAGGATGAAATGGCTGCGGTAGTCATTTTACAGGATTTTTTAGATAGTAAACATTAGGAGGAATAAAATGGAAGACAGAACATTAACAATTACAACAGATAGTGGTGAAGAAATTCTTTGCGAAATTTTATTTACAACTCATTCTGAGGAATTTAACAAGGATTATGTAGTATTCGTTGAAAAGGGGACAAATACGGCATCAGCTGCAATTTATAATGCAAATGATAAAGGTGAGGGTAAACTTACGCAAATTACTTCAGAAGAAGAATGGACAATGCTTGAAGAAATGCTTGATGATTATTACAACAATCAAGAAAATGGCTGTGGTGGTTCATGCGAATCTTGCAGCGGTTGTGATGAGACAATTGAGGACTAATTATGAGTCTTAAACTTGAAGAAGAAACCTTAAAAAAGATGTGTAATTTACATTTTCCTGAATATGTACTTAAAATGAGGCAATATGCTAAAGAAAATAATGTACCCATTATTCAGGATGAGGGTTTGTCCTTTTTAATTTCAATGATTAGAATTAAGCATCCACAAAATATTTTGGAAATTGGAACTGCTATTGGTTATTCAGGAGCTATGATGGCACTTAATTCTAATGCTTTTATTACAACTTTAGAGCGTGATCCTGTAATGCATGAAGAGTCAGTAAAAAATATTGAAGCTTTAGACCTTAAAAGTAAAGTTAGATTAATTTATAAGGATGCTTTAGAGGCTTTATCTGATGTAAATGATAGAAAATATGATTTAATATTTATTGATGCAGCTAAAGCTCAATATACTAATTTTTTTAATTTGTATTCACCATTGCTTTCAGATGATGGTATCATCATAACTGATAATATGCTTTTTCATGGTGTGAAAATAGAAGATGCTAAGTCAAGATCACTTAGAGGATTAATTAGAAAATTAAATAATTATACTGATTTTTTACTAAATAATCCCCTATATGATACAACTATTTTTAATCTTGGTGATGGAATGGCTCTTACATCAAAACGACACTAGGACTTGTTTATGAAGCATTAATGGACTATAATATAGATAGAGAGTTATGAGAAAGAGGAAATATGAATATTTTGTTTTATTTAATACCAAAGGCTCAAATTTGCTACTTGTATGAAGATTACACAATAAGACAAGCTCTTGAGGTATTAAGTCAAAAAAGGTTTTCAGTAGTGCCTATAATATCAAGAGATGGTGATTATAAAGGCTCTATATCAGAAGGTGATATTTTATATGCTATTAAGGATACGCCAAACTTTGATATAAAAGTAGCTGAAAAATCTAAAATTTGTGAAATTAAAAGATTAAGAAGTTATCAGGCTATTAATATTAATGCTGATATTAATGATTTAATTTTATTATCTCTTGACCAAAATTTTGTTCCAGTTGTAGATGATAGAAATAAATTTATAGGTATAGTAACAAGAAAGGATATTATTAAGTCTTTTCTAAAAAATAAGGAGGAATAGAATGAAAATTGCAGTAGTAGGCTGTGGCTCAATGGGATGCTACTTTGGTGCCAAATTATCTAAAAAAAATGAGGTAATTTATATTGATGCCTTTCAAAAATCTATTGACAGCTTAAATCAAAATGGAATAACTCTAAAAGAAGGAGATAAGGAAGAATCTTATGTTGCCCCAGCATTTTTAGCTGGTAAATATAAAGGAAGTGTTGATTTAGTATTACTTTTTGTTAAGTCAACCCAAAATATTGCTGCCTTGTCTCAAAACGAAACACTATTTAATGAGCATACAATTGTTATGTCTTTACAAAATGGTTTTGGAATTGAACGCGAAATTTCAAGATACGTTTCTCCTGAAAACATTATTGTTGGAAATACCGCAATTAATTGTGTTAAAGAAGATATTGGGGTTGTAAAGCTTGCAAATGGTGGAATAACAATTTTAGGTTCACTTGTAGATAATAAAAAGTTAGCACTTACTGGAAAGGTATTATTAAATCAGGCTGGCTTTGAAACAGAAGTAAGTGATGATATTAGACGTGTAATTTGGGAAAATGCATTTGTCAACGTAACGCTTAATCCTTTAACTGCTTTATTTAATTGCAAAACTAAGGTTTGTTATGAAAACAAAAACATTTGGGCTTTAGTTGAAAGCATTGCTAATGAAACTCTAGAGGTAGCTAAGCTTGATGGCTACAATTTTGATTCAGAAAAGATTTTAGAACAAATAAGAAATATTTGTATTAATTTTGGAAAGGGTTATACACCAATGTATCAGGATGTAAAAAACAAGCGCTTTACTGAAATTGAAAAATTAAATGGTCAAATCGTAAATTTAGCATATAAATACAAAATGGATGCACCTAACAATGAATTTGTTTTGAATGCTATAAAAGCAATTGAAAGATTGTATTAATTAAAGTGAGGCATTATTGCCTTGCTTTTTAATATGTTAAGATTAATTCCCATCATTGCCATAGTTGTAATTAGGCTTGAACCTCCATATGAAAGAAAAGGTAAGGTTACACCTGTTACCGGAAGAAGACCGGTTACAACCCCCATATTAATAAAAGCTTGAACAAAAATAAGGGTTGTAAAACCAAATAGAATATTCTTAGAAAATATATCTTCACATTTCATCGCACCATAGTAGCCGATCACTATAAGAATAGTAAAAGAGGCAATTACAATTAGGCCTCCAATTAATCCTAATTCTTCTACAATAATTGCGAAAATAAAATCGGTCTGAGGTTCAGGCAAAAAATAAAATTTTTGATGGCTTTTAAAAAGTCCATGTCCAAATAATCCGGCTGGACTTATAGCATATAATGATTGAATACTTTGAAATCCCGTACCTAAAGGATCAGACCAAGGATTTAAATAGGATGTTATTCTATCAAGTCTGTAGCTTGCAGTTAGGATTAATATAACAATTCCAATTCCTGAAAGAATAACTCCTAATATTAAATATCTTATTTTTACTAAATCCTTAAACATCATAATTAAAATAGTTAGTGTTAGAATAAATCCAGAACCAAAATCAGGTTCAAGCATAATAAGCCCAAAAATGGAAAGAAGAAGTATTAAATATAAAAAAAGGTTTTTTTCTTTTTTAAATGAACCTTCATTTGCATCTAGATATTTTGAGGTAAAAATAATCATCGCTATTTTGGCAATTTCTGAGGGCTGAAATGATAATTCATTTATTCCAATCCAGCTTCTAGCACCATTTTTACACATGCCAATGAATGGAATTAGAACTGTAATTAATAATAAAATTGTTACAATAAGGATTTTATTAGCATGTTTTTTAAGAATTTTATAATCAAATTTTAGACAAATTATAAAAATAATGAGTGAAATTGCTGTAAATATTAGCTGTCTTATGAGATAATAGTATTGGTTATTTGTTATATATTCTGCCCAAATCATTGATGAACTATAAATCATAAGATTTCCTAAGAATAATAAGAATATAATAGTAAATATATATAATTTTGTTTTCACATTCATCACCTATTATTATATATATTAAAAAAA
>ERZ1035041.994-NODE-994-length-10401-cov-8.357529_pt1 | contig 10401 bp, 10 predicted proteins | sample MGYA00520684_ERZ1035041 | MGnify/ENA primary metagenome ERZ1035041 (study PRJEB33766, sample SAMN09781699) | gut metagenome | biome: gut microbiome | host: Homo sapiens | place: Madagascar | study: EMG produced TPA metagenomics assembly of the PRJNA485056 data set... | reverse complement strand
CGGATTTACGGTTTCCTGAGTCCGGACAGCAGGGACACGGAGCCCGGATTATTCATGTAGCAACACGACTGTTAATATCACAGCTTGTATTATTTTAAATATTTCTTGTGATGTTTTATTTTATAAAATGGTACATTTTGTGATTATTATATCTATTTCGAAAGTTTTTCAAGTCCAAAATAAGCCCATGGGCTTTTTACCTCCAATTCAAATGAAAGGACTGATAACAATGAAATTGATACACGCTGAATATAACCCGATGCATAACAGCATCGACATTAACCACTATAACGGTTACATCCTCCGGATTGACTGCAATCAGGCAGAATCCGGGATACGGACCACTCCAAATTCCCAACGGTGCCTGAATGCTCTGGCGATTGATAATCCGCTGGAATATGCCCGGCTTGCTCTGAATGGCGAAATGCAGGCATGGGTGGATGCGGAGGATAGTTTAGAAGTGTTTTAACGCAAACTTTTTTCCGAAAGAAAAGTCTGACTCTTCAATTTGAGTCAGGCTTTTTATAATCCTCTTTGTACCATCCCTATATTCATCAAGATGACAATTCAGCATGCATTTCTTTAGCCAACCTCCTTGTTCTTATTCAAAATAATTAGAGCATTCCTTTTCCAACATGGACATTACCCCTCTAAAACTTTCCATTTCAGCTTCTGTGACTTCTGCTGCATGGCATTCTAGACGCAAATTATTTATTATTGTAAAGTACGATTTGATTGTTGGTTTATTTTTGGAAAAAATATTTTTAAAACAATCTTCCCAATTCTTCTCAATCAAGTTGCCCAACTGCAAAAAGTAAATCTCGCACTTTTTGGGATCAAACAAATCATTATACGGCAGAGCAACATACTTTGCTCGAATATCTTGCCTCATACTTTCCAAAACTTTTTGCTTGGCTCCGGTACCAAATTTTGCTTTCAATTGGTTTTTTACAATAATTCTGATTTGCGGTTCTACTTGATTTCTTCTCTCGGAAATTTCTGCCCATTTTTCTTTAGTTGTCATATTTTGCCGTTGATATGCATATTTTCTCGACAAATAATTCTTTAAGACTTCTATCTTGAATCCTAACACACCTTGATTGCTTTCTATTATTCCATACCCTACCAAATGTGCAATCATTTGTGGATCATAAACCTCACGACCATACTCCTTTATATTTCCCAATGCTAATTTTTCTAAGAACTTATTTTCCTCTGGATAATAATCAATAAGAACTCCTAATATAAATCTACAGTAGTTATCCGCTGATTTTTCTGAAAAAATAGGCATAACTTTATCATAAATTGCATTTGTAACCCGTATGGGCTTTTCAAGATGATTTTCAATAATATAACTATTTATTGCACTGCAAAAATGCCTCATCAAATAAGGGTGTCCACCAAAATCTTGTGTCAATTTTGCACACACAGTATCATCAAATGAAAGTCCCATGTAGGTTCCCAATTTATTAACCATCTCTCTCGTATTACTGAAATCAAATGGTGGTAAATACGTATCAAATTTTAATTGATTAAATAGAGGGTTATCGTGCTTGTTAATACTAATCTGCTCTATCGCAGAAGGATTTGTTCCTGCCAAAATAAAGGTAAATCTATGACCCCATCTATGAAAACAACTTCTTATAGTATGCCAAAATTTAACGAAATCATCACCAAGCTTCCAGTTCTCTTTCATTCCTAATCCTGGTGTGATTTGCTCTATTTCGTCCATCAGCAACAAAATATCATGATTCATTTCATTAAGAATAACCTCTATATCATTAATAAATTGTGCATTAGCATTCTCTTCGGTATAATTTTCAGTATTTATCTCCACCAACGTAGAACATTTTTTCTTAATCTCTATAATAACTGCAGATAAAGCTTTGTACCAACTAAAATGGTACAAATTTTGACAATCCACAAAAACACAATCTATATTCGTAAATTTTGTTGCTCTTTCAACTGCCTGTAAAACAGAAGTTTTTCCACTCCTACGCAATCCAAAAACTCCTGAATTTTCAGCACTGTTATGACGGCTAATTAGCTCATGTACATATTCCCTTCTACCGAAGAAATACATATCCTTCTTCAAAGGAGATTCAAAGGCAAACAAATCTCTTTCATAGAAAAATTCTTGAAACCTTTTTGTAATTAATGTCGTCTTGTTTCCTACATACAATTCCTCATAACAAAATGGAACAACCACTTGCATTTCCACATCACTTTTTAATATTTGGGCTACCTCTTCACAAACATTTCTGTCCTTACTAACAATAATACTGCATATTTTATCTATTCTAAATTCTTGCTTATTTCTATTAAAAACCTCTGCAATTGCATCAAATGTTCTTGGTTCAAATTTTTCATAATCAGAGAACACTACTACCATTTCTCTTTTCAAATTAAATTTCTCTCCAAATAATGCGGTAGGCTTTACTAGACAATATCTATATTTGCTTGTAGCACCCAAATGGATCTCTGTCCCTCCGTTTGTAACATAAAATGTTTTAGCTAATGTCCTAACAATTTGCTTTTCCGCTTCTTGAAAAGAATATAATTTAACCATTGGATTAATGCCCGCATATACTTGTTTTTCTGACTCCTTGGATATTTCTCCTTTCTCATTCTTGTACTTTTGAACATTAATCGCTATAAGCTTATCTCTTTGTAATGGTTCGAAAAACACTTCATCCCCTTCAGTCAGCTCTTCCCATATACACCCACTAAGTTTGCTTATATGCAAAAAATAATCATTTCCATCCTCACCTAAAATAAAACCATATCCCTTTGTTTTTGGTCCAATACGAACTATATTACCCTTCATATGTAATTTACCCTCTCTTATTTCGTCAAAGAAAAAATAACGAACCTACTTCCTTTGTTTTTGTTATCCTACATAATACTTGAATAATCTGAAAAAATATGTCTCAGTTCCAGCTCACCTGACTGTATCCGATACATACATTTATAACTTTCTGTTAAATTGTCACTATTGACTAATTCAAAATTACCATGCATATTTTGATCTAAATCAGAATTCTGAATGCTTTCAATTAACTGTGCATTAGCAGATATATCCATCTTTTTTACTACAAATCCAAGCATTACATTTCTACCATAATATGATGAGTATTTTTGCGTGACGAACCGGGCGACACCTTCCTTTACGTATTTCTTATTTAAGTCAGCTGTACCATCAATCCTCTTACATTCTATGATATAGTAGGCATCTTCTTTTTCAAAATCGCTTTTTAACAAAATACGAATATCTACTCTACCAATATGCTGTCCGTTACCAGCATAATTCTCTGGTACTTCTAACTCAAACCTATAATCCGACATACCATAAGAGCCTTTTTGCTTTTTCATATATTCCTCAAGCATAATACTCCTAATTTTATTCTCATCATTCGGAAGTTTTAGTTGTTTATTTTCATAATCTTCTACAACCAATTCACATATATCAAGAATATAATTTGTAATTTTCTCAAAATTTGCTCTATACAATGCATCCAAAATACTTTTGTTTAATATACCGCTCATCAACAGTCCCCCTTTCCCAGAAGAACTGCATTCAAAACTTTATAACTATCCTTTATCGCCATTGCAGGATGCCAATTCTTAGCCTCTATAGATTTAACAATTACAAACGAATCTTCTGAAAACTCCACAACATTTTTCGCTTGATAAAAGCAATCATTCAACTGATAAACCATAAAGTCTGCAAGCAAACTTACATCTTCATTGATATTATCAACAACATAAATATTATCTACACTATCATCAAAAGAGAGTTTTATACGTATAGCTGCAAACTTTCCTTTTATATCTGGATAAATGGCTATAGTATAATAAACCCCACTCTGCCCAAAGTGTTCATCCCATATCTTAGAAAATATTGATGCGTACTCTTTCATCATTTTTACATCACATTTTTTCTCCTGATAAGTTCCACAAAGTAAAGGAATTTGAGTAGATAAAACATAATCAACGAAAGAATTATCTTGCAATCCATACATTCTTAAAACACATTGATTAAGATTTTTCTGTAATTCCTCTTTTTCTTCAATAGTCTCTGATTGTTGCATAGTCTGAACCAACTCAACAAGCTCATCACTATATGCATACGGATAATCCTCTAACTCCTTCAAAAAAATCTGTTCTCTTTCTATACCGGCTGAAGACCCAAGCATTAAATTAAAATAAGAAAACAACGAAGAATTAAGCAAACCACATAAATTAAGTAAAATCTTCTTATCAGCCTCTGAACCCTTAATACAATTTATGGTTTCGCGATAAAGGAAATCTTTTTCTGTATATACTGCCCTTATCGTATAATCCGTACAATCTAACCCTTTTTTAAAGAGAACATATGGTGCTTGATATATCTCAGGAATTACAGTACGCCGTATTGTGAGTTTGTTCAACATCGAATATGCATTATCATTGAAATAAAAATGGTCTATTGCCTTATCTGAATCTAAAATTTTTCTTCCCGTCAAATGCGAAGCATCCTTACTTCCATCACTGTCTTGAAGTCCCTTTTTCAAGATTAGCTTATTCTCTATGGCAACATCTCTGATAGACTTAAATTTATTACGCATAATACTAAGCAATTCAAAATCCCAATATCCACCATAAACTAATATTTTCCACAAATCATCATTTTCCAAAAACAATGTCTGTTTTACATATTTTACATCATCAGGTTCTATCATAATTACACCAAATAGCTTCAAATATTTATTTGGTTTCAAACTAATATATTCAACTTTATGATTCAATGCACTTTTTTGGCACTGAAAAGAAAGCACTGCTGCCGGAGCTATCGCGCCTTTAAAAATCTGTTTTCTTACAGCCGAAAGTTCTAGTACTTGCTCCAATTGTGTATTAGTCAATAATCTTTTTCTTAAGGCTACCGAAGGACTCTTTCCCTTATACAATATTTTTGAAGGAAGTATCAAGCTACATTCAGTATCTACATCCCCAATCTCCTGAACTTTCAACAAAAATGCAACACTGATTTCTCCGTCTTGGGCAATAACATTTCTATCATCACAATATTTCTTATAATTATGCTGATTAACACTTCCCCATGGTGGATTTCCCAAAATAAATTTATAGTCTATTTTTTCAATTGCCTTCATATTCTCTTCATCAAAAAAATCTCCATAGAGAATATTCTTATTCTTTAATAATGGCAATCTGAAATCTTCTAAACTTTTAGGATCTTGATAATCAAACAGTGTTACATAAAGTGAAAAAATAGTAACATCTACAGCTTCCTCGTTATAATCAACACCATATATGTTTTCTTCAACGAGTTTATTAATCTTCTCTTTATCTTTCAAAAACCCATTGCTTTCCGCATTACGCTCTAATATCTTTTGAAGAGATTTAACCAAAAAAATACCAGATCCACAAGATGGGTCTAATACTTTACATTCGTTTTCTTTGATAAGATAATTTCCAACCGTCCTATTTACTATGTAATCTACTAAATATTCTGGTGTATAAAACGCCTTGTCTCTATTTTGTTTTTCTTTCCCTAACAATATCTCATATATATTACTTATCAATTCAATTGGAATGATATTAAAATCATAAAAAGGAAACAGACATAATTGCCCAGTTCTCATCTCTTCTTTAGCTGTCAAAAAATCATGTAACACAACAAGAGATGCATCTGTAATTTCAGCATCTTCCTTTTCCTCATCTATTTCAAACAGATTACCATTAAATCTCTCTTTCAGATATTTAACCAATGCCCAAAAGTCATTTTTATTTTGAATAATACTTAAAAATATTTCCTGCGACTGTTTAACATTATCACCAAGCCCCATATATCCGATGTTTACACCACGATCAATCAAATATCGAATAAACAATACCCTCAACATCAACTTATTTGCAAAGGATATTTTAAATTCATCTTTTAACTTTTTGGTAATGTATCTAAGATTATCAATTAAAAATTCATTTAAATTCTTTTTGCACATACTTCTTTCGTAAAGGTCTAATGACAAACTATTAGTCACATTCCAATACGAAAACTCATTTTCTTCGTCACATTGACTCAAATCATACGAAATGATATCTCGTAGTCTGATTTTTTTATCAATACCTAAGTCCATGCTTTTCCCATTATATATTTTAACATAGTTACCTTCATCAGAAATTACAATTGGCATCTGTGCATTCCATATCTTACCATGAAGATCAACATCCGGCCGATCATTTAAATCGTCAAAAAACACTGTAAGCACACTACCATCTACAATATAAGCAGCATACGGAGCCAATTCGCGCAATACTCTTCTATCATGCCATGACAAGTCGACGCATTTATCAATATCTGATAAATAGAATAATTTTTCTGAGTTATGATATCCTAATCTCCGAATAATCTTTTCGATAGTCCTCATTTCATCGCCTCCTTGTATTTTTATAAAGAAATATTATGATATATAGTGTACCAAAAACACCCCTTAAATACATCATTCTTTTTTACATATTGCATACACTTTTCCAAAATAATTATACCTCAAGCCCCTTGACTTGACAATGATATTTTCCCTAAACAAATACAAATCAGTATGCCGAACAAAAAAACATTTGGCACCACATAATTATATCAACAAATCACCTACACTCCCCAAACCATGGAGCGTCATTCGACTCGCGATATATAAAATTTACCGCTCCCCTTCCTCCCAATCAAACATAACTCCTTTATCACCAATTAATGACACCATTTCTTCCCTTTCACATTTGTCTTCAACAAATTCTTCATACATATAATCAACTTCATCAATCAAATCAACTGATACCGTTTTATTGCACAAATCTGCAACATATTCTTGTATTAATGCTATATCAAACGGCAAAGATTCTATTTTGTCCATGTGTTCAATGAATTTGTTCATTTCTCTAGGACCTCTTAAATAAAGCAACAATTCTTTTATTGCCCGCTTTTCTTTGTCAGTTTTCTTTTGATATGATCCTTTGTCCTCGTTTCCACAAAATACTCGTTCAGCTGCCGAATTGTATCTTAATTCATAACAATAAATATTTCTATTTCTAGACTCTTCTTCTATCAACTTATAATATTTTTGACACAATCTCCCTATTACTCTTCCGAAAAACTCTTTTACCTCATCTGTATTTAGTGGTGTTTTTTTGCATAAAGAATAATCAAAGCTAATATCTTTACAATATTTTTGTACATATTTCGTCAGTAAATCTCTATCCTTAAAATCATACGAAAAGAAATTAAATCGAGCATATCTTTCCGCATTGTAAAATTCTGACAACAAACTCAATAAATCATTTTGTTCCTTTGAAAGCGAAATATTCACTTTTTCTTTTATCTTACCGTGTAACATCATGTGATTATGGCTCTTGATTTTCTCCAGAAAATCCTCTATTTCATCTCTTTCGACATCATTAATTATTACCAGTAAAATTTTTTGCACACGCTCAATACCAACTGCTAAGTGATACAGAAAAAAGAAATTATCGCCTACTTGGTCAAAATTATTCATTTTATTAAATTTATCAATTGCCGCATAAATAAACTCACCCGCAGCATCCAATTCATTTGCCATAACAACACTTTCTTTAAAAAGTTCGTTTCCTCTGTCCATTACTTTTCCCTCTCAAAATCATTTAAATTATCAATACCCATACGGACAATAATGCTCCGCCTTCGACTGAAATTCCTTCAAATCGCAAATCTTCATATCCGCATTAAACTCGGCAATGGTCACTCCATCAAAACCATCCACATTGCCCTCATAATCACACTTAAAATACCATTCCACAACGGCTGTATTCCCGGAAACAATCACACGCTTTATATCCCAATGCAAAACAGTACCTTTCTGGTTCCAATCCTCAAACCATCTGATTATCTGTCCAATGCCATTATACACCGGACCATAACACTCGCTGTAACTAATATCGTCGCTGAAAATCTCTTTTACAGCATCACAATCTTTATCCAGCCAGCATTGAAAATATTTTCTAATAACTTCTTCCATTCTGCACTTACCCCTTCATCCTCTTAAGCGTTTCCTCCACAGAAATACACTCCGCATATCTGCCTTTCCACATAAACTCATTGTAATACTTACAACTCTGCTCCCCCGTCATAAAAGCATTATCAAATGTAGAATTCGCATTCTCCGGTACAATCATTTTAAAACCATGCTCAAAACCGCACTTGATTGTTGCATCAATACAGTAATCCGTCTGTAATCCAACAACAGCTACTGTGTGAACATTCTTTTCCACCAAGTACTCCAACAGGCCGGTCCCCTTAAAAGAACTATTTACAGTCTTATCAAAAATCTTCTCACCCGGCTGTGGGCTAAAACCTTCATATATCTCAAAACCCGGTGTTCCCTTCGTCAGCTCCGCTCCGACACCATCATCGTGTCTTACATAAATAACCTCAACATTATTCTCTCTGGCAGCTGCAATTAATGTTTTAACAGCATCTTCAAACGCATTAAAATTATATAAATCCGGCGTAGTTATTAATTTCTGTGTATCGACTACTAAAAGTACCATCTGTTCTACTTCTCCCTTACTTCCTCAAATTATTTTTCTTATCAAAAAATGCTCTCTCCAGCATCTCATACTCTGCATCCGAACAGACCTCTTGGCATCGTTTCTGATATTCCTTGGATCGCTCCAACATGTTACTAATCTTTTCGCACGGAAACTCTGCACATTGATTGCATTTATCTACGTTATGCGTCTTTGTGCATTCAACCAAATGATATGTACATGTTTTGCCGAAAGAACATCCTTCGCATTTGATTTCTTCATTGGATACAATGTGGTCTCGCCAACCTACCCGATGCCATAACTCTGCCACATTTCGAAGTTCTTCCTCACTATGTGCATTGTATCTGGGACATTCTATGCAATTATCTCCGCATAGGGTAATTTTTTCTTCCATGTGATACCTCCACATCAATTACTGCAACACGATTTTCATATTATGATACTTGGCTACAACATCCTCAAAACCAACCGATTTGTATAGCGAATATCCATCCTCTGTTGCTTTTAATTCAATAATGCTCAAGCCTTCTACTTTTGCATCTTCCAACATCGTGGTTATTAATTTCTTCGCATAACCTTTCTTCCTATACTCCGGCTTCGTATAAACATTTAAAACAGTTCCTGTCTTCCCGGTAATGAATGACGGACTCATAGGCTTTTCCACTATCAATAAAAATGCACATGAAACAATATCCATCTCGTCCCTTACCACATAAGCCAGCAAATCTTTGTTGAGATGTTTTTCATAATAGCTTGGTAAAGTTGCTTACATCAACTCTAAGTTTTCGTCCGTAATAACACCTAAATCCTCATTTAAATATGCAATTCGTAAATCAGTCAATACATCTATATCTTTTATAGTTGCTTTATCAAATACCATAAATTCTACTTCCTTTACCATTTATCCCAATGAATCCTATCCTTCACATCTATATCCTTTTGCTTTACAATATCTGCATCCGCTTTCGGCTTACCTATTCCGATAAAACAAGGCATAAAATAATCTTCCGGATAGCCCAGTACATCTCTTGCCCAATCACCTTCATTTCCTAATGGTACACGCAGAGTACATGCATATCCTTCTGCTGTTGCAGCAAGAAAAATATTCTCAACACTACACCAAATAGAAGCAAAACCATTTAAATGAGAAATATTATCCGGGTGCAAAATATCCGTCTTCTGCTTCAATAGAGGAATTACAACTGCGGATGTATCCAGTAACATTTTATGTTGCTTTGGAACAGCTTTTCTGTAACATTCCTGTTGCTCGCTATCACTTAAATTCCAGTCTATAATCAGCTGATTCATATCCTCTTCGGAAATTCCCTTCGGAATAATATCCAACAACTGCATTATCACATTTTTATCTTGAATCACAACATAATGCCAGTCTCTCATATGGTCGTTTGTAGGCGCTTTAAGCCCAGCTTCTATAATTCGTTCAATAACATCTGTTGGTATTACTACATTTTCAAAATCACGAATTGTTCTTCTTTTTTTAATAGCCTCATAAAAATCCATATTATCCTTCCCCTTTCAATTCTCTAAACATTTTTTATCGTAAATCCATTTCAAAATAAATTTCTGCATGCTCGTTATCGTTATATCTTTCAGTTTCCCGAAAACCTACACTTCGATATAAATGTTGTGCCACCGAAAACTGTTGTTACTGTTCAGGGGTTAACTGGACTTGAAAAAGCCGATGGTGTAGACTGGTAACAGTCTACACCATCGGTTTTCTCATGTCCAGCTAACCCCTGAACAGTAACACATATCCAATCCATGCCGGATCATCATCAGAATATCCCATTTTTAATTCTATGT
>ERZ1035041.986-NODE-986-length-10477-cov-23.073306_pt1 | contig 10477 bp, 9 predicted proteins | sample MGYA00520684_ERZ1035041 | MGnify/ENA primary metagenome ERZ1035041 (study PRJEB33766, sample SAMN09781699) | gut metagenome | biome: gut microbiome | host: Homo sapiens | place: Madagascar | study: EMG produced TPA metagenomics assembly of the PRJNA485056 data set... | reverse complement strand
TAAATAATTTAATGAAAATAAAACGATAGTATTAATTTGCTATCGTTTTGTTAAAAAGATTTAATTGTAAAATTAATTCTTTTCTTTATGTTCTTTATATTGAAGCTTAATAAAAGCAATTAAAGCTGCACATCCATTTAATCCATTAAGGAATCCAGAAATAAATAATCCGGCACCTTGAATCATAAAGCATACTGCCCACATAAATGATGATATAGAAAATGATAGCTTAAGCCATTTAACACTAATGCCATCAATCATTACTGCAACAGAATATTCAAAATTTGCGATTATTGGTAAGAAACTATACCAGTGGATTTCATCCATACCCTTCCATGGTGTAAAGGTATTTTTCCCAAATAAAGCACAATATCCGCCAAAAATGACTCCAATAGCTATCAAGATTAGATTAACAATTTTAGTATTTTTATTAAAATATACTAAAATATTTCTTGTAATGGAAATTATTTCTTGGATTATACTTGAAAATGCGTTAGAAATAAATTCGCCAATGCCTAATAAAATATGTCCTAAAACCTGTACTAATAAAATCTTTTTTTTACTTTGAAGACAAGCTGAAAAAATGAAAATAATGATTGCAAGCGATGAAAAAATTGTAGACATCCATCCCCAAAAACTAGTTGGGAAAACTTGATCAATAAATTCTAAAATCATAAAATCCTCCTTAGTTGATTTAATTTTAGCATAAAGAATAAAATAAAAAAAGGCGTTATCCACACCTTTTCAATAAAAGTACAAAAAACAAAAAAGAGTTTTTATACCATAGTCTGAGAATTTATTCGGTTCTCTGGTAGAAACGTAATCACCATATTTGATTACTTATATGTTATTAGAACTACGGCGACAATTATATCACAAAAAAAATATTTGTCAACAACTTTTTTATTTTTTTATTATTCTCAAAATGAGCATATAAAAATTATGTAATGTGTCTTTAAAACAAAGCTTTTATAATGTATAATTATACTATAGAGTGTATTTTGTAAAAGATAACTGGAAATAATAAACAAAAAACTTGACAACTATTAATTATTTTGTATAATATAATTGCATTTAGTTAATGCGCACAAATTTAATATTATAGTGTAAAAGGCAAAGCAGTAGAAATGCTGTGACGCAAAGCTATAGGGTCTTTAAATGAGATAGCCAGTTGTCAATAAAAGTAAGTAAACTATTATTGGCAACTTTTTTTATGCTAGGAGGTGAAAAGATGCCCCAAAAGAACATATATGTTAAAGATATTTATGGTCCTAAAAAGAAGAAAAAGAAAAGACTTATAATCTCGCTATGCTTCACTGGTATCTTAGTCACTTTGATTGTTATTTTGGCATATTTTGGTCAAAATGTTGGATCATTTTCAATTAAGCTTGGCGATGATTTAACATCAAGGCAAATTTTTATTTCTGAAAAAGAAGATTTTTCTTGGTATGATTCAAGACTCGAGGCTGCGTCTGTTAAAGAAGCTAATGTCATTATGTATCCCTTTATTAAAGCAAAAGAATGTAGAAATACTGATGGATCTAGAATTTGGGAAAACAATTCTTATGTTTCATATACCTTTTATTTGAAAAATATGGGGCGTGAAATAGTTAATGTTATGCAACAATGCTCAATTACAGGTAAGAATGATGGTCTTGAATTAGTAACTTGGCTTGAATATTTTGAGGATGATAATGAAGGAATAGTTTATCAAGGCGGAAATGTACCGGATAAAGCATCTGATCCCTTTTTTGAAAGATATCCTGATCCCAAATTATATGATCTTGAAAATAACATTGCCTATGAGAATAAATTTTATGACTTGCATCCTGGGGATGTTAAAAAGTTTACTTTAATTACTTGGGTTGATTCCCAAGACCCTGACTTAAGCGAAGAAATCCTTGGTGGTACAATTAGATTTGAGATTTATTTCTCATTATTCAGAAGGTGATAATATGAGACGAAAAATTATTGTATTATCATTATCTATTATTTTGCTAATTGGTACAGCTGTAACGGCGACATATGCAGCATATCTTAAAGGTCTTACAGCTTCAGTTGGTAACCTTGAAATGAGTCTTTATAAAGATAATTATTCTTTAGTTTCTATCGATGGGGTAAATTTTAGTGAGAATCTTGGTAAGGATGAAATTTATAAAGCAGTTGTAGCTTCTTCAAAGGGATATACAGTTGGCGCTGATGGTAATTTCTATGATGGAATGAAATTGGTTGAAACATCTGATGATTTTGTTAAAACTGAACTCAAAAAGATAAGCTTAAGCCCAATAACATCCTCAGATGGAATTATCTTTGAGAGGGTAAGTTATAGTGGAATTAATCAAAGTGTAGATGTTGCTAGCGGTGCGTATATAAGCTTTGACTTATATTTTAAAGCTAATGTTGATACACCATTTGATTTATGCTTTAATACCGAGGCTAATAATTATGATGCATCTAAGCAAGTTCTTAATATATCATCTGATTATTTAGAACTTAATTCTAATCAAGCATTTAGCTTGAAAAGTGGATTTGAAGCATATGATGAATTAGGCAATATAACTTATTATAAGAAAGATACTAAAGGCTTTAAAATTCGTCCTAGTGACGCAATGAGATTTTCGACTATTGTAGAAGATAAAGCCAAAATATATGAGCCTTCAATTGGCATTGGCTCTTATGCAACATCACTAGATAGTGAATTGTATAATGATTCATATAAGTCCACAGCTTCTAGATTTGATAGTAATAAGAATGCATCTTATACTTATAGTGTAAATCAAGGAGCGAGTTTTAGTCCAATAAATTATGATGCATGTCCTTCAAGTTATCAAAGCTTTGACTTGCTTGACTCATTAAAAATTGTATCATTTAAACAAAAGGACGAAATAAAAAAAGTCAAATTTAATTTTTGGCTTGAAGGCTGGGATGCAGATTGCTTCGAAGGTATCCAAGGAACAAATATAAATATTTCATTATCATTTAGAGGTATGCAAAGCATTGATTCTTATAGAATTAATTACCATGATGGTGATAATGTTACAAGTGTTGATTATCTTAGTAGTGCCCTTTTAAATACAGTACCATATAATATACCTTATAAAAAAGGTAAAAAGTTTATGGGGTGGTATTTAGAAGAATCGTTTGACACCTTATTTGATCAAAGTGTATTAAGTACTGATCAAGTAGGAGACGTGTATGCCAAATGGCAATAATAAAATAGTTAAAAAATAAAGGAGAAATAGAATTATGAAAAAAAGTTTAAGAAGAAAATTAATTATGTCTGCTGTAGCAGTAGGAGCTGCAGCGGTAGGAACTACTGCATCAACATATGCATGGTTTGTATCTAATAATACAGTAACAGCAAGTGAAATCAATGGTAGTGTTGTTGAATCAAATGCTAACCTATTCATTTTAAACGGGGAAAATTATGGACAATCAACAAATCTTAATATAAGTGGTACAAAACTTTCTCCAATTGCTATAAAGAAAAATAGCGAAGTTGATAATTTTGTAACTAGTGATGGAACTGTTGTTTCTGTGTCAGATGGAAATACTCCATATGTATCTTTTGAGTTGAAATTTAAAACAACTGGAATTAAAGAAAATGAATCATACTCATTAAATATTAGTAGTGTTACAGCTAGTGCTACAACTCAAAGTACATATACAGCTGTTGCTACTGCAGGTGGTCTTACAAAAGGTCAACAAGTAAAGGGTAATGTTACAGAGTCTTTGATTTTATCATATTCTGCTGATGCGGCAATTACACCAACTACTGTAAAGGCATCTCAAAGTTTAAATTTAAATACTGATTCCTCAGAAACACAAGGAAATGCTAAGGAGTATTACAAAGCTGTTACTGGGAATGACGTATTATCTGGATGTGAAACTATCACAGAAGGATTTGGAGCAGATGGCTATAAGGCATTAGATACTAATAAAGATGGATATGCAGTAAAAAGTAATATTTTATCAAATACAGATGAGTTTAGCGTTTATTTCGTAGTATGGTTAAATGGTGACGATGAAAAATGCTTTGATGCAATTGCGTCTCAAGCATGGAAATTATTACTAAATTTCAAATTAGTTAAAACAACTACAAGCGAATAATACTCTATAAAATTTAACGAAAGGAGCATACCATGGAATATTTCTTAAAAAAAATATGGTTATCAGCTATACTTAGTATTTTAGTGTTAATAACCGGTGTTACATCAACATATGCTTGGTATGCTATGACTCGTACAAATAATGTAGAAGATTTTAATTTTGATATCAAAGGTGGAAATTCACTTGCAATTTCCACCAATGGTATTGATTTTCAAGATTCTTTATCATCACTGGATGTAAAAAAAGCAATTCTTCAAAAAAGAGGAATAGATGCTTCTGGTTTAAGTGATGATAAGGTTAACTCTTTATTAAATATTGTCCTAGATCCTGTAACTCCTAAGGATTATACTTCCTTAGATAAAGGATTTCAGTATGTAGATAATAAAGATGCATCTGATTATAAATACATATCATTTGATATTTATCTTGCTTCTAATAACGATAATAACGAAGAAGCTACGTCTGTCAGGCTTTCAACAATTAATCCCGTTAAAGCATCTGATAAGTATGTAAGCTTTGATGGTGAGAATGTTAATGATGAAACATCACTTGGCAAAATATCAGATGGTGTTAAAATGAATGTTGCAAATGCAATGAGGCTTGCTCTTACAACATATGATGCTTGTTTATATAGTGATATTTTAAATTCTAGCAATAATCCACATACCACTATTTATTCTATAGGAGGAAATGCTCCTAATGTAAAGAATAATGTATATAATTTTGGTGGAATTAATACAGAATATAATTTGGCAGTAGATTTATATAATCAAAGAAGTGAAAATAAAATATCAATTCCCAAAAATGAAAGAAATGATCTTGATTATGATACAACTGAAATTATTTCTTCAAATGATGGTTTATATTCAGGTATGATGAAAAAAATGACAGTGTATTTGTGGCTTGAAGGATGGGATGCAGATTGCATTACTGAACTTCAAGGTGAAGCATTTACATTTGAGCTTGGTATGTCATCAAGTATTTAAAAAATAAAATGCGTTTTTATAATGCTATTTTATGTTAATGTTTTAAAATGATTTTATTTGTGTTAGAATATTAACATAAGATTGAAGAGAGGTATATATATGCAAGAAAACACTACCCAAGAATTAAAAACTCCGATGACTACTAAACAAAAAGTTTGGTTTGGAGTAAAAATCGCTTTAAACGTTGTATTTTATATATTAATTTTATTGGTACTTTTATTTTCTATTTCAAATATTAGAGCTAAAAACAAAAATGATCAAATTCCTAATATTTTTGGAAAAGGTTATTTAAATGTACTTTCTGATTCAATGACTGGTGATAATAAAGACTCATTTAATACAGGAGATATGATTATTGTAAAAATCGCTAACAAGAAAAATATTTCAAAACTTGAAGTGGGTAATATTGTTACATTCTATGATTATCGTCTTGCATCTAATAAGGGAGCCGGTTCAGCATTAGATACCCATAGAATTGTTTACATTGATAAAACAAACAATGATTCATATGTATATTACACAGTTGGTGATAAGATTGCTAAACAGTTAAATTTTGATGCATCCAAATTAAATGCTGATAATTATTTGACAATATTAAATAGTCTAGGAAGTAATAATTATCAAGCTTTTGGATCTACAGAGATTCGTGGTATTTATTCTGGAAAATGGTCTGGTTTTGGTAAAACTATTCAAACTATAAATAATCATTTTATTGCGATTATTATTGTACCTGTTGCTATTCTATTGGTTTTTGAAATTGGTGTTTTAGTTTTAAATATAATGCGTGCAAGAGAAGAAAAGTTAAAACTTGAAATGAAAGAAACTAGTCAAGAGCTTGCAAATCAAGAGACTATTTCTGCAGATGAAAAAGAAAAGCTTAAGGCAGAACTTCGTGCAGAGCTTTTAAAAGAAATGCTTAAAGAATCAGATAATGAAGAAGAATCAAAAGAAAAAGAAGAAAACAAATAATTGATTAGATTAAGTTTTAGTAAGGAGGATTAAATATGGCTGAGTTTTCAAAATATTTTATAAGCTTTTTAAAGAAATTCTTTGAAAATTTTCTTGATTGGTTTAAAACCTTATTTAGTCTTTTTTCTAAGATATTCTATTCATATCCTAAACAATATATAAATGATATTATAACATCTTGTGTTAATAATGAAAATTTTAAAGTATTAGATTGGATTGTTCTTGTATTAGTATCAATTGTTTTAGTTATTTTCTTTGGCTTAGTAATTGTTGTTATTTTTCAGTTCCTACGTAAGTATATAAGATTTAGAAAGCGTGAGATTGAAAAAGATGAGCTTGTTGATGAAATAGCAGTTTTAAATAATCGTGTTTTTGATTTAGTTGAGGAAAAAAATAAGATTTTAGCTTTACGTATTAATCAAATTGGTGGTACTGAAGCCTATGCAAGACAGGCTGATATGGAAAGAGGAACTTCATCTCTTAAAGGTAAAAGACCTGCTCTTCAATCTGATTCACGTTTCGTTAAGCTTACACAGGTTGATAAAGACTATGAAATTTCATCTGAATTCACGGTAATGCAATCAAGCGATATGGTTAATTTACCTGAGCTTATTGATAGATTTATTAAATACAGTGCTTCTCAGCTTCATCTTTATTATACAAAAGAGATTATTGCTAGATTTTTTGCAGGAATGGCCACTTCAAAGGTTTTAATTTTGGAAGGTATTTCTGGTACTGGTAAAACTTCCCTTCCTTATGCAATGGGTAAATTCTTTAACAAGGAAACATCTATTATTTCTGTTCAACCATCATGGCGTGATCGTGCAGAATTGCTTGGCTATTTAAATGAATTTACAAAGAAATTTAATGAAACTGATTTCTTAAAAGCTGTTTATCAAGCAGGTTATTCTGATAAACCTAATTTTATTGTTCTAGATGAAATGAACCTGGCTCGTATCGAGTATTATTTCGCTGAATTCCTATCAGTTATGGAAATGCCAGATGTTCATGAATGGAAAATTGATTTAGTTCCTGCTTCTGAGCCAAGTGATCCTAAGCTATTAATTAATGGTAAGCTATTTATTAATCAAAATACTTGGTTTATTGGTACAGCTAATAAGGATGACTCAACATTTACAATTACTGATAAGGTATATGACCGTGCAACCCCAATTGTAATTAACAATAAAGCGGAATTAATTGATTGTGATTATACTAATAATGTACAGATGACATTTGATTATCTTGACGAGTTATTTAAAAAGGCTCAAGCTGAGATTACTATGTCAACTAAGGTTATGGATTCATTTAAAAAAGTCGACGAGTATATTCAACAAAACTTCAAGATTGCTTTTGGTAACCGTATTATGAAGCAAATTAAATTATTCGTTCCTGTATATGTTGCCTGTGGATTTACAGAGGTTCAAGGTCTTGATTATATGTTGGCTAATAAGATTTTACGTAAGTTTGAATCATTAAATTTATCTTTCCTTCATAATGAGCTTGATGGATTAATCGAACTTCTAGATAAATTATTTGGAAAGAATTCCTTTAAAGTATCAATTGAATATATTGAAGATTTAAAGAAAATGATGTAGGTTAGGATGTGATATTATGGCTTTAGAGGTTTTAAAACCAACTGAAGAAGAGTTAAGTGATAAGGCCGTTTCGCAATTCTATGAAGCATTTTATTCTTGTATTGAAAATGCAAAATCACCTTTGGGTGATTTTCTTTTTAATGAATTGCAGCAAGGCGAAAAAACAATATATAATAAAACAGTTCGCGAAACAAAGATTTTTGATGGAAACTTTCTAGATGTTGTTATAGGGGCATATCCAAGCTTGTTAAAAATATGTCGTGATCCTAAAAAGACACTTGCTTATATGCAAGAGGTTGTAGCAATGGAAAAGGCTAAAAAGGTTGATTCAGAATCGATTAGACATTTAGCCTCTCATACCCAATATATACGTGATATAAATGAGCAAAATGAAGTTATTCCGTCAAAAATATTATCTACATATGCGGAAGATAATATTGGTATTTATGAAAACCGTTTTATTAAAAGTTTAATCAATCGTGTGATTGTTTTTTTAGATACAAGATTAAAGCTAATGGATGAAAACCTAGAATCAATTAGTGCTGATGAAATTAGGTATAAAAATAATATTAAGTTATCACATCGTAAAATCGATTTAGAAATGAATATAAAAATATCTAATGAAATTTTGGATGAAACGCAAAAGGCAAGAGAGCTTTTTGACAAAACAAAGAATGCTCTTGATAAGTACCGGGCATTAAAAGGAACAGGATTATATCAAGCTGTAGCTAAGTTTAAAGATGTTGTACCTCCAATTATGAAAACTAATATAATTCTTCATAATCCTGATTTTAAGATTGCTTATAATTTATGGCTTTATATTGACCGCACAACTGAGGTAGGTTATAATGTTCAATCTGATGAGAAAACTAATGATGACGATGATGTAATTCTTAATGATTTTAATCATATTGGAGTTTTTCTTATTAATGATTTGATGCATCAAAGAGGAATCCAATCATTAGAAGCCTTTGATGGCGAAAAAAATGTTCGTGAATTAAAACATGATGATATTACTAAATATGAATTAGAACCTAAAGATATTAAATTATCCCACCAAGAAATATCTGAGTATCTATTGAGTCGTATATCAGAAATATTTGAAGAAAAATATAAAGAGTCATTGTCTCAAGGTTTAAGCTATGAAATGAGTGTTAAGCGTGTTTTCAGGGAAATGATTGATGTTTTGAACCGTATTTATCCTAATTTATTTGGGGTTAATACAGAAGATACGAAAAAAACACCTGAGTTGCTTGAAATATTAAAACGTAAACAACGTGTTATGAAGCTTATTAGAGAGCAAAAACAAATTGATTTAAATAAAATGGATAGAGAAACTCAGACTTTAGATACAAATATAAAGAATCTTGAAGATTATTTAAAACGCCAAGAGGAAAGACAAAAAGAGAGAGAAGAAAGACTAAAAAAAGAAGAAGAAAAGCGTACTGAAGAGCAAAAAGAAGAATTACTTGTAGAACCGTCTTTATTAGATGAAAAGACAAAAGAAACATCTAAGCCGGATGATGAATATGCTAAATTAAAATCAAGAAAATCGCAAACAACAATAAAAAATAAATATCTTGAGGATTTAGATGAAGATGTTGTTTTAAGATATAGCGAGGACGAATTAGTTGAAAATAATCGTGAAAATTTTGCATATGATGAAGATATTGATAATGATGTTATAATTCGCTTTGATGAAAATGAAGTAATTGAAAATATTCTTGTAAAGGAACAAGCTGCTAAAAAAGCTAAGGCGTTAGCTAGAAGCAATATTAAAGATTCTAAGGGAATATCTAAAGATAAAACAAAAAAGGTTCCTAAAGGAAGAAAGTCTATTTATATTGATGATGTTAAAAGAGGACATAAACCTTTGAGAAAAAATAGAGTGAATAAACATGCACGTTAAAAAAATAATAAGTATAATAATTACATCTATTTTAAGCTTAATTGTTGCGGGACTTTTGATTATATTAATAAAAAATACAATAGCATTAAAAAATAATCAAATTTCATCTTTTTTTGGTTATTCAATATCTTATGTTCCAACAGAATCAATGGAACCCACAATTAATCCGGGAGAAACGGTTTTAATAAAAAAAGGTTCAATTAAAGATGCTAATATTGGTGATATAATTGTTTACTACGATGGTGAACGTTACATCATTCACCGTGTCACAAGAATTTTAGAAAATGGAAATTTAAAAACAAAAGGTGATAATACATATACTAATCCTGTTGAGGACTCTTTGCAAATTGATGAAAATATGTATTATGGTAAGTATATTAAAACGGTAAATTTCTTAAATTTTACTAGCATCTTTAAAAATAAAAATTTCATTTTTCCAATTTGTATATTAATATACGTTGTTATTCTTATCTCGGAGGGGATTTCAATTGCTAAAACAATTAAAAAGAAAAATGATGAGAATATAAAGAAGATGCAAGAAGAGCATAATCTTAAAATGCTTAAAGAAACACTTCGTGAAGAAGTAAAAAAAGAAATATTAGATGAAATAAATAAAAATGCCCTCAAAAAGTAATTTAATACAATTAAGATGTTATCTTTTGGTAGCATCTTTTTTTCTTTTTTAAAGCTAAATAACGTTAGAATTGACGGCTCTTCATATGAAAACGTTTTCAAGATAACTTTTTTAAAATCATAATTTTTAGTCATTTTTAATGAAAAATCTTATTTTTGGAGAAAATATTTAAGTGAATCCTATAAAGCTAAATTATAGAATTAATTTTATTATTTATTTTTCTCAAAAGACCCTTTTTAGTGCATTTGACACATTTATACCTTGATGCTAA
>ERZ1035041.983-NODE-983-length-10495-cov-7.787069_pt1 | contig 10495 bp, 12 predicted proteins | sample MGYA00520684_ERZ1035041 | MGnify/ENA primary metagenome ERZ1035041 (study PRJEB33766, sample SAMN09781699) | gut metagenome | biome: gut microbiome | host: Homo sapiens | place: Madagascar | study: EMG produced TPA metagenomics assembly of the PRJNA485056 data set... | reverse complement strand
CCAATATCCAGCACAACGGCATTTCCGGCTCGCATTATAGTCTGAAAAATGAACCCAAGTACCTTCTTATAACCGGCAAAAGGGTATGTATTTTCCCCATCAGAAATGCCAACAGTTTTGTCATAACCATCAGCCCAAAGGTCGAACTCTATGTTGTTTAGCATACTTACTTTCTCCACAAATACCGATTGAACAAAATCGTTTTCTTCATTCTATCACAGCTTCTATTGACCTGTCATCAATCTTTCAAGCCAGGTATCCATATAGAGACTTGAGACTTTATCTGCTCATTATCTCTTTTAAATGAGCACTTAGTTTCATATTTTCACTATAATCTACTTTGACAACTACCACTGCAGGTACTTTCTGGTCAAATGCCTCCTGCAGAGTCGGAATCAGTTCTTCTGATGAATGTACCTCATAGCCCTTGCAATGCATGGATTCTGCCATCATTTTAAAATCAGGATTAGAGAAATCCACATAACAGCTATCTCCGAACTGCTCCTGCTCTTTCCATTTGATAAGACCATAGGCCTCATCTTCCCAGATCAATGTTACAAAAGGGATATTTTCTCTTACGGCAGTCTCCAATTCCTGATTATTCATCATAAATCCGCCATCACCGCAAATAGCCAGTACTTTACGGTCAGGATACAGCATTTTGGCGCTGATAGCACCCGGAACGCTGAAGCCCATGCTGGCAAATCCATTGCTGATAAGACAGGTATTCGGTTCATAGCAGTGATAATGTCTGGCAATCCACATCTTATGCGCACCAACGTCGGACAGAACGATATCTTCCCTGTCCATTATTTTACGTACATCAGACAGAATTCTTGCCGGTTTCATAGGATAAGAATCATCCGCCGCCATTTCTTCCTGTTCCTTCACCATTCTGGCTCTTAACTGTAATGCGTACTCAGGCTCTTTTTCTCTGACTGTAATCTCCAATATCTTTTGCAGACTGTCAGAAATATCTCCTACCAGTTCTACATCAGGCTGATATCTCTTGTTAACATCTGCAGGTTCACTGGCGATATGTATGATTCTGGTATCAGAACACACATTCCACTTGGAAGGTGCACATTCTACCATATCATATCCCACACCAATCACAAGATCAGCTACTTCAAATATCTTATTAACATAGTCCTTCTGTGGAATTCCCAGTGTCCACAGACTATAGGGGTTATCCATGGATACAATGCCCTTTGCCATCATCGTATTCACAACCGGAATATGCAATGTATTGACGAATTGAGTCAACATTTTTGATGCATTCTGTCGGACTGCTCCGTTTCCTGCAAGTATCACCGGTACTTTCGCCTTTTTAATCAGCTCGCTTGCTGCTTCAACGGCTCCGGCGGAAGCATATTCCACCATCTTCTCCTGTTTTTTCAAGGGTTTTACATCTGCCGGCATTTTGGCAATATTCTTAGGCAGATCAATGTGTGTAGCTCCCGGCTTCTCGTTCTCTGCATATTTAAAAGCAAGACGGGTAATCTCTGCCACTGTGTCAGGCCTGATGATCTGCTTCGTCCGTTTCGTAATAGGTGCAAACATTGTAGTCAGGTCAAGATACTGATGACTTGTCAGCTGCATCTGGTCTGTTCCCACCTGTCCTGTAATAGCAACCAGAGGGGAACCGTCCAGAAAAGCATCCGCCACACCAGTCACCAGATTGGTAGCACCCGGGCCAAGCGTTGACAGACATACTCCTGCTTTACCCATCAGTCTGCCATATACATCTGCCATAAAAGCCGCTCCCTGCTCATGCCTTGTATCTATGAAATGAATACCACTTTCCTTTATGGCAAACATCAGGTCAAGCGTTTCTTCTCCGGGTATACCAAATATGGTATCAACACCTTCCTCCTTCAAACACTCCACCAGCACCTGTGCGGTATTTTTTGCTTTCTGTTCTTTCATGATAATGTCCATACCTCTCCGGCATCTATGAATTGGTATAGATATATTCAAGTATATCTACACATCCGGTAATGCCAAAAAGACCTCGATTCAGTACAACATCCTTATCTGTCTCCTGTTTCCATTTGCCATTGGAATAATAACGATAAAATTCCTCTCTGGCTGTATCCATTTTTCGTACAGTTTTCTCCGCTTCCTCTGTCGAAATTCCGTATTTTTCCCGAATGATGCCTACACGGGTCTGATAGGGAGCTGTTATGAATACTTTCAGGCAGTCCGGTCTCTGACGCAGAAAATAATCTGCCATTCTTCCTACAATGATACAGGATCCTCTTTCTGCAAGCTGCAGAATCAGATTCTTCTCCTCCCTGAATAGTCGATCAGATTCTATATCCTGTGACATCAGGAAATAATGGCTGATGATTTTTCTTGATATCTGCTCATCAAGCGTTGCTGCATGATTCAGTTCAAGATTACTTTTCTGAGCTGCCCTATCCAGAAGATCTTTATCATATAAGGGAATGCTCAGACGTTCTGACAATTCTTTGCCAATCTCATGTCCTTCTGCACCAAAGGAACGGCAGATTGTAATAATCTTCTTATTCATACACATGCCTCCACGAATGCCTGGAAAATATGTCTTGCAGCTTCATCCTTCTGATAGATAAATTCCGGATGCCACTGAATTCCCCATATAAACTTCTTATCCGGCATATAGATTCCTTCAACCAGTCCATCCTCTGACACAGCCATTACTTCAAGCCCGCTTCCAACTGTCCGGACTCCCTGATGATGATAGCTGTTTACAGGCAGTGTGTTCCTGTGTAAAAGTCTGTATAAAGGTGTATTTTCCACTATGCTCACTTCATGCACGGTTCTGTCATAAGGAGCAGTCATGTGATGATCTACCTCTTTTGTCCCCAGAAATTGCTGTGGCAGATCCTGATAAAGACTTCCGCCCTGAAGAACATTCAACAGCTGAATGCCACGGCAGATTCCCAATACAGGCTTATCCTTTGCCTTTGCGATTCTATATACTTCCTTTTCCAGTATATCTCTCTTGGGACAGCAGGCTCCACATACCGGAAGCGGTTTTTCTCCATACATTTCAGGGTCTACATCATGACCGCCCGTGAAAAGGTAACCATCTATGATAGAATCCAGCTGTTTCATATCCTCCATACCAGGATTCAACGGCAGGATCATAGGAATACCTCCTGCAGCCTTGATTCCATCAAGGTATCCCGGCACCATCCAGATACTTTCTTTGTCTTCATCCCACAGAGGAATGACACCGATAACAGGTTTTTTTGCCATTATTCGTCACCTTCTATAGTACTTTATTCAAAAAATCTATGGTTCTCTTTTCCTTTGGATGCTTAAAAATCTCTTCCGGGGTTCCTTCCTCGACAATATAACCGTCATCCATAAAAATAACACGATCAGCAACTTCTCTTGCAAACCCCATCTCATGTGTCACAATGACCATTGTCATGCCATCCTCAGCCAGCTGTTTCATAACCTCCAGCACCTCACCTACCATCTCCGGGTCCAGTGCACTTGTCGGCTCATCAAAAAGCATAATATCAGGGTTCATTTCCAATGCTCTTGCAATCGCACATCTTTGCTTTTGTCCTCCTGAGAGCTGACTTGGAAAGGCTTTCGCCTTATCCTTCAACCCTACTCTGTCAAGAAGCTGGTATGCTTTTTCCTCTGCCTGCTGTTTTGACATTTTTTTAAGCTCTACGGGAGCCAGTGTGATATTATCCAGAATATTCAGATTTGAGAAAAGATTAAAATGCTGAAATACCATTCCTATGCTTTCTCGCAATTTATTGATATTCAGATTCTTACTCTCGAGATTCTGATCATTAATCCAGATCTCTCCACCGGTACTCTTCTCCAGACGATTCAAACAGCGAAGCAGTGTACTTTTACCGGAACCTGACGGCCCGATCAGGCACAGAACCTCGCCTTCTGCTACTTCTATATCAATTTTCTTTAATACTTCTAATTCTCCGTAGCATTTACGCAAGCCTTTTACTACGATTTTTTTACTTTCTGCCATATGCTATCTTCCTTTCCACTATCTTGGCGAATTTGGCAAGAATTGTGCAGACTACCAGATAAAACAATGCCACCACAAGCCATACTGACATTACCATAGATGCTGCATTGGCAGCTATGATCTTACCATTCTGCGTCAATTCACGAATACCTATGATAGAAATAAGAGAGGTATCCTTCAGCGTAATAATAAACTGGTTGATCATGGAAGGGAGCATGGTCAGAAAAGCCTGCGGCAGGATAACCCGCCGCATTGCTTTGAAATAGGGTAGGCCAAGGCTTCTGGCTGCTTCCATCTGTCCTTTATCTACTGACTGGATTCCTCCTCGGATAATCTCAGCCATATATGCCCCGGCATTCAGGCTCAGCGCCACTACACCTGCTGTGAATGGTCCTCCGATATTAGACCAGGAGAAGCCAAGCGGTTTAAGTGACTGTGCCAGTCCATAATAGATAATGAATGTCTGAACCAACAGAGGTGTTCCACGTATGATATCAATATAAATAGCTGAAAGGAACTCTAATGTTTTAAAACCGGATACGGTAAATAATCCAAAAATAATTCCAAGTACCAGAGCCAGCACAATTGCTACAGCAGCCAGCTCCAGTGTCATCAGCAAAGCATCCCCAAATGTAGGAAGATTTTTTATCAGCGTGTTTACAAATTCCATAGCCTACTCCTTTTCTATGACAGATCACTTATTTTGAAATATAAGTGTTGATGATCTCATCATATTTTCCGCTTTCTTTCAGATGTGCAAGTCCATTGTTGAGCATCTCTACCAGCTCCGGATTCTCCCCCTTGAGGGTTGCAATACCATAAGAAGAGCCTCTCTCCATTGGTAATGGCATGGTTAATCCAAGTCCACGGTTAATCTCATAGCCTAATACAGGATAGTCATCAAATACCGCTGCTGATGTTCCTGCCAGTACATCCTGGAACATTGTTGCGGAATCTTCAAACTGAGCAATGGTAAAGCCATACTGATCTGCGATTGATTCTGCAAAAGCACAGCCTTCTGCTCCGATCTTGGCAGCAACCTGCTTACCTGCAAGATCTTCGTAGCTTTTTATATCAGAGCCTGCTAATACACCCATGCCTACACCGGAATCAAAATAAGGATCTGAGAAATCATACTTTTCTTTTCTCTCATCAGTAATAGACATACCTGCAATTACCGCATCTACCTCACCGGCTTCCAATGCTGTTACCGCTGCAGAGAATCCGACATATTCCAGTTCATACTCGAAGCCCTGATCTTCTGCAATCGCTTTAAGAAGATCCAGATCAATTCCTACCATGTTTCCTTCATCATTCTCAAACTCAAATGGAGCAAAGGTCGTATCAGTCGCTACCTTATAAACCTTTTTCTCTTCACTCTTAGAGCCACAGCTACACATAGTTGCTGCCATCACACCTGCCATTAATAATGCAATCATTCGTTTTTTCATAATCATATCCTCCTTTTTCTGTAAAAAAAAAGGCGCCGGAAAGATTTCTCTTTCTTACGCCTTCGTAATTGATACGCATATCATACTTCCTGCACCATACTCTGTGTCAATCATCTTTTTTCAAAAAATTTTTAAAAAGATGGGGTGCACCCCATCTTTTTACTTCTTACTTTTTCCATGCTGCATAGTAATACTGAATCAGCTTCTCACCATCCTGATGACAGGCAAAAGAATACTTGTTACATGTATGCGTGCACTCCGCAACCTTTACAGGTTTAATTTCATAGCCTTTCTCTTCATAAGTATGAAGCATCTTACCAGCATCCAATGCAACAGGTGAACACTCCGGATAATACTTAGGCACCTGACGAACCGATATGCTATTGCTTTCAAACCCGAACAGAGCACCAAGGACCAATGCATCATCCTTTAAGTATCTGCCATATTCCTGAATAAAGCTTCTTTGTTTATAAATCACCTGTTCATTAGAGCCGTAAAAGTCCAGCAGCACATCCACACAACCGTCCTTGAGCGGAAAATGATCAGAGTCATCTGCAAGGAACAGAATATTCAGATCCAGCTGCAATGTTTCAATCAGCTGCTTATACATTTTTAACATCTCAGGATATCGGTCCGTAATAATATACAGACAATCCTTCTCTACATTCTGAATACAATTATACAGGAAGAAGTAGCCGTTAATATTGGTTTCCATTATAGTCTTACCCTGTAAATTCATCTTGGAAAAGCGATTGTATACAAGGTCACTGTTCTTCTGAAATCCTGTCAGAAAATCTTCTCCAACATTGCGATAAAGGCCTCGTTTCAAATCCGGCCTGTCATATTCCCCTGTATACCGGTTGCCTGTATCTACAATACCACCGGTAATCTGCGCATGATAGCCACAGGTGCAGATCAGATTGCCTTCATCCACGCAGTTATTCGATATCTGCGCATTCTGCACCATCAGCTGCCTCCCGCAATGCGGGCAATATAGATAGGAAAGAGCAATCAGCGGTACTCCCATGGCTCTGGCCTTTGCATTTTTGTACGCTGCATACTTTACCAGCTCCTGATCTACAGTTTCATACGCATCCTGCAAAAGAGTAATCTCTTTTCTCAAGTCCTGCTTCTTCTGGTTTAACATATCTTCATAGGCCTGAATCGTATCCGGTTCGATAAAATTCGACAGACGGCGCAGCGTAAGAATAGCCTGTATCTCCCGAATACTGAACTGCATCTGCTTCATTTTCTGTATATACTGCATATCTTCACGTTCCCGGTCTGTGAAGTCCATCTGCGCACCCTTTTTAAAGGGAATCAAAAGACCTTTTTCTACATAGTAACGAATGGTATCCTTAGATACACCACTGACTCTTGCCAACTCGCCTATCTTCATATGTATTACTTATCCTCTATCCATTCAAATATTCATTCCATCTGGCATTGGTTTCTTCCAGTTTATGTTTCTGCATAATTCTGTTGCGGTCACTTAGTATTGCAAGCATTTCATCTACAATTTCCTCAAGCGGCAGCTTTTTGTAATGGGACAAATAACCTATCATCCGTCCGGTTGTCCAGTCGGTATTAAGATTTTTCGTTATCTGATCGCAAAACTCCGCTGGATATCCCCGTTTTATCATAATGTCATATAGCTCCAGACTCTTCGGTGATTTTGGTTTCATATTACAACTCCATTACAATGATCTATTTCATGTTGAATAATCTGTGCAGTCCAACCGAAATATTTGCCGTGCTGCTTCATATGGGGTTCGATAACCATTATAACTGTGTGGACGAACATGATTATAATCAACGTATGCAAATTCTTCTACCTTTTGATAGAGTGTTTCCTCTGTTGTAAACTCATACAAATTGTGCATTCATTCTTCAAGGTATTGAAGTAACGCTCCATCGGTGCATTGTCGTACGGATATCCTGCTTTGCTCATGCTGGCTTTCGACACTCCATACTCAGCGGTGATGCTTTTGTAGGTACGCCCTTCCTCTTCGTGAAGACGTACTATTTTTTTCTTAAATTCAGGTGTGTAACTTTGTGGCATGATAATTAACTCTTTTCTCTACAGGATTTATTATATCTTATCAGCCACTACTGTTACAACGTTAGTATAGCACTTCAGGTGATATATCGATACCTTGAAAGAGATTTGAAAAATGCGTTCAGCTGCGAGGCATTCTTGGTAAATTAAGAACGATGAATTTCGCCGATATACAAGAACAGGGCTTTATTCCACTTTACACTCGAGACAAGTTAACGGATGCGTTGCACAACATTTGTGGCTTTGAAACGGATTATAAATTTATCACAAAAAGACAAATGAAAAACATTCAGAAAAAGAGTAAAGGTCGGGAATAAAATACTATATTCTAAAGCAATGCAAAAAATCGCTGAAACCCAAGCAAATCAAGGGATACAGCGATTTTTTTGTTGTTCAACTGTCAAAAACAGGAATGCCGGTCAGAAACCAGGTAAGGGGTTCCATGAACGCATCGTAGTTCATTACGCTGTCCCACTGTTTACCGTCCAACCAGTCTACAGGGCTTCCGTAGTGTTCTGCCAGAATGACGGCATTCGGATTTGCTCACATGAACTGTCATCAGATTGACTGATTTTCTGTCATCAGCCAGCCCCACCAAATGCCCCTCTCACCAAAGTGCATGACTGCTATGTAAAAAGTTCAGAAAGGATTTTTGCAGCCTGACACAGTTTTCTGTTTTATAATCTCCGTCATCGTAAAAATATCTACCTCATCTGTATATGAAATGAGGCAGATAAATAATTTATGACTTAGATTTTTACATATCCTGTAGCCGGACCTGAACCGACCTTCGCAATGTACTCACTCTTAACTAAATCTGCCAGAGTGCGTTCCACCGTGGTTTTGCTTATATCAGGGTGAGCATCCATAATTTCTTTCTTTGTGATTTTACCAACTTTCTGATCAATCATCGCTTTAATTCTTTCGGGCTTAGAAAGAGTGCGGTTCTTTAAATGTTCTACACGGCTTTCAAATTCATTATATGCTTTCAACATGATACCCAGATAATACTTAACAAAAGGCTCATAGCTGTTCTCATTTTCATGCCATCCTGTCGAACTTGCCTGCAATGCTTCATAGTAAGTTTCCTTTGTTTTTTCAATCAACATTTCCATGCTGACATATTTTCCTACAATGTATCCTGCCTTATAGTACAAAAGAAGCGACAGTAAACGGCTCATACGTCCATTTCCGTCATTGAAAGGGTGAATACAGAGGAAATCCAGAATAAACATAGGTATCAAAAGTAATCTATCAATTTTATCAGTATTCCATGCTTCTAAAAACTGTCTGCACAATTCATCCATAGCTTCCGCAGTCTGAAAGGCAGGAACCGGAATAAACCTTGCTTTCTGGTGACCTTCTGCATCTGTTTCTGCAATTACATTATCAGCATTTTTATATTCTCCACCGGAACCGGCGTAGGAATACAAATCACGGTGAAGCTGCAAAATAATATTAGGTCTGGGCACAATATACTCATAGCTTTCGTGGATTGTAGAAAGCACCTCTCGGTAACCTGAGATTTCCTGCTCAGATCGGTTTCTTGGTTCTGCCTTTTGGCTGACCAATTCTTCCAATCTCTTATCTGTTGTATAAATACCCTCAATACGGTTAGAAGCACCTGTACTTTGAATCAAAGCGACTTCAAGAAGGGTTTTCAATTCATCAATATTAGCTTCCAAAAATAGCTCTTGCTTACCTTTGTGCTCATGAATTTTTCCGATCATCTGCACAATTTCAGGAGTAAGCAACTTTTCTGGCTCTTTTATATACTCAAAAGCTCTCATGTTATCTACCTCATTTCAGAATTATCTGCCTCATTTTACTCTAAAATGACGTAGATTTCAATGGGATGAGGCAGATAAATTTTCCAGTCACTATGACTGAAATAATAGTATGCACACCTACCACACAGAATATTCAAGAGGTCGCTTTCAAAAACACAAAATATTTTATTTCTTGAAAGCAGATGCTATGTAAAGGCAATCCGAAGATTGCCCCAGGCATCAAGCCTATCCTGTTTACACAGGTTCATTATCATCTTCATCGACGGAGCTATCTGCATGAACGCACTCATAAACATCATAAGCAGCGCTATATCCATTTCGCTGTTCTGCTCGGCTTTTTCAATCAGTTCCAGATAGTCGCTGTGAACATAACCGTTCTTTTCAGGCACAGTGATCTGATACCAGTCACCCTCAACACCGACTACCACAACTTCCTCGCCGGGACGGAGCTGGTCGATGATCTCATAATTCATGCCTGCACCGGTACGCACATTCAAACGGGAACCGCTCGTTACCACCTTTCCGGTTTCCTTGTTATTATCCTCGGATTCCTCTGCGCCGTAAGTCCATTCTTTACCATTGAAAGAGAAAACCACCGTGCCATCCTCATTGACGGTCACGGTGTAGGGAACTTCCTCGGAAGTCTTATCTTCGGTCTTATCAGGGACAGTTTCCACGGTTTCTGCCTTTTCCGTAGTAGTGGTTGTTGCACTCTCATCGGAGTAGGCAAACACCGTTGTCGAAAACACACCCATGCACATCGCAAGTGCCAGCAACATGGCACTGAATCTCTTAAATCTCATTCTGCGTTTCCTCCTTCTTCCTGAAATGAAAAAGAATCCTGCGAAGCAGGATTCTCCGCCTGCAGCGGGTCGCGTAAGCGACATTCTTCCGTTCCGCTGCAGTGCGATCCTCGCGGAGCGTTTTTATCGTATGGAAACGAAGTTTCCTATACGATAAAAAAATCCGCCCAGATTAGAACCTAATCTAATCTGAACGGAATACTCATTCAGGCTTGATATTTTCCAAGCAGAAATATTTTTAATCATTACCCTTTTGTTAGCTACTAGAATTTACAACCTTTTACACCAGTTGCATTATAGCTTTTCATTCCTGTTAGCAAATCTACAATAATTTTACTGTTAGCAATTTGCATTTTCTGTTAGCAAAAATGCTCATTTTTTGATTTGCTGTTAGC
>ERZ1035041.973-NODE-973-length-10614-cov-7.469173_pt1 | contig 10614 bp, 10 predicted proteins | sample MGYA00520684_ERZ1035041 | MGnify/ENA primary metagenome ERZ1035041 (study PRJEB33766, sample SAMN09781699) | gut metagenome | biome: gut microbiome | host: Homo sapiens | place: Madagascar | study: EMG produced TPA metagenomics assembly of the PRJNA485056 data set... | reverse complement strand
GTATATATATTGACAAATACCGCAAAATGCAGTAAACTAATGTCATAAAAATCCCGAAGAACATCTTCGGGACGAATAGCTTGCCGATTTAATTGTGCGTGTAATTCGGTAAGTCTTTGTTGTCAGTCAGCCCCAAAATATAGTCGGTGCTGGTGTGATAATGTTTTGCGAGGCAAATCAAAACAGCGGTGGGGATATCACGCTGACCAAGTTCATAATTGCTGTAAACCTGTTGTGAACAATGCAGAATTTTGCTAACTTCTTTTTGCGTGAGGTCGGCATCTTCCCTCAGTTCCCTGATTCTTTTATACACAGAATTCACCTCGCATACAGTATAGCATACCGCAGATTGTTGTATTGCAATATACCGCAAAATGCAGTAAAACAGCAATGGTATTTTGGGTTAATTTTTAAATAATTATTCAGAGGGGAATGGTGTTTAAAATAAAAATATTAATCTTGCATATCAGATAAAACAATAAAATGATGGAGGAAATTATGAGAAAACATTCAAAATTTATTACGATTTTGCTGTCTGCTTTGTTGGCGGTATGTCTTGTGCAGACAGTATTTGTTCAGGCATTTGCAACCGAAATGGGCGATGATGACTTTGGTTGGGGCAATGCATCAACAAGTGATGAAGCAGAGACGGTATATCCCGTTTCAATGGAAGTTGTTAAAGCACCCGAAAGCGTTACTGTTAATAATGGTCAAATTACCGATAGCACTTTCTGGAGTAATGTTGTGTTGCATATTGTTTACAGCAACGGTGAAGAGTATGATGTAAACTGTGACGGCATTGACGACAGCATAGACGGTATTGTTCCGCCGATTGCCGAGATTAACGGTTATGCAGGTAATATAACTTTTCATTACTATTGCGAAGATGATACTGTCAATTTTACTGTAGATTATTGTTATGCCTCTTACGAAGATGGATGGTATGATAATACCATTTCAACAGAATTTTCTGTTAAGCAAGTAGCAGATCCGCATTCTATTACCAGACTTGAAGTTACAAAGCTCCCCGATATGGTATTCACAAAGCCCCTTTACACAGGCAGTCGTGATGATATTTCGTCTGGGGAGGAATGGAATGAGTGGATGAAATCTCTTGATGTCAACAATTCTATTTCTAATCATATTGACGGTATGGAAATTACATACTATTATGCAAACGGTGAAAAACGCAGTATGGTAGTTAATAGTTCAAATCTTAAAATTATTGCTGCTATGCCATGGTTTGCAACGTATAGAGTAGAGAATGTCGATGAATACGGAAACAATCTTTATTTTGCCGTGACAGACGAGGGCGATTACAAATTTTCGATATCTTTAAACAGCGATGGAAGAGATGGAACGGTTTACACAGCAAAATCAGTAGATAATCCTAACCCGTCAATTAAGCCTGTAAGCACAGAGGACACTCCTGCAAAGCCTGAAAAGCCGAGCGGTAACATTTCTTCCGCAACAAGTGATGTTGCAACAAATGACAATGCAAACACTAACAACAGCACAAACGGCACAGCCAACAACGGCGTTGTTGCAACAGGCGACTTTGCAACTCCTGCAATTATCACAGTAGTTATGCTTTCGGCAGTTGCAGTTATGTTTGTATTTAAAAGAAAAAGAATGTTTTAATTTTGTGTGATTGTGTGAATTGATTTTATTGCCATACAATTTTTCAAAGCACCTGACATTAATTTGTCGGGTGCTTTTTGTATGATGAATGTTGCGGTTCGCCGCTACTGTATGGCATTATCTTTGCGGTATTTATATAATCGTATTTATCATAAATTTTGTGCCGTTACTTGCGGGCGCCCAATGGGACGCCCCTACAGAATGGTATTATTTTTGTTCCTTTTATAAGGTTTGTATTACCGTAATGTTTGCACTTTTACTTTTTGGGCGGTCACAGACCGTTGATACAAAATTAAATTTATAACAAAACTGCACAAAAATTTATGGATAAAGACAGCGTGGGGTATTGCTCATGCTGTCTTTTTGTGTTAAAATTGTAGATAACAAAATGAAATAACGAAGGATTTGTCTATGAAATATTGTTCAAAATGCAAGCGACTGCATAATGATGAAGAAACAGTCTGCAAAAACTGCAAGGCACAGCTTAAAACAATAACCGATGAAAACACTCCCGTGTATCTGCTCACGGCATCGGGCTTTGAATTGCAGAGAGTTAAAGCCGCACTTGAGGACAGCACCGTTCCGTGTGACGCTACAATCAAAAAGTGTATGGAAAACAAGTACAGCAAAAGCATTAAGGCATACACAGGTTATGATGATTTGACCTATGATGTCTATGTTCCGTATTCGGCTTATGAAAAGGCATTCGACACCTGCGTGGGAATCGGCGCAATCAAGCTTGAGGGCGAAGAAATTCTTGACGAAGATGTTGAATACACCGAGAATGACGGTGAAACGCTTGACGAGCAGTTTGAAAAAATGACGGGTGCAAAGCGTACAACCGTAAGAATTGTCAGCGCATTACTGCTTTTGCTTATAGTTGCAGGCGTTGTGTTCGGAACAGATGCAATAATGAATTTTATTAAAGAATTTTTCGGATAATTCGGTATCCGATTTTGAGTTAATATTTAGTTAAAATGAGTTTATAATGAGTTAAAATGAATAAAATTACGGAGGTTTTTTTACAATGAAACAGGAAACAAAGTGTTTGCATTCAGGCTATGTGCCTAAGAACGGAGAACCCAGACAGATGCCCATTTATCAAAGCACCACCTTTAAGTATGATTCAAGTGACGCAATGGGCAGACTTTTTGACCTTGAGGACAGCGGATATTTTTATAGCCGTCTGCAGAACCCGTCAAATGATATGACTGCCGCAAAAATTGCCGACCTTGAGGGCGGCATTGCCGCAATGCTCACATCAAGCGGTCAGGCGGCTAACTTCTTTGCACTTTTTAACATCTGCGAAACAGGCAGTCACATTGTTGCATCGTCTGCAATCTACGGCGGTACATATAATCTGCTCGGTGTTACAATGAAGAAAATGGGCATTGATGTTACTTTTGTCGATCAGGATCTTCCCGAAGAAGAGCTTGCAAAGGCTTTCAAACCAAACACAAGGGCAATGTTCGGTGAAACAATTACCAACCCGACCGTGTCTGTTCTTGACATTGAAAAGTTTGCAAGACTTGCTCACTCACACGGTGTTCCGCTTATTGTTGACAACACTTTTGCAACCCCTGTCAATTGTCAGCCGATTAAGTGGGGTGCTGACATTGTTACTCACTCAACCACAAAATATATGGACGGTCACGCTGTTTCTGTCGGCGGTGCAATTGTTGACAGCGGCAACTTTGACTGGCTGAAATATGCCGACAAATATCCGGGACTTACAACTCCCGATGATTCATATCACGGCATTGTCTATGCCGAAAAATTCGGCAAGCTCGGCTACATTACAAAGGCTACTTCACAGCTTATGCGTGACCTCGGTTCAATCCAGTCACCGCAGAATGCTTTTTACCTTATGAATGGTCTTGAAAGTCTTCATGTGAGAATGGAAAGACATTGCAAAAATGCCCTTGAAATTGCAAAATTCCTCAAAGCTAATGACAAGGTTGCATGGGTTGATTATCCCGACCTTGAAGATGACAGGTATCACGCACTTGCTGAAAAGTATCTTCCAAACGGCTCATGCGGTGTAATTTCTTTTGCGGTTAAGGGCGGAAGAGATTGTGCTGTTAAATTTATGGACAGCTTAAAACTTTGCTGTATTGCTACTCATGTTGCAGACGCAAAGACCTGTATTCTTCATCCCGCAAGCCACACCCACCGACAGATGACGGACGAACAGCTCATTGAGGCAGGTATTGCACCCGATCTTATCAGACTTTCGGTAGGTCTTGAAAATGTTGATGATCTTATTGCCGACATCAGTCAGGCTCTTGATAAGATTTAATTTTCTTAAAAAGAAATTATACATAAATTTGCAAAAATAATTTACGGAGGGTTGAATATGTCAGCTTTTGTATCTGCGGTTATTGTTGCGGCAGGCGGTTCTGTGAGAATGGGAATTGCCGACAGCAAGCAGTTTATTCCGCTTTTGTCACGACCTGCAATTGAATACACCCTGAAGGCATTCCAAAAATGCCACCTTATTAAAGAAATTATAATTGTCTGCCGTGAACAGGATAACGACAGAATCAATAAAATTATCGAGCTTAACGGTTTCAGTAAGGTTTCAAAACTCGTCAAGGGCGGTGACAGCCGTGCCGACAGCGTGCGTAACGGAATCAGTGCGTGCAGTGAAAACTCCAAATACTATGCTATTCATGACGGTGCAAGACCGCTTATTACCGTTGAAGAAATTGAGCGTGTTGTTGAGGCGGCTTTTGATACGGGTGCGGCAACTCTCGGAACTTCCGTAAAAGATACAATCAAGGTTGTTGACGGTTTCAACAATATAGAAAGCACTCCTATCCGTTCACAGCTCCGTGCAGTTCAGACTCCGCAGGTTTTTGAGCGTGATCTGTACCGCTTTGCACTTGAAAATGCCGGCGATAATCTCATCAACTTTACAGACGATTGTTCGCTGATTGAAAACATGGGAGGCGAGGTCCTTGTTGTAAAGGGCAATGAGGAAAATATTAAACTGACAACCCCGATTGACATTGTGATTGCCGAGAGTATTCTCAAGTCAAGACAACAGGGTTGATTGTGCAAAGGAGATTTATATGAGAATCGGTCACGGATATGATGTGCATAAATTTGCCGAGAACAGAAAGCTGATAATCGGCGGTACAGAGATTCCCTTTGAACTCGGACTTCTCGGTCATTCGGATGCCGATGTGCTTGTTCACGCAATTATGGACGCACTTCTCGGTGCGGCGGCTCTCGGTGATATCGGAAAGCTGTTTCCCGATACAGATGAAAAGTATAAGGGCGCAGACAGTATTCTTCTTTTGAAAGAGGTGTGCCGTGTGCTTGCCGATTATAACTACAGAATTGTCAATATCGACTCAACCGTTATTGCTCAACAGCCAAAGCTGAAACCGCATATTGACGAAATGAGAAAAAATATCGCCAATGCCTGCGGAATTGATGTTTCGCTCGTCAGCGTTAAGGCTACTACCGAGGAAAAGCTCGGCTTTACAGGCAGACTTGAGGGCATTTCCGCTCACGCAGTTTGTCTTATCGAGCAGTACTAAAAAGTTACAGCTTAAAAAATGCACATATTTTATTACATACATTCGACACCTTGTTCATATTAATGAACGAGGTGTTTTTTATGTTAAGAAAGGCATTTGTTTCAATAACATTGTGTGCAGTGTTTTTATTGTCGCCGTTTGTCGGATTAAAAGTGAATGCTCTCAGTGCAAACAGCATATCCGCTCCGTCTGCCGTGCTTATGGAATCATCAACAGGCAAAGTTCTTTTTGAGAAAAATCCGCATGAACAAAGACCATGTGCGTCCGTAACAAAGGTAATGACGCTTTTGCTCGTCTTTGAGGCTGTTGACAGCGGGAAATTAAGCCTTGACGATGAAATTACGGCATCCGAACACGCCGCAAGAATGGGCGGAAGTGACATTTGGCTTGAAAAAGGCGAAACCATGAGTGCGGATGATATGATAAAGGCAACGGTTGTTGTATCTGCCAACGATGCGGCGGTTGCACTTGCGGAGCATATCAGCGGAAGCGAGGACGCTTTTGTTGAAAAAATGAACAGCCGTGCCAAAGAACTCGGAATGAACGACACCGTTTTCAAAAACTGTAACGGACTTGATGAGGAGGGGCATATAACCTCTGCCTATGATGTTGCGCTTATGTCAAGAGAGCTTACAAAGCATGAGAAAATTTTTGACTACACATCAATTTGGCTTGATAATCTTCGTGGCGGTAAAACTCAGATTGTCAACACGAACAAGCTGTTGAAAACCTATAACGGAATTACGGGATTGAAAACAGGCACAACCAACGATGCGGGTTGCTGTATGTCTGCAACCGCAACAAGGGGAGATGTTTCGCTGATAAGTGTTGTTCTCGGCTGTAAAACAGGCAAAGAGCGATTTGCAGATGCGGCGGCACTTCTTGATTACGGCTTTGCGAATGTTTCCGTGAAAGAATTAACACTTCCCGAAGATATGCCGAAAAGCATTGAAGTGGACGGCGGTATGACCGACAGCGTAAAGCTTGAATGTAAGGTTTCTTCAAAAATAGTGGTTGATAAAGGAAACGGTGCTAAAATTACAACCGAAATCGACCTGCCCGACAAGATTGACGCTCCCGTTGAAAAGAATAGAAAGATAGGTACGCTTACATATCTTGTAAATTCAAAAAAGGTGCAGAGCTTTGATATTTGTGCAGGCGATTCTGTTCAAAAAACAAGCTTCGGTGCATTGCTTGAATATGTGTTCGCCTCACTGATTTCGCTTTGATTTTGTCGGAAAATCAGGCGTTTGTGCATTGTTATTAAAAGCAGTGTAAAAAACAATGCGGGTTTATTTTAAAAATTCACAAATTGACCTTGCAAAAACGCTCATATTATAGTATAATAAAACAACAAAGATACTTATTGCGATTCTATTTTCGCTATAGGAATTTTGGAGGAATTTATAAATGGCAACAAAGTTAAATGACAAGTATTTAAGTGATTTTATCGGCGAACACGAATATGACGGTGTTGCTGCCGAAGTTAAAGCAGCTCACAAGGTGTTGCATGACGGCAGCGGCCTCGGCAACGACTTTTTGGGTTGGCTCAATCTTCCTACAGATTATGACAAGGAAGAGTTCGCACGCATCAAGAAGTGTGCAGAGAAAATCAAGAAAGATACTGATGTATTCGTTGTAATCGGTATCGGCGGTTCTTACCTCGGCGCAAGAGCGGCTATTGAATTTCTTTCATCACAGAACTACAACCTTACCTGCAAGGACACACCGCAGATTTTCTTCACAGGTAACTCAATCAGCTCATTTGCACTTGCAGAAATCATGGAGCTTTGCGAGGGCAAGGATGTTTCCGTAAATATGATTTCCAAGTCAGGTACAACAACTGAGCCTGCCATCGCTTTCCGTGTGTTCCGTGAAATGCTCGAAAAGAAGTACGGTAAAGAGGGCGCAAGAGAGCGTATTTACTGTACAACTGACAAGGCTAAGGGTACACTCAAGGCTCTTGCAGACGAAGAAGGTTACGAAACATTTGTTGTTCCGGATGATGTAGGCGGTCGTTTCTCGGTTCTCACAGCAGTAGGTCTTCTTCCTATCGCAGTTTCGGGTGCTGATATTGACGCTCTTATGCAGGGTGCCGCAACAGCTCAGAAAGAATTTGACAACGATGATTTAAAGACAAACGATTGTTACAAATATGCTGCAATCAGAAATATGCTTTACCGCAAGGGCAAAACTATGGAAGTTATGGTTTCTTATGAGCCGGCTTACACAATGATGTCAGAGTGGTTCAAGCAGCTCTTTGCAGAGAGTGAAGGCAAGGATAACAAGGGTATTTTCCCTGCAAGCGTTATCTTCTCAACAGACCTTCATTCACTCGGTCAGTACATTCAGGACGGCAGACGCACAATGTTTGAAACTGTTGTTCTCTTTGATAAATGTAAAAAAGAAGTTACTCTCGGTACAGACCCGACAAATGTTGACGGTCTTAACTTCCTTTCGGGCAAGACAATGGGATTCGTAAATCAGAAGGCTTTCGAGGGTACAGTTCTCGCTCATAATGACGGCGGTGTACCGAACATTGTTCTTAATGTTCCCGAAATGAACGAATCAGAGCTTGGCTATCTCATCTACTTCTTTGAGAAGGCTTGTGCTATTTCAGGTTATATGCTCGGTGTTAATCCGTTTAACCAGCCGGGTGTTGAAAGCTACAAGAAGAATATGTTCGCTCTTCTCGGCAAGCCGGGCTATGAGGATCAGAAGGCTGCTCTTGAGGCAAGACTCGGATAATTTCTTAATAAAGTATAACAACGGAGGAACTAATTATGGTTACTTTACTTATCGGTAAAAAAGGAACAGGCAAAACTAAAAAGCTCATCTCTCTTGCTAACGAGGCTGTTGCCGCTTCAACAGGCAATGTTGTTGTAATTGAAAAAGGCTCAAAGCTCACATATGATGTTACACATAAGGCAAGACTTATTGATACAGAGCAGTATCTCATCAGCGGTTATGATATGCTTTTCGGTTTTATCAGCGGTATCTGCGCAGGCAACTATGATGTTACTGACATTCTCGTTGACTCAACATTCAAGATTTGCCCGGAGGCTCTTGCAGGCCTTGAAACCTTCACAAAGAAGCTTCAGGATCTTGCCGAAACTGCATCAACTAACATTGTTCTCCTTATTTCTGCTGACGAAAGCGAAATTCCGGAGTCAATCAATGCTGTTTGCAGAAAAGTATAATTATACTAATTGATACTTAAAAACAAACTTATCCCTCTCGTTTTTCGGGAGGGATTTTTGTATATACAACTGTATAAATTTAGCACCTCAGTCAATAATAGAAACGGAGGTGCTTTTTTATGAGCGATTATTATAACAACAGAAAGAAAAAACGCAGTCGCCGTGAAAAAATCGGATTTTACACGGCTTGCTCAATTTGTCTGATTGCCGTTTGCATGGCGGTGTACTCAACCTACAATACATTATCAGTGCCAAGTGCAAAAACTCCTGCCGCAACTCAAAGCAATGAGGTTAAGGTTAATGAAAATGTCACGGGTGTAACCCAAACCTTGCCCGAGGTTAAGCTTGATGTCGAAGTTCCTACCATTGCGGCAACCGAAGAACCGTCAACAAATCCGAGAGAAAGTTCAAAAAACGCTCTTGAAACAATGCTTTCAACAGATTTGAGCCTGAACTATCCGCTTAATTCAAACAATGTTGTTCGTGAGTACAGCGAAAAAAGTGTTTATTTCAAAACTTTGAATGTATGGAAACCGCACACGGGAGTTGATTTCGGCGGCAAGCTCGGCGATGATGTAACCGCAATGACGGGCGGAGTAGTTACTAATGTTTGTGAGGATAAAATGCTCGGCAAAATCGTTGAAATTTCAACCGACAATGTCATATGCAGATATTGCGGACTTGGCTCGGTTGATGTAAACAAGGGTGATTCAATCGATGTCGGGAAGAAAGTCGGTACAATCGGCGCAGTCCCCTTTGAGGCGGGGGACGAAAACCATATACACATTGAAGTGAAGATTGATGGCAAGTACGCCGATCCGCTTTCTTTTATAAATAACAATGAATAATTGCGATTTTGACGCATACAATATTAAGGCAAGCCCTCGTTTCGTTTTAAGGGGCAACAAAAAGGCGGATACTTTTGATTGAGTATCCGCCTCTTTTTTGATTTTATGTCAATGATAAAAAATCACGGTAAATAAATTAAAATTCTGTCCGAAAAGCGATTATCTTTCGCTCTCGTGCCATTCTTCGTTACCAAAGATAAAATCATCAAGATCCATAATGACAAATTTCATATAGTACACCTCCTTAATAAAACAATATAGTATATTCAGGAAATGCTCGAATATGAGTGTTATTTTTTATTTGAGTCACAAATATTGATGTAACTTATAATAATGTCAACGGCCTGATCAACTGTAATGTTAGTGCTGTTAAGGCACAAATCATAGTTGTCTGCAAGACCCCATTTCTTCCCTGAATAAAAACTATAGTAATTTGCTCTGTTCTTGTCTGCCTTCAAAACTGCCTGTTTGGCTCTGGCAGGGTCAATGTCCTGTCTGTCAACAGCTCTTTTAATTCTCTTATCAAGATCAGCATAAATATATACCTTCACAAGCTTCGGATTATTTTTAAGAACATAGTCGGCGCATCTACCGACAACAACGAAATTTTCCTTTTCTGCAAGCTGCTTGATAATCTTGTGCTGTAAAATGTAAAGACGGTCATTAACCGGCAGGTCGCCCACTGAAGAAAAGTTGTTACCGTAATTGTACAGTCCCACAGACAATGAATACAAAAGACTGTTGGTAGCTCTTTCGTCAGCATGCTTGAATACCTCGGGAGATACACCGCTCTCTTTAGCGGCAATAGAAATGAGCTCCTTATCATAAAATGATATACCAAGCTTCTCGGCAAGTGCTTTACCGATATCGTGTCCGCCTGAACCATACTGTCTTGTAATGGCGATAATTCTGTCAAAACTCATAACTAAACCTCCCGGTATTTGCAATTTGTAAAGTTGTACAGCAGCAACATTAAGTAGTTAAATGTCAAAACTATATCGCTTTACATATACTATAATAACACATTTTTGCGAAAAGTCCAGTCTGTAAAAACAAATTTTACGAAATTTGTACAAAACGAACAAATAAGTCTTATCCAAATTATATAAATGCACAATACAATTGGGTGCGAAATTACATTTAAAGGATAAGAACAAATTTCTTTTTACATATATATGTATATGAAGAGGGATTCAGCGTGTAAAAGGCAGAATAATAGTGAAAAGGTATTAAAAATCAGATAGAATAAAGAATAATATGGAAAATTTGCCGATAATGTAAAAAAGATAAAAAAATTGTCAAAAAGGGGTTTACAAAAGAGGGAAGTGCTGATATAATATCAACTGTTGCGCTGAGAGGCGAGGCAGACAAGAGAAA
>ERZ1035041.953-NODE-953-length-10739-cov-4.300168_pt1 | contig 10739 bp, 9 predicted proteins | sample MGYA00520684_ERZ1035041 | MGnify/ENA primary metagenome ERZ1035041 (study PRJEB33766, sample SAMN09781699) | gut metagenome | biome: gut microbiome | host: Homo sapiens | place: Madagascar | study: EMG produced TPA metagenomics assembly of the PRJNA485056 data set... | reverse complement strand
TGGCCGAGGTGCGCGCCTGCGAGAACCTGAAGGAGAGCAAGAAGCTGCTGCACCTGACCGTGTTCGACGGCGAGCGCGAGCGCTGCATCCTGTCCGGCATCGCCAAGTGGTTCAAGCCGGAAGACCTGATCGGCAAGAAGATCGGCATCGTGTGCAACCTGGCACCCCGCCCGATGATGAAGGGCAAATATGTCAGCGAGGGCATGATCTTCGCTGCGGACACCGCAGACGGCGGCTGCTCCATTGCTTTCTACGGCGATGATGTCCCCGTGGGCAGCCGCATCCACTAAGCCGCCATGCAGGAAAACAAGACGCTTTCCAGAGCGGAAAAACTGGATCGTATCTTCGGCACACCGGTGTGTGCCGTGCTGCTGGCTATTTTCTGCAATGTGCTGTGGGGCTCGGCCTTTCCCTTCATCAAGCTGGGCTACCGGCTGTTCGCCATTGATTCCAGCAGCACCGCATCCATTTTCTGCTTTGCCGGTGTGCGGTTCACGCTGGGCAGTTTTCTGGTTCTGCTGGGCAGTATCCTGCTGCAAAGCCGGATGCCCCGCCTGCCCCGGGGCAAGGTGGCGGCAGAGTGCTGCGCGCTGGGTCTGTGGCAGACCACCGCACAGTATGCCTTCTACTACATCGCCGTGGCGATGCTCACCGGTGCCTTTGGGGGCATCCTGAACAGCACCCAGAGCTTTCTGGGGGTCATCTTCGCCCACTTCCTTTATGGCAATGCGGACCGCATGACCCCTGCCAAAACGCTGGGCTGCGTCGTGGGCTTTGCGGGCGTGCTCATCGGCACGCTGGGCAACCACGGCAGCGGCAGCGGCTGGGGCGTATTCTGCATGATGGCGGCAACCGTCATATTCACCCTGTCCGGCCCGTGGAACAAGTCGGTCACCAAAAAGGCCGACAGCTTCGGCGTCTGCTTCATCAACCTGTTCGTGGGCGGCGTGGCGCTGTTCCTCATTGGCACTGCCATGGGCGGTCGGCTGCAGGTGCAGAGCGCGCTGGCGGTGGTGGTCATGCTGTATCTGGCCTTCATCTGCGGCGCAGGCTATGTGCTGTGGGCCCTGCTGATGAAGAACAACCCGGTCAGCCGCATCGCCATCTTTGGCTTCGTGAACCCGGTGGTCAATGTGCTGCTGAGCGCAGTGCTCAACGGCGAACCGCTGTTCCGCTGGCAGTATCTGGCGGCGCTGGTGTTCGTGTGTGTGGGCATCTGGCTGGTGAACAAGGCCCCCGCCAAAAAGGAGAGCAAATGACCGGCCCCATCTTTGACACCCATGCGCACTACAGCGCCCACGCCTTCGACACCGACCGCTTTGCCCTGCTGGACAGCCTGCCCGGCAAGGGTGTGGTGGGCGTGTGCGAACAGGCCACCCACTCCGGCGACGCACCCCGCGTGCTGGAGCTGGCGCACCGCTACCCGTGGGTGGTGGCAGCCATTGGCATCCACCCGGAAAGCCTGCTGGCCCCGGAGGACTGCGGCGAGGACGGCCCGGCACCCACGGTATCGGTGTACGGCGGCGACTGGGCCGCTGAGATGCGCGCGCTGGCCCCGTACTACGACGACCCGAAAGTGGTCGCTGTGGGCGAGTGCGGGCTGGACTACCACTGGCCCGTGCCGAAGGACGCCCAGCTCGCCATGTTTGAGGCCCACATCCGGTTGGCGCTGGAGCTGGACAAGCCCATCATCGTGCACGACCGCAACGCCCACGCAGATGTATACGCCCTGCTGAAACAGTACCAGCCGAAAGGCATCGTGCACTGCTATTCCGGCAGTGCAGACGACGCTGTGTGGCTGGCAAAGCAGGGGCTGTATATTGGCCTCGGTGGTGCCTGCACCTTCAAAGGTGCAAAGCGGGCAGCCAAGGCCATCAGCGCCCTGCCGCTGGAACGCATCGTGCTGGAGACCGACTGCCCCTACATGGCCCCGGAGCCGGTGCGCGGCACCCGCTGCGACAGTTCCCTCATCCGCTATGTGGGCGAGTACATCGCGCAGGTGAAGGGCGTCCCCGCCGAGGAGGTGTTCCGTGTAACCACGGAAAATGCCCGCCGGGTGTACGGACTGTAAAATTTTTTCGCAAGTTGCACAGGTTCAGGCCCGTGCTTCTGTATAAATGAACAAGTAAAATCCAAACTGTTATAAGGAGATTTCTACCATGAAAGCACGTATCCCCAAACACCGCGAGTTCATCATCAACTTCCCCGACAGCATCGACCAGAACAAGGCCAACGAGGGCTGGGCAAAGCTGCAGCAGATCGTGGAGGACTACAAGAAGGCCCACAACGGCGCTTCCGTCTACGCTGCCACCTTCATCGAGGACTGCGAGCCTGAGGTCAAGAAGCTGCAGGAAGAGTACGGCTTCGAGTACACGGTTGAGTACGTTCAGTAATTTCTGACGTCAAAAATCCCCTCTGTGCAGATGTGCAGAGGGGATTTTGCTTTTTCAGGGGTACAAAAGCTGTTCGCAACGGTACGTTGCGCCTGTTCCTGCCCGAATCGGTAGACTCCGGCCGCTTTACCTGTTATACTTTTCTTAAAGGCTGACCCGCAGGTCAGTCCACAGGAGGAAGAACCTATGACGCTCGGAGAAAAGATACAGATCCTGCGAAAGCAGAACGGCCTTTCGCAGGAAGCACTCGCCGAAAAACTGGCTGTCACGCGGCAGACCGTGTCCAAGTGGGAGCTGAATCGCTCCATGCCTGACCTGGATTTCATCGCCCGGCTCAGTGAGCTGTTCCATGTGTCGGCGGATTACCTGATCAAAGACGAAATGACCGCCCCGGACAAGCCGCCTGTACAAAAGAAAGCATTCCGTTTTACCGAAAAGACAAAGCACACCCTGCTGACAGCAGTTTCCGCATTGGAGCTGACCTCCGTTTTGGTGTGTCTGGTCTGCGACTACTTCACCGCAGGTTCTTTGTCGTGGTCGCTCATTGCCATTGCCGCAATGGCCGCGGGGTGGTTCGTTCTTCTGCCCGTCCTGACCGCAAAAGAAAAGGTCATTTTCAAGACCCTGCTGGCCGCAAGCACCGTGCCATTTCCCTTGCTGGCCGTACTGGCTTTGCTTTTGAAAAGCGCCATTGTTTTCACATTGGGGAGCTGCATCTCTCTGGTCTGCATTGCGGCCGTCTGGGGCATTTACAATATCTTCCGCAAAAACCGCGCCCGTCTCTGGCGTGCTCTGGGCTTTGCCCTGCTGGTGATCCTGCCGGTGCCTGTTATCATTACATCTCTTGCCGCCCATTTTCTGCCGCAGGCACAAATCGACTTGACCTCCACGCTGTTCAACAGCGGGATCACGGTGATTTTGTTGCTGGCATGTTTTGGCGAGGACTATCTGCGCCGCAAAAAACAGGAGGAACCATGAAAACCGTTTTACTGCACGGGTTAGGGCAGACCGCGAAAGACTGGGCATCCATTGCAGAACAGCTCTCTTCGGACGCAGACTGCCCAGAGCTTTTTGCTCTGGCGCAAAGCGGCCTCAGCTATCCGCAGATTTTAGCAGGACTGGAAAAGCGCTATGCAGACACTGCAGAGCCGCTTCGCATCTGCGGGCTTTCTCTGGGTGGGATGCTTGCACTGGATTATGCCATCCGGCACGGGGAAAAGGTCGACTCGCTGATTTTGATTGGCATACAGTGCAAAGTGCCGCGCCTGCTGGTAGACTTCCAAAATCTTCTGTTCCGCTGGATGCCGGACAAGGCATTTGCCGACACAGGGCTTTCTAAACGCAATACGATAAATTTGGCTCATTCCATGCGTGAACTGGATTTCACGGGTAAACTTCAGGAAGTCAAATGCCCCGTCACCCTCCTCTGCGGTGAAAAGGATCGCCCGAACCGAGCCGCCGCCAAACAGCTGAAAAAGCTCCTGCCACAGGCGGAACTGCTGATCGTTCCCGGCGCAGGGCACGAAGTGAACCAGGATGCACCGGAAGTGATCGTGGAACTGCTCAGCCGGTAAAGACCCCCACACACAAAATAAGGCTCATATCCTGCACAGTCCGTGCGGATATGAGCCTTTCTGTTTTTATTTACTGTTCCACCTTGCTCAGCAGGATGCGGTCGTTGTCCAGATTCTTGCCGGCATTCTCGCGGAACTTCTCTAACAAATCGTCCACGGTCATCCGGCTGCGCTCCTCGCCCTTCACGTCAAAGACGATGCGGCCCGCATCCATCATCAGGGTGCGGTTGCCCAGCTCCAGTGCCTGATGCATGTTGTGGGTGACCATCAGGCAGGTGATCTTTTTTTCCGCCACGATGCTCCGGGTCAGCTCCAGCACCTTTTCGGCGGTGGCAGGGTCCAGCGCGGCGGTGTGCTCGTCCAGCAGCAGAAGCTTCGGCGTGACCAGCGTTGCCATGAGCAGGGTCAGTGCCTGCCGCTGTCCGCCGGACAGCAGGCCCACCGGCTGCTTCATACGGTCCTCCAGCCCCATATCCAGCAGGGACAGCTTCTCGCGGAACACTTCCTTGTCCTTGCGGGAGATGCGGGAGAAGATGGCGTGGGGTGCGGTGCCGGCCCGCAGATAGGCCAGCGCAAGGTTCTCCTCGATGGTCATGTTGGGGGCAGTGCCCTTGAGCGGGTCCTGAAACAGGTGACCGATGACCTTGCTGCGCTGGTGTTCCGGTTCAAAGGTGATGTCCTGCCCGCCCAGAAGGATGCTGCCCTCGTCGGCGATGAAGCCGCCGGTGATGGCATTGAACAGGGTGGATTTGCCCGCGCCGTTGGAGCCCACGATGGTGGCAAAATCGCCTGCTTCCATGTGCAGGCTGACCCCGTTCAGCGCCACTTTTTCGTTGACGGTGCCGGGGTTGAAGGTCTTGTGCAGGTCATTCAGCTGAAGCATTTCCATCTTACTGTCCCTCCTTGCCGGTGGTCACACGGCTGCGTGCCCCGCGCTTGCGCTGCTCGAAAGCAACTTTTTCCTTGATGGCGGGCATCGAAATAGCGATGGCCACGATGATGGCAGACACCAGCTTCATGGCGGCGGCAGGCACGTTGAACCGCAGCGCCACTGCCACGATGAAGCGGTACAGGCAGCTGCCGAACACCACACCGATGATGCGGCGCAGCATGGTGCGCTTGCCAAGCAGGGTCTCGCCGATGATGAGGGACGCCAGCGCGATGGTCACCATGCCGGTGCCTACGTTGATGTCGCAGCTTTTCTGGTACTGTGCCAGCAGACCGCCGGACAGCGCGCACAGCGCACCGGAGATGCACAGGCCCACCGTGATGGTGAAGGCCGGGTTGATGCTGGAAGCGCGCACCATGGCAGCATTGTCGCCGGTGGCGCGGATGGACAGGCCCAGCCGGGTGCCGAGGAAGCCCAGCATCGCTGCGCCTGCCAGCACGATGATGACCAGCGCGATCACCAGCTTATACCAGCCGCCGAGGAAGCTCAGCGGGCCCTTTGCCAGCGAGAAGATGGTGTCGGTCTTGACCAGCGACATGGTGGACGAGAAGCCCATCACGGCCAGATTGATGGTGTAAAGGCCGGTGTTGACGATGATGCCGGCCATGATGCTCTCCACGCCGAGGCGGGTCTGCAGAAAGGCCGTGACAAAGCCGGAGCACACGCCCGCCGCCATGGCCGCAAACAGGGCCAGAACGGGGTGGCCGGTCAGAGCCACCTGGCAGGCCACCGCGCAGCCCAGGGTAAAGCAGCCGTCGGTGGACAGGTCTGCAATGTTCAGAATGGAATAGCTCAAGAACAGCGCCAGCGCGACTAGGGCATAGATACAGCCCAGTTCCAGCGCCGTCTGCAGGACGTTGAGCGAAAAGATACTCGCCAGCATGTGTGTGCTCCTTTTAACATTATGTATTTTAGAACGACCCTCTCAGGCCGCTTCGCGTCCAGCTCTCCCGAAGGGCGAGCTTTTATTGGGACGGAAAACTTTTCCTATAGCCGCCAAAAGCTCCCCCTTTCGGGGGAGCTGGCAAAACCGTCAGGTTTTGACTGAGAGGGTTATCTTTAAGAGAAGTTCTCTGCGGTGGTCACTTCCACGATCTCGGTGCAGTAGGGCTTGAAGGCTTCCTTCACGGTGTCGAGGTCGAGGCCCAGGGCTTCGCAGGTCTCAGTGTTGATGGTCACGATGCCGTTGTCGAAGGTCTGGTACGGCATATCGGAAGCGCTCTTGCCGTCGCAGAGGATCTCGGCCACCATGTCGGCGGTGGCTTCGCCCAGCTGGACGTAATCGACGCCGTAGCCCACGAAAGCACCGTTCAGGGCAAAGCTGTCGGCACCGGTGTAGTGCTGGACGCCTGCTTCGGTGAAGGTCTCGTAGATGGACAGCTCTGCGGTCATAATGGTGTTGTCGGTGGGGGTGAACACCGCCTTGACGCCGGATGCGATCAGAGCCTCGGCTGCCATCTGCACCTCGGCGGTGGTGGTGCCGTTCTTCTCAATGTACTTGATGCCCTTTGCCTCGCAGAAGGTCTTGGCGTCTGCAATGGCCTGCGTGGAGGAGTCCTGACTGAGGTCATACAGCAGGCCGATGGTGTCAATGTCCGGGTTGACGGCCAGGATCAGGTTCATGATGGCGTCGGTGTTCAGCGCATCGGAGGTGCCGGTTATGTTCTCGCCGCCGTCAAAACCTGCAGCAGCGGGGTCGGTGACAGCAGAGTAGACAACGGGGATATCGGTATCTTCCACGGCGGCCAGCATGGTGGCGGCGGTGGGGGTCGCCACAGCCACGATCACGTCCACGCCATCGCCCACCAGATCGGCGCCGATCTGGTTCAGGTTGGACTGGTCGGCCTGTGCATTGGCGTAGTAGTCGGCGTAGTCAAAGGTCACGCCCTTCTCCTTGCCCAGCTCATCCAGGCGGCTCTCGACGGACGCCACGATCTGGTTCAGGGATGCATGATCGACGTAGTTGACGATGCCCACCTTGAAGGTCTGGCCGCCCTCAGCTGCAGCAGATGCGGCAGCGGAAGAAGCGGTGGTGCTGGAAGCGGAGCCGCCGCAGCCGGTCAGTGCCAGTGCGGAAACGGCGGAAGCTGCCATAGCGGCCTTCAGGAAGCTGCGGCGGGAGATCATGGTAACGTTTTTCATAATAAATAACTCCTTTCCCGGAGCGGGCGGCCCAAAAAATTATAAATAAAAGACCCGCTCCCTTTGCGGGACGGGTCTTACAAAAAACGACCCTGTCCCTGTGTGTTCATCCACAAGGACAGGATCGGTAAAATACGATTCTGCGGTGCCACCTTGCTTGCCCTGCTCTCAAAACGCAGAGCCTCTCACGGAGAGCCAACACTCCCCTGCCCTGTAACGGAGGCTTCCGTCCCAAGCTACTGAAAATGCGCTGGCATCTCGTTTGCCCGGCCCTCGGCGGCCCACGAATCTCTGCCCCGCTCTCGCCCGTTTTCACTGTCCGAGCTCACTGAAGATGCGCTGTGCAGGTTCTCCTCCGCCTCATCGGTTTGATTGCATTATACACTTTATCTGGATAAAGTCAAGAGGCAATTGCAAAATTTTATTTTTTCTCCGGGGCAAAGTCATTCTTCCGGCGCTTGCGCCAGACAAAGTATGCCGTGTACACCAGCCACACGCCGATGCCGCCAAGGGTCAGCGGGCGGCTCAGCCGGATGCCGTCGGGCTGATACACAAAGTCGATGGTGTTCTCCCCTGCCGGGCAGAGCACCGCCATCAGGCCTTCGTCCACCTCCACGATCTCGGTCTCCTGCCCGTTGACATAGGCTGTGAAGCCGTCGTCGTAGGGCACCGAGAAGAACACAAGGTTCTCTTTGCCCAGCGTGATCTCGGCGTGGAAGCCGGAATTGTTCATCTCAAACACGCTGGCGGCCGTGGCGCGGCGGTCAGCGCAGTCCTGCACGTACTCCTCGTAATACAGATCATTGAGCTTGTCGTCCGGCAGATGGGTCAGGTACTTGCCGTAGGTCTCAGCGGCTTCATCCGGCAGCACCAGCGCCCGCATCAGCAGGTTCGAACGGGTCGTCTTGACCGTGTCCTCGTACTCGCTCTCGGTGAGGTAGTAGTCGTAGGTGAAGCCCATGGGCACATAATTCGTGTTGCGGTAGAGCACATAGCCGTCCTTTGCGCTGTCGTAGACCCAGCCGTCGTCGGCTTCGGCTTCAAAGGCGCCCTGCTTTTCCGGCGTGGTGATGAGGTATTCCACGCTCAGCAGGCCCCGCAGTGCGTAGTTGGAAAGCTCCGGCTCGCTGCGCACATCCCGCTTGACCCCCAGCGCCGGATAAAAGCTGAGGATGCTGGGCGCGGCCGTGCTGCCAAAATACTGCAGGCAGCTCTTGTCCAGCCACATGCCGATGTTATCATGAATTTTGTAGGTGTCGATGCGGTAATCGCCCTCGGGCAAGTCGTTTTTCAGCAGCAGAGCGTTGGTGTCCTGCTCCACGAGGTCGCTGTCGGTGTACCACTGGCCGAACTTGCCAATGCCGATGTGCACCACGCTGAACAGGAAGGCGAATGCCAGCACCGCCGCCGTCATGCGCTGGGCAAAGCGGCTGTCTGCCCGCCATTTGCCACAGATATAGCGGTAGACCAGCAGCCCCAGCAGGCCGAAGCCCAGCACCGCGCAGTACTGGCCGGGGTTCTTGAGCACGCCGAAGGACCAGCTGCCGGTGTCGCCGTCCTGCACCGGCACCACGGCAAAGGCCAGCGTGGCGATCATCAGCCAGCTGATGCCGCCCGCAGGGGAATCCAGATCGGTGTTGTGGTCTTCCAGCGCGTTCACCGTCATGGCGGCAAGGATCAGCACCGGCATATAATACCAGCGCGCATAGTAGCTGGAATTGAGGGCGTAGAACGCACTGTTCAGGATGGGCACCAGTGCGAACACGGCGCAGGTGGCCACGATGCGCTTTTTGCTGTCGCCGCGGCGGGCGCGCCAGTAGGCCACCGCACCGGCCAGGCTGCACAGCGGCAGGTAGGCCGACATGCTGGTCCACTTGATGACGCCCTCGGACCAGATGGAGGTGAGATAGGGCGAATCCGGCGGCATGATCCAGCTGACGAGGATGGCAAGGTACTGCTGCACCTTGCTGTAGGTCAGGAAGCCCCAGCCGGAGGAAAGGTCCACCGTGCGGGGGTTCTGCAGCAGCGAGAGGATGGCCGGCACCAGCAAAAGGCTGCCCATGGCCACGCCCAGCAGGCTTTCGAAGGCCAGCAGGCCGAACTTTTTCACCGTGAGACGGAAGTCGCCGGTACTGAGCTTGCACACAAAGTAGATGGCAAGGAACACCACCTGCCCGATGAAGAAGAAGTAGTTGTTGAAAAGGTTCACCGCCACCCAGAAGGCAAACCAGCTGTGCTTGTTTTCATAGAGCACTTCGTCCAGCGACCACAGCAGATACGGGAACAGGGCCACCACGTCCACAAAGTGGTTGAAGAAAATGTTGTACACCGCAAAGCCGGAGAAGGTGTAAAGGCAGGCACCCAGCACCGCATAGTCGATGTTTTTGACGTAGCGGCGCAGGTAAAGGTACGCGCCGCCGCCCGCCACGGCAAATTTGAGCACGAGAAGCGGCACCATGAGGTAGGGCAGCCACTTCTGCGGGAAGATGAGCGAAAAATAGAAGAACGGCGAACCGTACAGGTAGAACGAGTAGGCGTTCATGACGCCGCTGCCAAGGTCGGTGGCCCAGGAGAAGGTATTGCGCACCGAGGTGAACGCACTGTCCGGGTAGCCTGCGCCCTTGAAAAAGCCGTTCATATACCGGTAAAAGCTGATCTGCTGGCTGTTGAAATCGCCTGCATAGTGGAAAAAGCCGCCGTCGATGATATAGAACGGCAGGAAAAATAACGCGGCCGTCAGGGCACACAGCGCCACCGTCCGCCAGAATTTATCCTTTTTTTGCCCCAGCAGCTGCGGCTGCCGGGCGGTACCAGACCACTCCATGAGTTCCTCTTTTCTCTGCCGCTGGGGCAGAATGTTGATGTTCTTTCTGTATAGTATAGCACGGGCACGCGGTTAAAAAAAGAACTTTTCTTCACCAAAGGCTTGACAAGCCCCTGCCGGGCAGGTATGGTGAAGAAAAGTCCGCATCTGCAAAGGAGGAGACTGCCCATGCTGTATCCGTTCAGCGCCCTGCTGGCCCGCATGAAGTACATCACCCGCTGGAGCCTGATGCACTCCACCCGGGCCGAATCTCTCAGTGAGCACACCTGCGATACCGCGCTGCTGGCACACATGCTGTGCCTGATCGCGCGGCGGTACACCGGCACCCCCTGCCGCCCCAAAACGGTGGCAGTGGCGGCGCTGTACCACGACGCACCGGAGATCATCACCGGCGACATGCCCACGCCCGTCAAGTATGCGAACCACGCCCTGCGGGACGCCTACAAGGCGCTGGAGGCCGAGAGCGTGCGCAGCATGACCGGCCTTTTGCCGGAAGAACTGGGCGAGGAGATCTTCCCCTTCATCTCCGGGGAGCTGCTCACCGCCGAAGAAAAGCGGCTGCTGAAAGCGGCCGACCGGCTCAGCGCCCTCATCAAGTGCATGGAGGAGCAGCGCAGCGGCAACCACGAATTTGATGCCGCACTCACGCAGCAGCGCGCCGCACTGGAAGCCATGCACTGCCCGGAAGCCGACTGGTTCATGGCCCACTGCCTGCCCTGCTATACCCAGAATCTGGATGAGCTGACCCGGCAGGACGTTGCAGTAGGGTCAGTGGGTCGGTAGTTCCTCCTCGGACACGAAACGGGCCATTCCATCGCCCGCCCTACCGCCTGCGGCGGCAGGGTCCCACCCCAGCG
>ERZ1035041.951-NODE-951-length-10768-cov-3.953048_pt1 | contig 10768 bp, 9 predicted proteins | sample MGYA00520684_ERZ1035041 | MGnify/ENA primary metagenome ERZ1035041 (study PRJEB33766, sample SAMN09781699) | gut metagenome | biome: gut microbiome | host: Homo sapiens | place: Madagascar | study: EMG produced TPA metagenomics assembly of the PRJNA485056 data set... | reverse complement strand
TAAATATACGTAATTTCAAAACTCTTCTCACTCTTTTAGTTTACAGAAGAACAAAGATACGATATCTAAGTTTGGGCTCCTTTGCTAACAAGGGCAAATTTATCATTCTTTAACGAAATAACTTCTTTCCAGGAGTTAATTATGCCATCGAAGCAACCTTTCGTGTAGCCATGAATAATAGTACAACAGCTGCGATAATAATTGACTTCGGATCAAGGCTTGAAGTGCCATGATTAATCATACCGATAAATACTTCTCTTATGGTTCCCCAAGTTGCTTCCAATCCACCTAACCATACAAAAAGTGCGGCCGCCACAGTCATCACGAAAGCGCTCCAGATACGAGCCAGGCGATTACTACGATCGGGTAAGTGGTGCATGACACGGCGACTGAATCCGTTATCTGCTATTTCCTGCTTGTTTTCTGCGAAGAAATCGCGCAAGAGCTTATCATTGTCTATTTCTGTCATAACCGTTTTGTTTTAAATACGTTGCTAATTTTTCTTTCCCGCGTGACAGATGGCTTTTCACTGTCCCTGACGGTACTCCTACAATCCCTGCAATTTTGTCGATACTAATGTCCTCCATGTAGAACAACGTGATGCAGGTTCTTTCCACTTCTTTAAGCATTTTGAGTGACTGGTAGACATCCATTTTTTGCCCGATATTCTCCTGTTCGGTGCTGTTGATGGCGTCTATTTCTCTTGTATCCAAGTCGGCTGTCTCTTTCCGGCTGCGAATATAATCATAAAAAACATTATAAGCAATACGATACAGCCACGTAGAGAAACTTGACAAGTTCCGGAAAGAGGCAATGTTCGTATATGCTTTGATAAATGTATCTTGCGCAAGGTCGTCACTCAATTCGCTGTCGCCGCAAGTCAGGTTCAGGAAGAATCGCCGGATGGGCGACTGATACTCCTTCACCAACTGGTCAAAGGCCCTGGTGTTCTTGAACACCACGACCTGTGCGACTAACGATATATCATTGAGTTGGCTCATTTATTCTCGTCGTTCTTTTCTTCGTTTACTCCTTTGTCTTTCTCTTCGGATTCGGAAGGGATGATTTCGAAACTATCGGTTCTAACGTTATTCGGGTTCTTTTTTTCATCCTTATTACCCGTATACATCCGGGTAGCATTTGCGTCTTGAGTCTGTTGTTTACTACCGATAATCCATTGTCCGATACCCATGAATGTAACGAGTAAGCCGATAGCTCCAATTCCGAATTCGCCGGTGATTGCCCAGAGGAAGATGAAAAGACCGATACCCGTAAAAGTGTTCTTGATGCCTTGTGAACGCGAATCGACTGTTTTGTTTTCGCGGATAAACTCTGCCGGAAGCGGTTGGCCGGCAGCAAGTGCCTGTTCGGCAAGGCGATAACGTGCTTTCCGGTTTTTATAACGGAAGAAGAAGATTACAAATAGAATGAATACCGGAAATCCGAATACAGCAATGATTGCAATGATTGCTACCAGAATACCTCCGCCGGCACTAACATTGTGGAAGGGGAAATCGCTGTCATCCGAATCGAATGTGAAGCTGGCTTTGCCATGAGTGGTGCTAACATTACTTGAGTTTGCATTTACGTCTGCAGAATCAGCATCTGCTGTGTCTACACCAATCACTGTGACAGCAGTATTGTTCGTATTTGCTTTATTGTCTTTGGTCACAGTTACTTTTACTTTCCCGATGGAATCACGAACAACGGTGGTCTGGGCAACAGCCAGTGTGCAAGTGGTCAGTACAACCATCAATGCTAATAGAAAATTTTTCATATCAATAGTTTTTTAATTTATTTCTTTATCTGTTAGACGTAGTTAATATCATAGAAAGTTGCAAAGAGACGAAATATTTTTGATATTTGCGGAAATTAATAAACGAAAGATGGAATTACCTGCTTCTTTTATAGACTACACCCGCGCTCTATTGGGCGATGAAGAATACGACAAACTGGCTGTTGCCCTCCAACAGGAACCACCGGTTAGCATCCGGTTGAATCAATTGAAAATCAATCATTCTTTATCGGATAAAGTACCTTGGTCTTCCGAAGGATTCTATTTGGAGGAGCGTCTCACTTTCACGTTCGATCCCTTATTCCATGCAGGCTGTTATTATGTTCAGGAAGCTTCTTCCATGTTTGTGGAGCAGGTACTCCGGCAATATATCACGGGACCGGTGAAGATGTTGGATCTTTGTGCGGCTCCCGGTGGAAAATCGACTCATGCCCGTAGTGTACTTCCCGAAGGGAGCCTGTTGGTAGCCAATGAGGTAATCCGGAATCGTTCGCAGATTCTTGCTGAAAACCTGACGAAGTGGGGACATCCGGATGTGGTAGTGACCAATAATGATCCGGCAGATTTTTCGGCTTTACTCTCTTTCTTTGATGTGATTCTTACAGATGTTCCCTGTTCCGGTGAAGGTATGTTCCGTAAAGACCCGGTAGCTGTGGAAGAGTGGAGCCCCGAGAATGTGGAAATCTGTTGGCAGCGCCAGCGACGGATTATTGCAGATATCTGGGATGCGTTGAAGCCCGGAGGTATTCTTATATATAGTACGTGTACATTTAATACAAAAGAGGATGAAGAGAATGCACGTTGGATTCAACAAGAGTATGGGGGCGAACCATTAACTGTGCAGGTGCAGGAGAATTGGAATATAACAGGAGATCTTTTGTCAGATAAAGGGGATCATTCTAAATCTTCTATTCCCGTCTATCATTTTTTCCCTCATAAGACGAAAGGTGAAGGCTTTTTTCTGGTGGCTTTTCGTAAGCCGGAGACGGAAGAAGAGATCCCAGTATCTTCTTTCGCCAAAGAGAAAGCTTTCAAGAAGAAGGATAAGAAAGGAACAGCAGCATCTTCTCCTGTATCGAAAGAATATCTGAATATGGCTAAAAGTTGGTTGAATGATGAAAATTCGGACAAGTATATTTTATTGGCGGAAGGAACAAATATCCGAGCTTTCTCACAGTACTATACTAATGAATTGGCGACGATGAAACAAAGCCTGAAAATCGTGTCGGCAGGGATTGAAATAGGCGAAGTGAAAGGAAAGGATTTGATCCCTAACCATGCGTTGGCAATGTGTACCTCACTTTTATGCCGGGAAGCATTCGCTACGGAAGAAATAAGTTATGAACAGGCCATCACATATTTACGAAAAGAGGCCATTACCTTACCGGTAACAGCCCCTCGTGGATATGTTTTGCTTACTTATCGGCATATTCCTCTCGGATTTGTGAAGAACATCGGCAATCGTGCCAATAATCTTTATCCGCAAGAATGGCGCATCCGTAGTGGATACTTACCGGAAAATATACGCATCTTATCAGAATACGTTACTGATTAAGGCAGTATTCCCGCAGGTATTTCCTGTTGGGAAAGACTAAAGCTAAGCTGTCTGCCTTTTCCGATTTCTGTGCCTTCAGCTATTTCTTCCAGCGTGTAGGAAGGAGGAGGTGCAGGTGATGTCCGCGTTTCTCCAATAGGCGGAGTGTTCCAGTTCAGATTTAGGCTTTTATCCAACCGATGAAATAAGTACGAGTTTCCCCATATTATGAATTTATGATCGGAAACAGGTGTTGCCATATCTTCCGAAAAAGTGAGGGTTAGTGTCATTTTCTTATCGTCTCCTTCTTCTTTTTCCAGTTTGTAACTTCCTTGGGTTATTAATTCAAGTCCGGATGAAAAGGCGGTCTGTTCTCCTTGTTTGAAAAAATAAGCATCCCGTGCGTGGTTGTTAATCAGAAAAATGTCGGAAATACCGGGTAGAAGATTCGCATCTCCGTTGGGTAAGTTAGACAAGTAGCTGCGTAGCAACTCCATATTTTCGTAATTATCGACCACCTTGATTGGTAAAGTGCAGGTTTCTTGTGTGGCGTTGTCTGTTACTGTCAGATAAGTCGTTCCGGTGAGGATACCGGTTACATAAATCATACGTCCGGCAGGTACTCCACTCCAGCCAGTTTCAGTTCCGGCACTTGCGATGCGTGTGTCTTTCACTGCAAGTGAGTAGTCACCATTTCCGCTTTCCAGGCCGAGGTAACGTCTGCCACCCATAGGTACTTCGTATTCACTGTTGTAAAAACGCAGTGGATTGTCGTCATCATCTTTACAGCCACTTAGTAGCGTAAGGATGCAGCATAACATGAATAAATAGAAATGTTTAGGTCTCATAATTCAGATTTTATGTTCGTTGCAAATGTAATGTATTGTTTTGAAATATCCAGTCGGAATTTGAAGAAAAAGAGAGGAGATATATTTAGGCACGAATTACACGGATTAACACTGTTGCTTTATAGTTATGACAATACTAAAGACCGTGAATTCTGTGTAATCCGTGCCTAATTTATTATATAAACATACTTATATAACTTAAAAATAGAAATTAGTATGTTCAGCGTAACCCATACCTAAAGGGTTTTATGTACTATTTATAGCTTGCTTTTGTAAATCCGTGCCATTGCCTTTTGGTACTGATTTTCCAATTGCAGATAATTTTGATGACTTTGATAGATCACCGATACTTCAACGAAGTACTCGATCATACTAATTTGTCCACCTGTCAAAGCTTGTTTCAGCAATGCCAAATCTTGTTGAGACTGGAAAGTCTTGCTATATTCTTCCATTGAAGCATGCAGCGTTTTCGCTTCCCGGTAAAGTTGTGCCAATTCAGATTCCACTTGCAGTGTAGCATTATCCTTTTGCAAGTCGATGTTGAGTGCCTGCGCTTTAGCAATTTTCACCTTATTCCGATTTTCGAAAAGCGGGAAGGAAAAGCCCACCACTACACCGTTGAAAGGCACACCAGTCTCTGTATTCCGACGGTAGCCGAGTTCCAGCTTCGGCAGCCACTGGGATTTATTGACAGCAATCTGTTTACGGGCAACGAGAGCCTCGTTGCCTAGTGCCATTAAGGTACGGTCTGTAGCCATGACTTCTGATTTCAACATTTGGTAATCGCTTGGGAACGGTATAGCCGGATATTGATTTTCTTCGAAAACCACCGGAATATTACCATTCAGCGTATTCAGTTCCTGCTGCTTATTGCGAAGTGCCGTTTCGTTCAGAGACGCTTCCGTTTTGACATTCAACAGTTCCAAGTTGATTTTATTGGTTTCGAGAGCATTTGCATCCCCTGTTTGGAGACGTTTGGCGTACATTTTAGCAAGTTCTTCCGCATTGCGGAGACGTTCCTCCAAAATATGCTTTTGCTGACGAAGCATGATAATGTCTAGGCAAAGTTCTTTTGCCTGTAACAGTTTCTCCTGACGAAAAACATCCGACTGACTGTCAAGAGTTCCGGCTTTCAGACGGTTTAACTTGTTACGTGTGGCGTATAAACTAGGGAAATCAAAGCTTTGTGAAACAACCAGCTCACCGATTGTTTCGCTTTTATCTTTTGCTCCCCATAGATGCGCGTAAGAGAGAGTAGGATCAGGCAAGTTATTATCCGTTTTGGCTTCCAACTTCTGCGAGGTAATCAGTTGCTCGTTTGCCTGCAACTCCTTATTGTTCGTTTCGATATTCTTCAATACCTGTTCAATTCCGTTTTGGGCTTGCACTTCATCTATGGTTAAGAAAAGAAGTGCAGCGCTTATGGTCATGATTTGTTTCATTTCTAATTTCTTTATTTATTACAAGCTATTGTTGATAGATACTTTATGATAAGGCATCTATTTGTTTGACACCGAGGAACGACCCGTTCCTCACCGAGAAACACTTGTTTCCTCACCGGGGAACGATGGTTTTCTCACCGAGGAAAAATATCCCTCTCTACTGGCTTTTCTGGGCCTTTTTCCGATGCATCATCAGATAAACAATCGGAACGATAAAACCGTTCAAAAAAGTAGACGTTAATAATCCTCCTAGAATCACTTTTGCCATCGGACTCTGAATTTCGTTACCGGGCAAGTCGCCGGCAAGTGCCAATGGAATCAGTGCCAGTGCAGAAGACAATGCCGTCATTAAAATCGGATTCAGACGGTCGAGAGAACCTTGAATCACACTATCATATACATTCAAACCTTCTTCCTTTTGCAAATGATTGTAGTGGCTGATGAGCAACATACCGTTACGGGTCGCAATACCGAACAAGGAAATGAAACCGATGATAGCCGGAATACTGACTTCTCCTGTTGTAATCACCAAAGCAAATACACCACCGATCAGTGCCAGCGGAAGATTCAGCAAGATAACCCCGGATTCTTTCACACTGCGGAACTCATTGTACAGCAACAGGAAGATAACCACGATACTGATAAATGAAGTCAACGCTAATGTCCGGCTGGCAGCCTGCTCGCTTTCAAACTGTCCACCATACTCGATATGATAACCTTCGGGTAATTGTACCGATGTGTCGATACGTTTCTGAATATCATTCACAACACTGCGCAAGTCACGATCGGCCACATTGGCGGAAATGACAATTTTACGTTTCACATTCTCGCGGTTGATCGTATTCGGACCCATGGCCGATACCACTTCCGCTACATAGCTCAAAGGAACTTTGCGGCCGTCGTTCGTGTCTACCATCAGGTTACGGATTTTCTCTATTTCATCCCGGGCATCATCCTTCACTTTTACGATCAGGTCAAAACTCTTGCCCTGTTCATACACTTGTGAGATCACTTTTCCAGCCAAAGCTACATTCACATATTCCGAAAATTCCGGCAGGGTAATACCGAACTTAGCTAGCATTTCCCGTTTAGGCTGTATTTTCAGCTGCGGACGTTCAATCTGTTGTTCCACGTTCAGGTCGGCAACACCGGGAATGTCACTGATCGCTCCTTTGATTTGATTACCGAGTGAAAACATTTTATTCAGGTCATCACCGAATAATTTGATAGCAATATTCGCTTTCGTACCCGATAGCATTGCGTCGATACGGTGGCTGATCGGTTGTCCGATTTCTATGTTTGCTCCGGTGATCGTACCTAATTTTTCACGTACATCAGCTACCAGTTCACTGCGCGAGCGGTCTTTCAATTCGAACGGAGCTTCTATTTCAGAAACATTGACTCCTAACGCATGTTCATCCAATTCGGCACGTCCCGTTTTCCGGGCTACCGTTTGTATTTCGGGAATTGTCATCAATAACTCTTCGGCACGATGTCCCATTTTGTTGCTTTCTTCCAGCGAAATACCTGGCAGAGAACTGATATTGATAGTAAACGATCCTTCATTGAACGAAGGAAGGAAGCTGCGTCCAAGTGTGAAAAACACTCCGAGGGCAACTACAAAAAGTCCGATTGTACTTCCGAGAGTCACACGTTTATGTGCCAGTACCCAAGTCAGTGCTTTTTCATAAATCCCTTTCATCCAGCGGGCAACAGGAGCTTCTTTCAGTTCCTTGTTCGTCTTATTGCTTCCTAATAGATAAGAGCAGAGTACCGGAGTTAGTGTCAGGGCAACTATCGTAGACGCAAACAGGGCCACGATAAAAGCAACACCTAGTGGAACCAACATTCTGCCTTCCATGCCGCTCAAGAAAAATAACGGAACAAAACTGACTACGATAATCAACGTTGAATTAAGGATAGGCATGCGCACCTCTTTCGACGCATTGAATACCACTTCGAGCGTACTTAGTCTTTCTGCTTCCACTTTCAGGCGGTTCTCCCGCAGTCGTTTATATACGTTTTCCACATCGACAATGGCGTCGTCTACCAATGAACCGATAGCTATCGCCATACCTCCAAGACTCATGGTGTTGATTGTCAGCCCCATGTAGTGTAAAGTCAGGATCGAAACGAGCAGGGAAAGAGGCAGTGTCACCAATGAGATCAGCGTAGTACGTACATTTGCCAGGAACAGGAAAAGCACGATGACAACGAAAATACCTCCTTCAAAGAGTGATTTTTTCACATTGCCGATGGAGCTTTCGATAAAGCGGCTTTGACGGAATATGTCCGTTGAAACTTTTACGTCCGGCGGCAGATTTTTCTGGAGGTCTTTCAGAGATGCTTCCAGTTTGTCCGTCAGTTCCAGTGTGCTGGTAGCCGGTTGCTTGGTAACAGTCATCAGGACGGCAGATTTGCCGCGTTCTGAAGCAGTACCCAGTTTCGGAGCCTTCGGGCCGATGGTTACGTTTGCAATATCTTCCAGCGTGACAGGGAAGTTATTCACTGTCTTTACTACCGCTTTGCCAAGTTGCTCTGTTTTCGAAGTGGAGAGTACACCACGTACAATATATTCATTTCCGAATTCATAGAGCACACCTCCATTGGCATTTAGGTTCATATCCTGTGTTACAGCCATCACTTCTCCCATCGAGATGCCGTAATGACGCATCCGTTCGGGATCTAGCTGAATCTGATATTCTTTGATATCTCCTCCGAGCACAGCCACTTGTGCCACTCCTCCGGTAGACAGCAGGCGTGGACGGATGGTCCAGTCCGCAATCGTGCGAAGATCGAGCATGGAAGTGGAGTCAGCAGTCAGACCGACGATGAGCATTTCGCCTAAGATAGAAGACTGTGGTCCAAGAGTCGGTTTGCCGACATTGACCGGCAGCGATTCGCTGACCACCGCTAATTTCTCACTAACAATCTGACGAGCGAGATAAATATCCGTTCCCCAATCAAATTCTACCCAAACAACGGAAAATCCGTTAGTAGAGGAAGAGCGGACACGGCGCACACCCGTAGCTCCGTTTACGGCAGTTTCAACAGGAAAAGTAACGAGTTGTTCAACTTCTTCCGCAGCCATACCGTTCGCTTCGGTCATGATTACTACCGTAGGTGCATTTAGGTCGGGGAATACGTCTACTTCCGTATGCATGGCGGTATACGTTCCCGCAATAAGCAGGAGGATGGCCGCACAAACTACCACCAGCCGGTTGTGTAGGGAGTAATGTATAATTTTATTAAGCATGATATTTCATTAATTGAGAGTTATAAATAACTTGATAGATGCGCCGCACAAAAAAAACGGTTGCGACGCCTAGTCTCTTTAGTGTTCGTGGCTGTGTGCCGGGATTGCATTGCTTGCGCTTGCCAGTCGAACCTGATAAGCACCCTCGGTCACTACACGGTCGCCAGCCTTTACACCAGTTAGGATTTGAACGCTTTTGCCGTTGTCGGCTCCTATCGTTACTTCCTGTTTTTTATAACCCTCTTCGTCCAGTTGCAGATATATGAAGAATATGCCTTGTTCCTCTGTCAGCGCGGTGCGCGGAAGAGAAATCACGTTTTCCATTGCTGAAGAAAGCAGGAATACCTCCACAAATGAGCCGGGAATCACTTCCCCTTTGTTGTCGAACTCAAAAGTGACAGGCACATAAAAAGAATTGTCTCCGGCAGCTTTTCCGAAAGAGAGAAGTTTACCGTTCAATGCTTTCAACTCGTACACCTGATTATTATAAGGAGTCTGGAAATTGGCGGAACTGATGGTGCGGAGATACGGGTAATACTTTTCCGACACTTCGGCACGGAGGAAAAGACGACGGTTCTGCGTCACGCTTACCAGCGGTTGTCCGATTGTCACATAGTCACCTTCTTTCACGAGAATACTTTTCACATATCCGGCAATAGGAGCCGTAATGCTTTGGCCGATAGCCGAATGATTCTTGGAAAGAGCTTCGTAACTAAGACGGGCGTTTTCGTAACTTTGCTCCGCTTGTGCAAAATCCTTGTCGGATACGATTTTGTTTTTAACAAGCTCCTTCATACGTTCGTATTCCTTCTTGGATACCTCGTAGGCAATGCGGGCTCGTTGCACCGGATCACCATCGGCGATATTCTTTGAAGAAATAGTGACTAGCGGAGTGCCGCTGCCGACGCTCATACCTTCCGTTACTTTTCCACGGAAAGATACCACGCCGGCTACTGTAGCTACGGCAACCGATTCATCCCCTTGAGCAGCCAGCACCTGTCCGCTGGTTTTAATCACTTGCTGGAAAGGTGCAGGTTCAATAACGCTCACCTTTACACCGGCTGCTTCAGCTTTCGCTTTCGGAAGAATGATTTCATCACTGTGGGCTTCGGCAGCTTCGTTGTATTCATCGGCTGCTTCATGATTGTGTTCTCCGCTACATTCGCCTTCATGGGAATGATCGGGTCCTTCTGCCTCGTGATTATGTCCTTCCGCGGCATGATTGTGTTCATCGTGTGTGTGTGTGACGGTACTATTATTACAGGATCCCAGCACGAATAAGCCCAGGATTCCCACGAAAATAAGTTTTTTCATAATGATATTTTCCTACTAAATTTTACTGTTTTCTTTTTATGCTACAAAGATAAGGTAGCGCAGATGCAACTAATTTGCATTTACGCTTTTACGCAAAAACAGAGTAGGGAGGGGCACGAAGAGAAGTGGTACGATGAGTATCCGTACCATGCAGAGAGTCTCGGTAAACGTAATAGTTTTTAATCCGTTTCTCTTGCGGTCGTAATAAATGCTCGATGATTACATCCGTGAATAAGGTAGCGATGAATACGTAATCCGGTCCGCTATCCGTATGTATGGATGGAGTGGGAGAGTAGAAACGAGTCATACATTCACTGCTGCAACATGAGTCGTTTCCCGGGTGATGATGATGCGTGGGACATTGCTGTTCTACAGGCAAGTCCTGCTTCATGCAAATCATTCCGTTGGGGTGATGATGATGGGGAATAACCGCTGCCACCAACATAATAATGTTGATAAAAAACAGCAGAGTTACTATAATTCGTTTCTTCCCTTTCATCCTTTCTTTTAGAGGTTATCCGCTTTTCAGAGCTTCAAAGTGCAAATATACAAATAATTTTATTTCACCTGTAGCCGATA
>ERZ1035041.947-NODE-947-length-10781-cov-5.479862_pt1 | contig 10781 bp, 13 predicted proteins | sample MGYA00520684_ERZ1035041 | MGnify/ENA primary metagenome ERZ1035041 (study PRJEB33766, sample SAMN09781699) | gut metagenome | biome: gut microbiome | host: Homo sapiens | place: Madagascar | study: EMG produced TPA metagenomics assembly of the PRJNA485056 data set... | reverse complement strand
TTTTAGTTGCTTTTCTCATGGCAATCTTGTTGGCAAGACCAGGTGTCATATCAGATTCGTGGATAATTACTGGAATATGACGGCTTCCAGCGGCAAGAACAACAGGTACAGACACGAAGCCTCCCTTAGAAAATACGATATCAGGTTTGATTTTTTTCATAAGTCTCTTAGCCTGAAAAAGTCCATGAAGCACACGGAATGGATCAGACAGATTCTTAAGACTTCTGTATCTTCTTAATTTGCCGGATGAAATACCATAATAAGGAATTCCAAGATCTTCAATAAGAGTTTTCTCAATACCGGTATATGAGCCAATATAGAAAACCTCGTAGCCGGCTTCCTTAAGACTTGGAAGCAGGGCAATATTAGGTGTTACATGTCCGGCAGTACCACCACCGGTAAGTACTATTTTTTTCATAGGTCATTCTCCTGAAAATATAATAAAATGTCCGATTTGTTCAAATGTATCATTACATTTTATGAGCAAATCTTTCTTTAAAGCTGCAATGCATACAGAGCGGTTCGACCGCAGTTTTTTTCTTGAATCCATCCATAAATGCAACGCTTCGTGGGCGTGAAAGGATTTCCTCAAGTGTTGAATCAAGGATATTGCCAAGAGCCATCACTCCATTACCGTCAAGACAGCACGGAACGACAGTGCCGTCACACAGAATAGCCATATGCTGGCGGAGTCCCTGACAGAATCCGCGCTCATTGCAATAAGTGCTGTTCACATCAGGCCATTCAAACGGCGACTGAACATTAACATAAAGATGTCTCTTGATTGTGCAGTTCTTCTCGCCAAACAGAAACGGCTCTTTCTTAGTATTCCAGAGTCTTAGTGAAATCTCTGTTTCAGTCTTATCAAGAAGCGTCTCGCAGGATTCAAAAAGATTATGAATATAAGAATCCATGTCAATGCAGTCGTTATCGTCAGCACTGTGAAGCGACACATTAATCTGATGCACAGGATACTCCAGTAAAACCGGAAGCTTCTCTTTAATAAGCGTGGCATTGGTAGTAAGATTTACTGTCATATCAGCATTCTGACATATCTTAAGAATTTCACCAAGCTGTGGATGCAGAAGCGGCTCACCTTTAACGTGAAGATAAATGTAATTAGTATAATGTCCGATTCTTTCAATCACTGTGCGGAATTCGTCCACACTCATAAAATGTGGTTTTCTCAGAGTTTCCTGACAGAAAGAACAGTGCAGGTTGCAGCTGCTTGTTATCTCGACATAAACTCTTTTAAATCGCGCGACACTATTCATTATCTTTCTTATATTCCTTTAAGGCTTTAGCAAGCTGGTCAGGACATGATGTGTCCTTATAGCCGCATTTGATACCGTCCATTCTTCTGATGGCTTCGTCAATGTCCATGCCCTCGATAAGAGCAGCAACACCCTGAGTATTGCCGGCACATCCGCCAGTAAAACGCACATTAACAACCTTTCCATCAACAACATCAAAATCTATCGCGCGTGAACATACGCCAGAAGTCTTAAATTTCATAAAAATCTCCTTACTTAACTTACTTGTATTTATATTCGCGTGATGTGTTTTGTATATGAGAAAATATTTGATGAAGTGAAAGCGGAGCACTTTAGAGTCGCCGGCACTTAGCAAGCTGTAAGCAGATATCGCAGATATATGCTTATAGCGAGCTTAGTACCGTTGCGAACGATAAGTAGCGCAAGCGTGCTACGCGTTACTTTATCAAATATTTTCTTTTGGAATACATTTTGCAAATATTAATTACAGTATAACACTTTTACAGGATATGAAAAAGCATAAGTTGTTTTATTGCGAATGTTCATTTATAATGTATGCTGTTTGAAATGGATATATAAGGAGGATTTATGATAGGTATTATTGGTGCAATGGACGAAGAAGTAGAGCAGCTTGTTGAGGTAATGGAGATTACCTGCGAGAAAACTAAGGCATGCATGACATTTAAAGCAGGAAAGCTTGCCGGAAAAGATGTTGTTATCGTAAAAAGCGGAATCGGTAAGGTTAATGCGGCAGCATGCACACAGATTCTTGTTGATGAGTTCAATGCTGACTACATTATTAATACAGGAATTGCAGGTTCACTTAAGGCAGAGATTAATATTGCAGATGTTGTTATTTCATCAGATGTTCTTCATCATGACGTGGACGTAACAGGATTTGGATATCCTTTAGGACAGGTTCCAAGAATGGATACACTTTCATTTGCAGCAGATGAAAGACTTATTAAACTTGCTGGTGAGGCTTGTAAAAATGCGGTTCCGGAAATCGGAGTACATGTTGGCAGAGTTGTAAGCGGAGACCAGTTTATATTAGACAAGGCTGTTAAGGAGAGAATCAGCAGCAATTTCAAGGGCTTCTGTACAGAGATGGAGGGAGCAGCGATTGCACAGGTTTCTTACCTTAATAAAGTTCCGTTTGTAATATTAAGAACTATATCAGATAAGGCTGATGACAGTGCAACAATGGATTACTCAGCATTTGAAAAGCTCGCAATCGCTAACAATGTCAAAGTTATGAAGGAACTTGTTGCAAATATTTAATAAGACGGTGGTTCGACAATATCTGCTTTAATTAAGATGTATAATGCGGTAGTATTCAATGTCTTTTGGGAGGTTTGTATGCAGACTGTATTAATAGCAATCAGAAATTATGCAGACGATGACAGCGACAATGTCGATATACATAGCAGGCTGGCTGTAAAACCATTTAAGAAAATGAAAGGCGCAGGACGACTTTTTTTACTAAAAAATGTAGACAGGGAGCTTGTAAAACTAAATAAACAGTACAGGGAAATTATTAAAAATGTACGATAATTATGCAAAATGGGCAGAAACGGAGGATTATTATGAAGATACTTATGTTGGAAACTATGACATACGGAGATGATATCTCGCTTGAGCAGTTTAACAGGCTTGGTGAGGTTGTGACATACAGCTTAAGTTCTTATGAGGAAGCTGTTGCAAGAATGAAAGAGCATAATCCTGATGTCGTTATTATTAATAAAACTAACATGAACGCAGAGTGCATGGCGGCTGCGCCTAATCTTAAGATGGTGGCAGAGGCAGCTACAGGCTACAATAATATTGATACAGAATATGCCAAAGCGCATGGAATAAGAGTCGCCAATGTTGCCGGATATTCAACACAGTCAGTTATACAGCACACATTTGCACTTGCATTCTATCTTGTCGAGAAGATGAGATATTATGATGATTTCGTAAAGAGCGGAGAGTATGCCGAGTGGCCTTGTTTCTCACATTTTGCAAATGTGTTCCATGAACTTGCAGGAAAGACATGGGGAATTGTCGGACTTGGCAATATAGGAAGAGGCGTTGCTAAGATTGCGGCAGACTTTGGCTGTAATGTAATATACTATTCAGCAAGCGGTCACAGCTATGATGTGCCATATGAAAGATACGAGCTTGATGAATTTTTGAAGAAATCGGACATTGTATCAATTCATGCACCGCTTAACAAATATACAGAAAATCTGTTTAATTATGAGACACTTAAGAAGATGAAGAGCAGCGCTGTTCTTCTGAATCTTGGACGCGGCCCGATTGTTAATGACGCAGACCTTGTAAGAGCGCTTAACGAAGGAGTGATTGCAGCAGCTGGACTTGATGTAATAACTACTGAGCCGGTTGCCAAGGACAATCCACTTCTCACAATCAAGGACAGCAACAAGCTTATCGTTACTCCTCATGTTGCATGGGCGACATACGAGGCGAGAACACGCCTGATGGACGAGATATATCTTAATATCAAGGCATTTATGGCTGGGGAAGAGCGAAATGTTATTGTTTAATGTGTGGTAATAATTATATGTGATTGATGCGGATTCTGGGTGGAGTCCGCATTTTTTAATGAGGAAATGTTACATAAAATAAGCTACATTTTAAATTTTAGGAAAATGGTTGACAACTGTAAAACAAAGCATTATTCTAAGGTTGACAGATGTAGAACGGACAGGAGAGGGGAAACGATGACTTTAAATAAGAGTGAATGGTCAATTATGGAGAAGCTATGGGAGCAGCCGTATACTATGATGCAATTGTTTCACATGCTTGAAGAGGAGACTGGCTGGAGCAAGAGTACGGTTGTCACAATGCTTGGAAGAATGGTGGATAAGGGGCTGATTGCTTACAGTGAAGGCGGCAGGGCGAGAGAATATTATCCGCTGGTTAAGAAGGAAGATGTGGCATTGTCGGAGACAAAGAGTCTGCTTGACAGAGTGTTTAAGGGCTCGGTTAATATGATGATGAGTACGCTTGTTAAATCTAACGAACTTAGCAAAGATGAGATTAATGAGTTACAGGCTATATTGAAAAAGGCAGGTGAGAAAGCTGATTAATGTAGTTATAACATCAAGCATAATGATTGTTGTGGTAATGATTTTGCGAAAACTTTTTGGCAGCAGAGTAAAGAGCGGAGCAATCTGTGTACTGTGGGCATTAGTTGCTATTCGGCTTCTTATACCAGTGCAGTTATTTGGAAATGTTGTAAATGTAACCGATTATCTGATTGAAAATGTAATGAATCTTCAAGGCAGAGGCATAACAACCAGAGTACAGGAAAAATCGGACAGTGTATCGGATTCACAGACTGGTGACGATTCGCAGGCAGGAAACGGTGTGTATCCGGCTGGCAGAGTGCAGTCAGGAAGTGGCACACATTAGGACGGTAATCTGCAGGCAGCAAATAATGCACAGGCGGATGGTAATATACAGACAGGAAGCAGTGTGATATCAGATGGCAATGCACAGACAGGAAGTTATGTGCGGTCAGATAAAAATATGCAACTTGTAAATTATATGCGGATTATATGGCTGACTGGTATGGTAGTTATGTTTGCTGTTGTAGTTGTGAGCAATCTTATATTTACAGGCAGACTTATGTCATCAAGAAAGTTAACAGGCAAAAGAGATAGAATTAACATTTATAATACTGATGCTGTGGATTCAGCTTGTCTGTATGGGGTAGTCCATCCGGCTGTTTATGTTAATAATAAAGCAGGGGATAATGAATTTATTATAAGCCATGAGCTGACTCACTACAGACACAGAGACAACTGGTGGGCGTTAGTGAGAATGTTGTGTGTATGTATATACTGGTTTAATCCGCTTGTGTGGGTGGCAGCACATTTTCACAAAGAGGACTTCGAATTATTCTGTGATGAAGTGGTTGTAAGAAATTGCAGTGCGAGCGAGAAGCAGAAATATGGTGAGGTGCTGTTAAATGCTGCCACCAGACATTCCGGCAGATTATCGGATATGTATATTTTGTCAGGAGCATCCTCTGGTTACCGAGAACTTAAGAAGCGGATTGAAAGAATTGCTGGCAGCAGGAAAACATACAAAAGTGCAGCATTTGTACTGGTGATAATTGTTGTGGCTGTTACTGTTCTGGCATTCGGTGGTGGAAGCGTTAAAGGCAGTAGTGAACTGCCGGAAAGCGGAATTGAGGCTGATACTCAAAATGACAATGATAAAATGCAGAATTACCTCGTCACGGAATATAAATACGATCTGACACATGATGGAATTGATGATGTTGTATCGATAGAGGTGTATGGAAATGCTGCTGATATCAACAATATCGATGAGGCACTTAAAAGAAAATATGTTACAGTGACAGTCAAAGATGGTGTCACAGGACAGAACCTGTATACAAAAGAAGTTGGAAACAGCCACTCACAAAATGGATTTGTTTCGATAGTTTCAGAGAATGGTAATTATTATATTATGGACGGAATAAAAGGCGTATGGCAGGGGGATGGACTTGAAAGGTTCATGGTTTATGATTTCTCTTCAGGCACGAAAAATGTTGTAGATGAATGCAAGATTGATTATTATGCTTCTGAAGAGTCAGCGGAAAGGGCAGCAAACCGCGGTCAGTCGCTTGTTTCACAGCAGGAAGCTGATGAAATGTATAATGGCAGGATTGCAAAGTGGAATGATGGCGCAGTTGTGCTGATTGAATGTATAAATTAGGGGTGTTCCTATGTGATTATAAAGAAAGGGAGTAAAGCTGGTTACTTTACTCCCTTTCCTTGTAATATTTAATCTGTTATTTTATCTCTAGCCATAGACTTTTAATTTATCTCTTTCAATACTTTCAGGCATTATATCATAGGCTTCTTTCTCGCTTATAACATCAACATTTTTTCCGAACTCTTCCTGAAGATAATAATATAATCCGAAAAATTCCATGCCTACAGTCCTGTTAAGAACAATCATGAAATCTATGTCACTATTCTCAGTTGCTTCTCCTCTTGCATATGAGCCAAACAGATAAGCTTCTTTTACAAAATCCTGCTTTTCAAATACCTTCCGGCATTTTTCTTTTATTTGTTCTATCGTGTATATCATGTGAGTTCCTTCCTTTGTGAGAAACTTAATTATAGCATATCTTTATGGAGCAAAATATATATAACGAACTTTTTATTTGTAAATGAATATGAAAGGCAGATGTTCTAGTGAAACGTAAAAAGCAAACGCAATATATCAAATCAAATTGATATTCTTCGCACTAAAATTGATATATTGCGGATGAAAGTTGATATTCTTCGCATAAAATGCTATAATTTGCGTAAGATATATTGTTGACGGTGGGAGTGACAGAGGAGGTTCAGATGAAAAGTTGTAAAGAGAAAGCTGCAGAATGGGGAATTTCTTCAAGAGCTGTGAATGATATGTGCAAAAAGGGAAAAGTGGCTGGGGCTGTTAAGGAGAATGGAACATGGAGAATTCCTGATGATGCAGCAAAACCTGCTGATAAAAGAATTTCAACGGGAAAGTATGTAAAGAAATCCGGAGGAAAGGGCTTGAAGGCACTTCCTATTGGGATATCAGATTATGTGCGTGCGCAGTCAGAATATTATTATGTAGATAAGACGTTATTAATCAAGGAATTTCTTGACCAGAAGCCATTGGTATCATTGTTTACAAGACCTAGAAGATTTGGAAAGACCCTGAATATGGATATGTTAAGGGTTTTCTTTGAGATATCAGATGAAGATACAAGCAAATATTTTAAAAATCAGGCAATCTGGCAGTGTGGTGAGGAATATCGTTCACATCAGGGCAAGTATCCTGTGATTTTTCTTACATTTAAAGACGTTAAATTTGATACATGGCAGGCAACTATTGATAAGATTCGTGGACTTTTACAGGAAGAATTTGGACGACATCAGGAATTGCTTAATAGTGATAAGCTGTCAGAATATGAAAAGGAGTATTTTTTAAAGCTTCTTAATGGAACAGCCAATGAAGTTGAACTTACTTCTGCACTTGAGCGGTTGTCAAAAATGCTGGCTGTTCATTATGGCAAGGCACCGATTATTATAATTGATGAGTATGACACGCCTATACAGGAAGGATATTCAAAAGATTTTTATGATGAGATTATTGGATTTATGAGAAATTTCTTCTCAGGAGCATTTAAAGATAACAGAAATCTTTCGTATGGATTTCTTACTGGAATTCTTCGTATTGCACAGGAAAGTATATTTAGCGGACTTAATAATCTGACAGTTAATTCAGTTATGGATGAAGAGTATGACAGCTTCTTCGGATTTACAGGTGATGAAGTAAAGGCAATGCTTGAATATTATGGCATGTTAGATAAAGAAGATGAACTGAAGGAATGGTATGATGGATATTTATTTGGTAACGAGGAAATATACAATCCATGGTCGGTTATCAATTATATTTCTAAAGGCGGTATTCCGCAGGCTTATTGGGTTAATACAGGAAAGAATGAGATTCTTGAAGATGTACTCGGAATTGCTACTGATGACATAACGGAGAGACTTTATGCACTTTTACAGGGAGAGCCTGTTATTGCCAGAATTGATCAGAATGTTGTATACAGGTCGATTGCGGATGATCCGGCTAATATATACAGTCTGTTGTTAGTGGCAGGATATCTTAAAACACCGAGAAAAGATTTGCAGGCAGATGGTTCATATCTGTGCGAAGTTTCCATTCCTAACAGAGAAATTGCAGCGGTTTACAAGAATGAAATTTTGTCACATTTGCTGCAGATAGGAGCTATTACAAGAACTACTGCTAACAAGATTGCAGAGAGTCTTTATGCAAATGATTATAAAAAATTGCAGGCTGCAATATCCGAATACATGGATAAATCCATAAGTTTTTATGATGGAGGAGCAGAGGGCTTTTATCATGGTTTAATGCTGGGGCTGATTGCATTGATGGATAACCAGTATAAGATTAAATCCAACAGGGAATCAGGGGATGGAAGATATGATATCAGCCTTATTCCAAGAGAAAACAGATATCCAGGAATTATATTGGAATTAAAATGGAAGAATGGATTGAGTACAGATTCACTTGACACATTTGCAGATGAGGCACTGACTCAGATTGATAATATGAGATATGATTCTGAGATGAAGCAGGAAGGAATTAATGATATCCTGAAATTTGGAATTGCATTTTCAGGAAAAAAGGTAAGAGTTAAGACTAAATAGAGCAGGAGGGCAGAATTATATGCCCTCCTATTCTAATCTTCCTCAATAACTTCAATTTCCATATAAGCAAATTCAATATCTTCAACAAAGTTGTCTTTAGTGAAGCGCACTTTCGAGTGGCGCTGGAATTCTGAAACATTGGAATCAAGCCAGATTGGTTCGGCAAGGTCGAATTCATAGCATGCATCGTGAATAGCAGCAAATATTTTGCGGGTTCTGTTTAAATCAGGATCCGCATTTTTAATAACAGTGTCTTTGATAAGATGCCCTCTGTCGTCAAAGAGCTTACACCACATTCTAAACATATCAGAAATCCTCACTATCTATCAGTATTGTGAATGGTCCATCGTTCTCAAGGCTGACATTCATATCAGCACCGAATCTGCCGGTTTCAACTTTAGGAACACGTTCACGGCACATTGCCACAAATTTTTCATAAAGGGCGTTAGCCATATCAGGTGCTCCGGCATTAGTAAAGCTTGGGCGGTTGCCTTTGCGGCAGTCCGCATAAAGTGTAAACTGGCTTACGATAAGCAGCTCGCCACCGACATCTGCCAGCGACAGATTAGTTTTGCCATTCTCGTCTTCAAAAATACGCATTTTGCATATCTTGTCTACATATTTTGGAAGCATTTCTTCTGTATCGTCCTGACCAGCCCCGAAAAGAATCAAAAGACCATGTCCGATATTTCCAACAACTTCGCCGTCTATCTTAACATTTGCATGATTAACACGCTGTATAACAAATCTCATATTAAACTCCTTAAATGTGTGAATAACTGAATATTATACGCTTAGTGGGGATGTGTCAACTTGTTGGCAGAGATGGATTATCGAATAAGCTGATCGTCCTTAGAGGGAACAAAAAGAGCAATATCTTCTACAGAACAATCTAATATTGTACATAAATCATTAATGGTAGTTGTTGTTATAGGCTGATTATGTCTCAATTTATTAATTGTAGCACTAGAGATGTGGTTGTCTTTAATCAGAGTATAGGTAGATTTTCCTTTTTTCTTTAGAGTATCCCAGAAAGGTTTATAAGTAATCATTATAACTCCTAAAATGTTGATAACATCAATGTACAATGCAGTTTGTCTATTGACTATAGTCATTATGATGACTATAATAATGTGCAGATATACATTAATGTTAGAAAGGAGGTAACAATGACTAAGGAACAAAGAGCATATTTCAAGATGAGCTCTAATCAGATTGCTTATGTAATAAAATGTAGTATCAAAGGAATAATTAAATCTGCATTGATAGCTTTTGCCATCTCATTTGTTGACAGTATTTTCTTAATGTTTGATAGAATCAGAGGATTTTATGTTAATGATTTTGAGAATGTGGTAGTTTTCATGATTATTAGTGGAATAGTTGGAGGCTTGTATAAAGCATGCGAAGCTAGAGTTGAGTGTTTGGACGCTAATGCTAAATATTATAATATTCCGTATGTAGATAATAAAAAAATAATAGTATTAACTATTACATCAGCTATTATAGGATGTATTTCGTTTATTGCAGCGATATATGCCGCATTACATCTATATTCAGTTTCTGTTAATCATATTGTTTTATATGTTGTTGGTGGAATAGTAGGGATTCTAGTTGGCTTGAGTAGTTCTGCCGGAAAAAAGGATTGTGTAGGTAAGATAGCATGTTTTAATTTGATGGTAGGTATATTAATAGCTATTATTACACCAATGGTTCTGGCGTTTATTGCATTTATAATTATTGAAGCAAGTCAGGGGTTATCGTCTGTTATTTTAGTTGTGCTACTTATAGGAGCAGGGTTAGTTGTTCCTTTTATGAATGGCGGATGGTTTATTTTTTATACTGATTAATTCTAATAGGGAGGAAAGATTATGTACAAATTTGATGAAAAGGTAAGAAAATCAGCTATAACAGGACTTATTATTCACGGAGTATTTATTGTTGCTGCTATTATTGTTGCAATTTCAATGAAAAATTGGGCAATGGGATATTGGGTAGCCATATTACCAGCAATACCAACAATGCTGTCTTTTTTGACTGGAAAAAAGAGCGGACATAGGACAACATATGTTTTCTTTGATAGGGACACATTTGAAAATGTTGCATTTCAGTATATTTTTATTATGTTAATATTAAGTATGTTAATATGTGCGTTTTTAGGTGGACCAATTATCATTTATAGAATAGGAAAATACATTTATTATGCATTTTCAAAGAAAAAAGATATTAGTCCGAAGGAAATATAATTTGAAGTTAATTAGCTAAAATATAC
>ERZ1035041.946-NODE-946-length-10789-cov-5.064095_pt1 | contig 10789 bp, 8 predicted proteins | sample MGYA00520684_ERZ1035041 | MGnify/ENA primary metagenome ERZ1035041 (study PRJEB33766, sample SAMN09781699) | gut metagenome | biome: gut microbiome | host: Homo sapiens | place: Madagascar | study: EMG produced TPA metagenomics assembly of the PRJNA485056 data set... | reverse complement strand
CAGGGGCTGATGTAAACCAGCCTTATGTTGGGCCGTGTGATGCGGTTACAATAAATCCCCCGTCTTCAGACGGGGGATTGTTTACTTCTCCTCTTTCGAAGAAAAGAGCAGCGCTCAGTCTTTTGTTCAGGCTGAGCGCTGTTTTTCTCTTCGTCTGTTCAGAATACACATGCTCTTTCGGGGAGCAGTAGCCGGCAACGCGGCAGATAAGCCTGCGTTCGCCGGTAACACGCCTTTTGGCCAAAAAGAGAAAATCCCGGCGGCGGATATGATGCCTTGCTCCATGTCAGGCATTCTGTTTTTCTCTGTGCTGCGTCCGCGCCGGGATTTTCCAATAGCGGACCCTACATCCAAACACGACAATTCATGTCGCATTGAAAACACAGTAATTCCAAAATTACGCGCGTCCTGCCTTAGAATAAATTACAAATTCCAAGGAGGCCGCCATGCCGCGCCATATTGACCAAAACGGGGTCACGGACGCCCTGCTCATTATTTCGATTCTCAAGCAGATTCCCACGAGTCGCTGGATCAGCGGTCCGCAGATTCAGCAGAATCTTTCGGAACTCGGCATCGAGATTGAGGCGCGCCGGATGCAGCGGCTTTTAAAAAGCATCCGTGACTGCGAACAGCTCCATGTGGACGTGAACGACAAAAGTAAGCCCTTCGGCTACCGAAGACAGGTCCCCGAGACCGATCTCGCAGTTGATCAGTTGAAGCCCGCCGAGGCGCTTTTGTTCCGTCTTTTTGAAGAACACATGCAGTATCAGCTGCCGGCGCCGCTTTTAAAGTCGCTGTCGCCTTTTTTGCAGCCGCTAAAAGTTCGCTCAACGAAACAAAAAACGGCCGCACGCATGAGTGGCTCAGAAAAGTGGCCTTTGTGTCGGGGACGGTACCGATGATGCGGCCGAGGATACTGCCGCGCGTCTTTGATGCGGTGAGTGAAGCTCTCTACCGCGATGCAAAGTTAAAGATTTCATTTGAAAACCGGAAAGGGGAGAAGTCCAAGGCCGAAGTTTCGCCCTTGGGACTTGTGCAGCAGGAGCAGAGGCTCTACCTTGTCTGCCGCTTTGAGAATTACGACAACGTCCGGCACCTGGCACTGCACCGCATAACGTACGCCGAGGTGCTCGATTTTCCGGCCGAGCGCCCCAAAGACTTTTCTCTGGAACGCTATATCCGGGACCGCCACTTTAATTACAGTAACGGCGGCCGCATCAGGCTCGAAATTGAATTTACCAATCCCGAAACCGCTCGCAACATGAGCGAAACGCCCTTTAACAGCACGCAGGTTCTGACGGAACTCCCCGACGGCGCCTGGCGGCTTGAAGCTGTGATGGACGACACGGTCGTTTTGCAAGGGTGGATCGCCGCCTGGCACGACATTGCCGGTATGCGGCTTGTGAAGAAGACGCCCGTTGAGACACCGGTCAAGGATTAGTGTTTCCCGTGGCAGCACCCGCAGGCCGTTTCGTGCGGCTGCATGGCGCAGTTGGGTTCAACGCCTGATGCGCGCAGATAGTCTGCGCCCCAGGCGTACATGGCTTCCAGAACCGGGCGGATGCTGCGGCCGCGCTCGGTGAGCGAATACTCCACTTTGGGCGGCACTACGGCATAAACGCGCCGTGCGACAAGGCCGTCGCGTTCAAGTTCCCTGAGCTGCGTGGTGAGCGTTTTCGGCGTGGCGGCCGTCACGATCCTTTGCAACTCAGAAAAGCGCAGTGTCCCGTCCGTGAGACGCCAGAGAATGAGCGCCTTGTACTTTCCGCCGATAAGCCCGAGCGTTGCTTCCACCGGGCAGTGGATGTCGCCCATGGGTATTGTTGCTGTTTTCATGGTATCAGAAAAGATAGTAGTTGTATTTTTTAACCGTTCTTCCAAAAAGAAAGTTTAATACCTAAAATCAGTTGTAACATGATTTAGGGGGACTTTCGATGAAGGAAGTTCATTTTGATGTGCGCGGCATGAGCTGCGCAGCCTGTTCTGCGCGCGTGGAAAAAGCCGCTGAGTCGGTCGCGGGAACAGAGGGTGTTGCCGTCAATCTGCTCAAAAACAGCATGGTCTGCTCGGTTGACGACACGAAAGCCGATGCCGTGATTGCGGCCGTTGAGAAAGCCGTGGCTGATGCGGGTTACGAAGCCCTTTGCCGCGAAGAGGGCAAGACCGCCAAAGGTTCTGAAAACGAGCTGCAGGCAGCGGCAGACGCCGAAACCCGGCAGCTCAAAATCCGCCTTTACACCTCCGTTGTTTTGTGCGTGATTCTGATGGCGGCAGCCATGGGTCCGATGGCCGGGCTCGCCGTCCCCGCGTTTTTGGATCCGAGGGTAAGCCCCGTGTCGGCGGCGTTGACGCAGCTCCTGCTCACGATTCCCGTGGTGGCGCTTAACTTCAAGTTTTTCCGGCAGGGCACAAAGGGCCTTATCCACGGAGCGCCCAACATGGATACGCTTGTGGCGATCGGGGCCGGTGCGTCGCTTCTTTTCGGCATCTTTGCGCTTTACCGCATGGTTTTTGCCCTTGAGGCCGGCGACGCAGCGCAGACGATGCACTACGCGCATAACCTCTACTTTGACTCGGCCGCGATGATTCTGACGCTCATTACCGTCGGAAAATATTTTGAGGCAAGAGCCAAAGGCAAAACCACGGCCGCGGTTTCAGCGCTTTTAAAGCTTGTTCCGGAAACCGCGGTGGTTATGAGAAACGGTACTGAAGTCACCGTAAAGGCCGCAGAGATCGTTGCCGGTGACACCGTGGTATTAAAAACCGGGGAGCGTATCCCCGTGGACGGCGTGGTTATTGAGGGGACGGCAACGGTGGATGAGTCGGCGATGACCGGTGAAAGCCTGCCGGTTGCCAAAGCCGCGGGTGACAGTTTGTCGGGTGCGACGCTCATGACAAGCGGCCGTCTTTTGATGCGCGCCGTGCGGGTGGGGGATGAGACGGCACTTGCGCAGATCATTCGCCTCGTGGATGAGGCAACATCAGGAAAAGCACCGGTCGCGCGGCTTGCGGATAAAGTGAGTGCTTACTTTGTGCCCGCAGTGATCGGCATTGCTTTTGTGACGGCCGCCGTGTGGCTCGTGTGCGGCTACAGCTGGGAATTTGCCGCAACCTGTGCGGTCAGTGTCCTCGTGATTTCCTGCCCGTGCGCCCTGGGCCTTGCCACTCCAACGGCCATCATGGTGGGAACGGGCAGAGGCGCTGCCGAGGGACTTTTATTTAAGTCGGCGGAAGTGATTGAAAAGACGCGCTCCGTTACAACCGTTATTCTCGATAAAACGGGAACCGTGACCGAGGGCCGTCCGGCACTCACCGACATCGTGCCGCTTGCCGGCCAAAACGCAGACGAAGTTCTCACGCTTGCGGCTTCTGTTGAAGTCTTAAGCGAACATCCGCTGGCAAAGGCCGTTGCCGGGGCCGCCAAGGAAAAGAATTTGGCATTACTGAAGGCAGAGGCCTTCACGCAGGCGCCGGGCCGTGTTGAGGCACTTGTGAGCGGCCGCAAAATCGCGGTGGGCAACGTTTCGGTGCTGGACGACACCGAAGCGCAAAAACTCAGCCCCGCGCTTGAAAAGCTTGCCGACGAGGGAAAGACGGCGCTCGTTGTTGTTGCTGACGGAAAGCCGCTTGCGGTGCTTGCGGTGGCCGACGCCGTCAAACCGGAGAGCCATCAGGCGATTGCGGCTCTGAAGGCCAGGGGCCTTAAGGTGCGGATTGTCACCGGAGACAACGCCCGTACGGCAGCCGCGGTGGCGCGCGCCGTGGGGCTCACTGCGGCGGACGTGACCGCTCAGGTTTTGCCTGCGGACAAAGAGCGCATCGTGCGTGAGCTGCAGGCCGACGGCGAAACGGTTCTCATGGTCGGAGACGGCATCAACGATGCGCCGGCCCTGACGCGCGCGGATATCGGGATGGCAATCGGCGCGGGCACAGACGTTGCGGTGGAGTCGGCCGATATTGTGCTCGTGAGAAGCCGACTCACGGACGTTGCCGCGGCCTATGACCTTTCTGCGGCCGTCATGCGCAATATCAAGGAAAACCTCTTTTGGGCGTTCTTTTATAACGCGGTCGGGATTCCGGTTGCCGCAGGCGTCTTTTACCTGTGGCTCGGCTGGACGTTAAATCCGATGATTGCCGCGGCGGCGATGAGCATGAGTTCGGTTTCGGTGGTCAGTAACGCCTTAAGGCTCAGAGGCTGGAAGCGCGCAGCCGATCTCGCCGTCACCGTCAAGGCGCAGACAAAAGAGCGCCCCGAACCGCAGAAAGAACAACAGCCCGAAACACCGTGCGATGCGAAGCTCATTGTGGAAGGCATGCACTGCCCGCACTGCTCGGGGCGCGTCGAAAAGGCGCTCGCAGCCACGGCCGGCGTCACAAAGGCCGAGGTGGATCTCGCAAAGAAAACCGTCTTGGTCTGGGGGAGCGCTTCGGCTGAAACGCTCAAAGCGGCTGTTGTTGCCGCGGGTTACACTGTTTCTTCAACTACAACCAAAAAGAAGGAAATCAAAATGACAACCTACGTTCTCACAGTTAACGGCATGCACTGTACCCACTGCAGCGGCAGTGTTCAGAAGGCCCTCTCGGCCGTGGCGGGCGTCACCAAAGCCGCGGTGGATCTTGAAAGCAAAAAGGCGACGGTCGAAGGCGAGGGTGTGAACCCTGAGGCGCTTAAAGCGGCCGTGACGGATGCGGGCTTTGAAGTTGCCGACATCCGCTCCGAATAAAGAAGAAAACGCTCAATCAGCTGCCCGTAAAAAGGCGGCTGATTTCTTCCGGGCGCGGCAGGGCGCTTGCTTCTTCCGCGCTTCTTAACCACTGGTGCACGGGCTTCAGAATTTCGAGCTTTACGCGGAAGCGGTCGGCTTCCGAGACCACAAGCCCCTTCTTTTTGAGGCTTGTCATGCTGCGCTCAAGCGCTGCGCTTGAACAGTTCACCACGTATCTGAGCGCTTCGCCGCGCAAAATGAGCGGCATATCCACCCAGGTTTCGCCGTCAATCTCGGTGAGCTTACCGTAAACGGATGCCCAGGACATAAAAAACGCGAGCACGCGCTCATCAATGTCGAGAAGGGTCTCTGCGGCAAAGCCCAGGCGGTCAGAGAGCGCCGCAAGCTCAAACTGTGCGGCAATCAAAAGGAGAAACTCCGTGTTTTTCTTCGCAAGGCTCATCACGAGTTCCTGCGGAACCGACACGACAACACTCGGCACCAGCGCAAAATAGCGGCCCACGCAGGGGCGGCCCGTGAAGAAATTGAGGTTGCCGCAGGCCAGGCGCCCGGGGAGCCCTATCGCAACCGACAGACGGCTTTGTGCAAAGGGCGAACTCACACAGCGCGCAGTGATGCCGGATTTGACCATCACAAGCTGATCGACGCGTTCAGAGGCACCCAAAACCGGGTCTTTGGGCGCAAGCGTCCGCTCAACGCCCCAGCGTTCGATAAGCGACTTGATTTCCGGGTGCAGCACGGAGTGAATCCAGGGCATCACCGGGGACTTGGGGCCGGATAACCCGTCCCAAGGGGCGTCGCGCGTATCGGCGATGTCCTTAAACCACTGTCCTGAAGGTGCCCGCATAGCCGCTGCTCCTCTCAATAAAACAAACCGCTCAGTCGAAAATTCGAAGTGACTACAGAATAGTGCCTGCCGCTGCGGGCGTCAATACGATGGTGCCGTTGCGTTTTGCGCGCTTGCCGGCCTTTAAAACGGCCTTATCCTTGGTGACAACAAAGTCGGCCTTCACAAAGTCCGCAAGCCGAAGAAACTTCACGTCATCGCGGTCCTTGCACCGGAGTGTTGTGGTGAAATCAGCGGGGATGGTGATTCCGAAAGAGAGGCTGTGCCAGAGCCTCAGAATCTCACACTGATTGGCCACCGTCAGTTCAAACTGAGGGCGTCGGATCACGTCGGCAAGTTCGTCCACCGTGTCGTCGCTTCGCACCGCCCAGAAGCGGTCGTAATAGAGCGCGTCTTTAACGGGGGCGGCAGTTTTGTCTTCCCAAAACCAAAAATCCAGAAGGACATTCGTGTCAATCACCGCCACGGGACGCGTGCGCCGGCCCGGTGCCAGAGCGAGGTCGGCTTCAAGCGCCGCCCTGCGCTCCGGTGTCGGGTGGTGCTTTTGGCGCAGTTCCAGGAGAAACTGCGCCGTGGGAAGCGTCGCGGCAAAGGGTGTCACCGGTGCCTCACGCGTTTTCGATGCGGCTGATCATGTAGGGCATGATGCCGCCCGCCTTCACGTAGGTGAGTTCTACGGGGGTGTCGATTCTCACCGTAAGCGGCACGCTCTTAACCGTACCGTCCGGGTAGTGAATCGTGAGCGTCACGTCGCCCAGGGGTTTAATGGCGTCAACCCCTGTGATGTCAAAGGTTTCGCGGCCGGTAAGCCCCAGCGTCTGAGCGCTTGTGCCCGGCTTAAACTGCAGCGGCAGAACTCCCATACCGATGAGGTTGGAGCGGTGAATGCGCTCAAAGCTCTTCACAATGACGGCTTTGACCCCCAACAATTTCGTACCCTTGGCGGCCCAGTCGCGGCTTGAGCCCGTGCCGTATTCTTCACCGGCAAACACAACGACCGGGATGTGCTTGGCCTTGTAGTCGCAGGCCGCTTCAAAGATCGTGGTCTTTTTGCCTTCGGGCATCTCAAGCGTAAAGCCCCCTTCCACGGGTGTGCCGTCGGGGTTTGCGGGAACCATGAGGTTCTTGATGCGGGCGTTGGCAAATGTGCCGCGCATCATCACTTCGTGCTGGCCGCGCCGCGACCCGTAACTGTTGAAGTCGGCCTCCGCCACGCCCTTGCTTCTTAACCACTTTGCTGCCGGCGTGTCCGCGCCGATGCGGCCTGCGGGCGAAATGTGGTCGGTCGTCACGGAGTCACCGAAAATGCCGAGCGCGCGGGCGCCTTTGATGTCGCCCATCGTGTCGGTTGCTTCCATAAAGGGAGGCTCAGCAATGTAGGTCGAATCCGGCCAGTTGTAGCAGGGACCGGTGGTGCCGGTCACGGCCTGCCACAATGAACCCGGTTCCGTGCGGATCTTGAGGTAGGTCGAGCGGTAGGCTTCGGGCTGCTGAGCCGCGGGCAGCATCGCTTCGATTTCTTCCGGCGCGGGCCAGATGTCCCTGAGATAAACGGGCTTGCCGTCCTTGCCGGTTCCGAGCGGTTCTTCCGCAAGATCACGGCGCACGCTGCCCGCAATCGCGTAGGCGACCACCAAAGCGGGCGAGGCAAGGAAATTGGCCTTCACCGCCGGGTGAATACGGGCTTCAAAGTTGCGGTTTCCGGACAAAACGGCGGCCGTTACGAGGTTTTCGTCTTTGACGGCTTTCAAAATGTCGGGTGCGAGGTCACCGGCGTTGCCGATACAGGTGGTGCAGCCGTAGGCAGCGACATTAAAGCCGAGCTTTTCAAGGTAGGGCAGGAGCCCGAGCTTTTCAAGGTAGGCCGTTACAACGCGGCTTCCCGGCGCGAGGCTCGTTTTGACGCGCGGCGCGGTCGTAAGCCCAGCTTCCACGGCCTTTTTCGCGAGAAGCCCTGCGGCAATCAGAACCGAGGGGTTGGAGGTGTTAGTGCAGGAGGTAATGGCCGCAATCACGATGTCGCCGTGATTGAGTTTCCTGCCGTCAGCCAAAGTGCCCGCGGCATGCGTGCGGTCTGCGGGCTGCGAAAAGCCGCCATCGGCAACGGGTGTCGTGAGAAGCTTTTCAAAGGTGGGGGTAAGCTCCGTGAGTTCAATTCTGTCCTGCGGACGGCGGGGGCCGGCCAAAGACGGCCGGACTTTGGCAAGATCAATTTCTACCGTGTCGGTGTAGTCGTGCACACCGGCCTCGGCAATGCCGAAAAGCCCCTGCGCCTTAAAGTAGGCTTCAATGCGGCTGCAGACCTCTTCAGTGCGCCCCGTTTCCTTAAAGAACGCAATCGTTTTGTCGTCCACGCCGAAGTAGCCCATCGTGGCGCCGTATTCGGGGGCCATGTTGGCAATCGTGGCGCGCTCGGGCACCGCCAGAGACCTTGCGCCGTCACCGAAAAATTCCACAAACTTGCCGACCACTTTCTTGGCGCGCAGCACCTGCGTGACGGTAAGCGCGAGATCCGTTGTCGTGCAGTCGGCGGGGAGTTTCCCCTTAAGGTGCACGCCCACGACGTCGGGGGTGAGCATGTAAATGGGGCGCCCGAGCATCGCGGCTTCGGCTTCGATACCGCCCACGCCCCAGCCGATGACACCGAGCCCGTTTACCATCACCGTGTGGCTGTCGGTGCCCACAACGCTGTCGGGCCAGAGCGTGTTGTCCTTGCCGCAGAAGACACCGCGGGCAAGGTACTCGAGGTTGACCTGATGCACGATCCCGAATCCCGGCGGCACAATGCCGAAACTCTTAAAGGCCTGCATGCCCCACTTGAGAAAGCTGTAGCGCTCGCGGTTACGCTTGAATTCAACCGACATGTTGTCGGTGAGGGCCTTGGGGTTGCCGAAGTTGTCGATCATCACCGAGTGGTCCACGACCATATCCACGGGAACGAGCGGCTCCACACGTTCGGGATCAAGCCCCCGGCGTGCGGCTTCGCTGCGCATGGCGGCCAAGTCCGCCAAGAGCGGAACACCGGTTAAGTCCTGCAGAATCACACGGCTTACCACAAACGGCGTTTCTTCACGCGGGGCGTTGGCTTTCCAGCCCGCGAGCTTTTTCACGCTCTCGGCGTGAATCGTTTCTTCGTCGCAGTTTCTGAGAATGCTTTCAAGCACAATGCGGATCGTCACCGGGACGCGGGTGAGATCAACGCCGAGCTCTGCGGCGAGTTTGGGAAGGCTGTAGTAGCGGTAGTCCTTGCCGCCTGCGGTGAGCGTCGCAAGCGTGGAGGCGCGCAGGCTCTCTTTGGCGTTCTGGGTCATCTGGTTTTGTCTCCCGGGATGTGCGGGCGTGTGTCTCACTGAATGGAGCCGCCCGGTCTTATGTAAAGTGGAATTGATTTTAGCCGCGCACCGCGCAGGCTAAGGCTTTCACGGGGTAAAAATATGTGAAATCTAGGCAGAACGTCTAGGAAAAAAGTGCCTCAGCGAGGATTTCGGGCGTTGCGTGCGCCTGCGCCATCCGTTTGGCGCGTTCAATTTCCGTCGCTGAGAGTTCGGCCGTGAGTTCATCACAGCGGATGCGGCACTGCGCGAGAAGCTCCGCCGTGTCTTTGCCGTCGCCGCGGGCATCACGGTCGGTCAGAACGCTTCTCACCTTCATCAGAAGCGCCAGGGCTTCAGCGGGCAGCCGCCCCGCGCGTGTTTCGCCCTCCGTGAGAAGCTTTGCCAGAAAAAGAAAAGCCGGGAGGTAGCCCTGCAGGGCACTGCGCCGGGCCCAGTCGCAGGCCGTGTCCGCGGACTTTCTGACGCCGTCACCCCGCCAGTGGAAAAACGCAAGCTGCAGCTGTGCGGCAGCGAGCCCTCCGCGGGCGGCTTCCGCGCACCAGTGAAGGGCTTCAGCGCTGTCGGCCTGCGGGTTGTCCGGTCTGAGGTTGAGTTCACTTAAGGCAAGTGCCGCTTTGGCGCTGCCCTTTAAGGCCGCACGTTTAAGCCGCTGCTGGGCCTGCCGCAGGTCCGTCGGACAGCCGCGGCCGGTGGCGTAGGCAATACCGGACTCGTATTCAGCCTCGGTGTGCCCCTGGGCTGCGGCAAGCCGAAACCAGGTGAGGGCCTCGGAGGGATTTTCTTCGCAGCCGAACCCCCAGAGGAGGGCTCGTCCGAGATCGTACTGGGCGTCTTTGTTGCCCATGACTGCGGCTTTGCGGAAAAGTTCCACGGCTTTTTCCGGATCGGGCCTCACCCCCTGACCGCGGGCAATCAGCAGTCCCAGCAGGTACTGCGAGGCCGTATGTTCTTTTTCCACGGCTTTTCTGAGCCACTTGACGGCCGCACGGTTGTCGGCGGAAATGACGGCGGTCTGCGCGAGCGTCCTCGCAAGCTCGTACTGCGCCTGCGGGGAGCCCTGGGCGGCTTCACGCGTCCAGAGATCAACCTGAGTTTTTTCCGGCCGTGCCTGCGTTACGTCCCCCCGTAAGAGCGCAAGAACCCCGGCGGAAGCCGTATCAGCCCCCGTGCGTTTGGGAAGTTCAAAGCGCGTCTCAACGTTGGTGCGCATGGCTTACTGCTGCAGAATCGGAGCGTCCGCAGGCAGCGGATCAATCCCGGTTAAATGCAGGAAAAGAACAAGTGTCAGGGCAAAAGCGGTGTAAGCGACCCAGCCGAAGGCGCCGATCATGATTGCGCGGCCGAAATATTTCCCTTTGTAGGCGATGCGGTTGCGGCGGATGTAGGTCACCTGGCGGATTCCCATGGAAAGCGTCCAGGAAATCCAGAAACCGATAAAAAGCGCAATCATGAGATAGCGGCAGACGGGAATGTCGCGGATAAAGGGTTCGGCAATCGTGTAGGCAACGAACGTGAAAAAGCTCACGCGCACCCAGGCCATGCTTTTTTCCGCGAGGACCGGTTCATTTAATGTCCGCCAGTTAAAGCCCTGCAGCAGTGCCCCGAACATCGGAGTGAAGATGAGTGTGAGAATAATGCACACCACGGGGTTATAAAGGCGCAGCGGCTCTTCAGCCGTTTGGACAGAGGGGTTCTGAATGGTTTCAGGCATTTCGTTGTCTGAGGGCGGCGCTTGCCGGCACGCCCTGAATTGAGGTTGAGCGAATTGTAGGTGGAAATCGGCGGAAACGCCCAAGGCTTAAACGGGCTGCGGCACTTGCAGCGCTTCTTCTAAACAACCCGCGCTTGAAAGCGCGGGGTTTCCTGACACGGTGCAGGCT
>ERZ1035041.944-NODE-944-length-10805-cov-7.717488_pt1 | contig 10805 bp, 9 predicted proteins | sample MGYA00520684_ERZ1035041 | MGnify/ENA primary metagenome ERZ1035041 (study PRJEB33766, sample SAMN09781699) | gut metagenome | biome: gut microbiome | host: Homo sapiens | place: Madagascar | study: EMG produced TPA metagenomics assembly of the PRJNA485056 data set... | reverse complement strand
TGACTACCGGCGAAGTTTTTTAATTTTTTTGTAACGCATCATTGACAAACCAACAAGAGATGACGAATGGAAAATGAAAAATGAATAATGAATGATGAATAATTGTGGTGCCGCCTTACGGCGGAAATTTAAAATCGGGGTGGCGATGGGCAAGGGAAAGAGCAATAAGGAGATTGATAGTACAAAGGGAATGCAATCCCCACCGTCACGGCTCGGAATAGTTTCAGAATTATAAAAGCAGGACTATCTGAATACTGTACAGCAAGTCAAAAAACTCTACAGCCGTGCCACCTCCCCTTTTTCGAGGGGAGGCAAGTTTAGTGCTAGGCAAGGGATAGTGCGGTTTTTGGAAAGGTTGGTGCGGAAAGATGACAGCTAAAATACAATAATACAAAAAGCGGTCACAGCGTATCACTGTAACCGCTTAACTTTATTGCTTTGTGTAATCCCGCCGTTTCACTATCCTGTGGATAGTTTAGACAATTCCAAAGGTGGAACTTGAAGCGGCACATTGCCGCACCGCTTAATTATTTGACGAGCAGATAAGACCTTTTTCGGCGTCAATTGTAACTGTTACGCCGCTCTTTAAAACGTTTGAGGCATTTTCTGCGCCGTAAATCACGGGAATATCAAGAGCCTGACCTACAACAGCCGCATGGCAGTCGGGGTTTGTATCCTCTACTACGATTCCTGCGGCACTCTTAAGAACAGACATTATATTATTGCTTGTCTTAGGAATAACAAGAATATCGCCGGAATGGCAGAGCTTTATTGCGTCTTCCTCGTTCTTGCATACGCAGACGGGGGCGGTCACTGTTTTTGCGGTTGCACCCTTGCCTTTAAGCAGAACATCGCCGACAATATGCACCTTCATCATATTCGTTGTACCGGAAACTCCGAGCGGAAGTCCTGCGGTGATAACTATAAGATCTCCGTCCTTTAAAAGTCCTTCTTCCATAGCTCTTGTTACTGCGTGGTCAAAAAGCGAGTCGCTGTCGCTCATCTCTTCCGACTTTATCGGGATAACTCCCCACGAAAGATTAAGCTGGCGCTGTGCTCTTTCGCTTGTGGTAGCCGCAATTATAGGACAGGTGGGACGAAACTTTGACAATGTTCTTGCTGTACGTCCGCCCTTTGTAACTGTAAGTATAGCGGTTGCGCCAAGGTCGATCGAGGTTGTTACCGTTGCGTGCGCTATTGCGTTTGTAACGTTCGGAACGCCCTCGTTTTCTCTTGTGAAGAAACGCTTGCGGTAATCTATATCCTGCTCTGTCTTTACAGCAATAGCCTTCATTGTTTTTACCGCATCAATGGGATATGCACCTGCGGCGGTTTCGCCCGAAAGCATAATTGCGCTTGTGCCGTCATAGATGGCATTTGCAACGTCTGTCGTTTCCGCTCTTGTCGGGCGGGGATTCTTTATCATAGAGTCAAGCATCTGAGTAGCTGTTATTACCTGCTTGCCTGCGTTGTAGCCCTTGTGGATAAGCTCTTTCTGGATCCTGGGTATCTCAACAAACGGAATCTCTACGCCCATATCTCCTCTTGCTACCATTATACCGTCTGCAACACGGAGAATATCGTCTATATTGTCAACGCCGTCCTGGTTTTCAATCTTTGCGATTATGCTTATATCCTTGCCGCCGTTTTCGTCAAGAAGTTTTCTTATCTGGATTATATCTTCGTCACGGGTAACAAAGCTTGCCGCAACTATATCAAAGCCTGTCTTTATGCCGAAAAGCAGATCGCTCTTGTCACGCTCGCTGAGATATGGCATTGAAAGATGTATGCCGGGGAAGTTACAGCTTTTGTTGGGTTTTAACATACCGCCGTGGATAACCTTACAGCGAATATCGTCGCCGCTCTCTTTGCGGTCGATCTCTGTTACCTTAAGTTCAAGCAGACCGTCGTCTATAAGGATAGTAACGCCTGTTTCAATGTCGCTTGCAAGATTGGGATAGTTTATGGCGGCTCTCTTTTCATCGCCGATAACATCTTCGGTCGTGAGGGTATATTCACTTCCTGTCTTAAGCTCTACGGGCTTATCATTTTTGAAGCTCTTTATTCTTACCTCGGGACCTTTTGTGTCAAGAATAGCCGGTATAGGAAGTCTGAGTTCCTTTCTTATTCTTTCAACCTGCTCGTAACGCTTTTTGTGGTCCTCGTGAGTACCGTGTGAGAAGTTGAAACGGGCGCAGTCCATACCGCTCTTTATAAGCTCACGCAGAACGTTGTCGTCATCTGTTGCAGGACCTAAGGTGCATACTATCTTTGTCTTTTTCATAAATATCCTTTCTTCCGATAAAGCTGTCGATACATTTTTCATACCGTTTGCATATTAAAAACGGTCATAATCAGTATAACATTTTCCGGCTTTAATAGCAACAGAAAAACAAGTTACGGTGACAAACTTTACAAAAATTTTACACAGTGGCAATGTGCCGCTTCAAATTCGCCTTTTTAAAAAGCAGAGAATGGCAAAACTTGCGTTGACGGCGGAGTAATATGATACAGAGTGTAAAAAATACGTTAACAATGAGTTATTATCCGGAATTCCGGCGAAAGGAAGATGATTGCGTTTTTAAGAATCTCCGAAAAAGCTTATATTATCCCCGTCAGAAGCAATATTGCAGACACTATCCCTGCGCCGACTGTTCCGATAACTGCACCTATTATAAAGGGAAGCTTGTTTTTGTGGGGACTCTTCCCTGCTTTTTCAAGACTTATGCCGTTCAGATACAGCTGTGCCTGGTTTCCGAGCTTACTGCTGCACGACATTTCGGGACGGATATAGAAAATTGCCTTTTCAAAATATTCGTTTTCAGTGTTGTTTATCTCAAGCACCAGTTTGTTCACCGCTTTTACCAATTTTATACGCTCCTTTTTTCAACAATTCAAGATTACAAAGTGTATTATAGGAAATATATGTAAAATTATACGCTGTGGATATTAGTTTTCAACAGAAAAGTGTGGAAAACTACCGTGTTTTCAACTCGCTCCGGTGAAATTCTGTGAGAAACGGTGGAAAACTCCGTTGAAATTGTTAAAACTTCCGATAAAAGCACATTGAAAACTTTTTTAACGTGGCGGTTGAAATCAAAAAATCAATCTTACAAATAATGTTATATAGTGGCACAAAAAGGAAATTAAATGAGAAAGGTTGTCAAGTTGAAAATTTCATATTGTCATACAGTATATTGTAACAGATTTACACAACAGCGATGTTGATAACATAGCGTATAATGCACCGATTTACCCGCTTTTCAACAGGTGTAGCGGTTGAAAATGTTGAAAATAATGTGTTTTCCACTGATGTGTGGTGTAAATTTCGGTTTTTTTGTGGAAAACTCCGTTGAATATGTGAATAACTCCGCTTAAAATGAGCTTGTACGGGTGTTAATAAGAAGAAAAACTATTTTAAACAGGCGGTGAAAAAGCGAAAAAGTAAAAGTATGGATTACCATTTCATCAGGTAAAGCGCTTTTTGCATAGAAAGGGTGTCGGATTTTACATTACAGATAATTACAACAAAAAATAAGAACGGATATGCAGAAAATCTGTTGAAATTTACTGTCGGATATGCTATACTATTACTGCATTTAATGCTTTTATACGATTTTTTGTATGCGGGGAGGGACGGCATGAAATACAGAGAACGTACATTACGGCATGAATACAAGTTTCCTGCTACTGTAGCGCAGTGCGAGGTGCTGAGAGAACGTTTCTCGGCTGTCATGACACCCGACAGGCACGGTGAAAACGGCTGTTATCGTATAACGAGCGTATATCTTGACGATGTATATCGCTCGGCGTATAACGATAAGCTGATAGGTGCGGATACCCGTAAGAAATACCGTATAAGGACATATGACCTGTCGGAGGATCTGCTTCATTTTGAATGCAAATACAAGGACAGGGATATGACGTCAAAGCGTGGGATATGGATAAACCCCGAACAGTATCACTCTATATTAAAGGGAGATTATTCTTTTGTATGGAGCGGTGAATACGAGGGGTCTGTTCTTGAGGACGCATCCTACAGCAACTCGCTTGCTATGCTCCGTCCGTCGGTTATAGTGGACTATAACAGGCAGGCGTTTATAAATCCGGAGGGCAATGTGCGATTTACCATTGACAGCGGATTCAAAGTCGGGGCATTTTCGGACGATATGCTGTCGGACAGCGTCAGATATCTGCCTGTTGAAGATTTCACGGCGGTAATTGAGATAAAGTATGACGATTATCTGCCGTCTTATCTCGGAGAACTGATTACGGGTGTAAAGTTAAGACAGGATTCGGTATCGAAATTTTTACTATGCCATGATAAGCTGGTAAGCCTTAATATGCGGACGTGAGTTCCGCCATGGAAAACTGATCGGAGGAAAAATAAAAATGTTACAACATCTGACCGCACTTGCGGAAAGCACGGGGGACGATTTATTATCCCTTATAGGACAGAGCTTTGATATTACGGCACAGCTTGAGAGCTTATCACTGCCGAGAATACTGCTCGCACTGCTCACGGCTACACTGTGCGGAGCGATAATTTATCTTGTTTACCGTATGTTCTACAGAGGGGTTGTCTACAGCGACAATTTCAACATACTTGTACTGCTCATCACGGTGGTTACGGCGTTTATCATAATGACTATCAGCGCAAACCTTGTACTGTCGCTCGGTATGGTCGGTGCGTTGTCTATCGTGCGATTCCGCTCGGCAATAAAGGATCCGCTCGATGTAGGATTTTTGTTCTGGGGAGTAGGCGCAGGTATCACGGCAGGCGCAGGACTTTATTTTGTTGCAATTATAGGTACTGTTTTTGTTGCGGCACTGTACATAATTCTTACTATGGTGAAGAAGGAACGCCGTTGCTATCTTCTTGTTGTACGCTACGGTACGGACGCTGAGAGCAATGTCAACGCACTGCTCGGAACGCTCAAGTACAAGCTGAAGAACAAGACTCAGATAAACGACCGTGTCGAACTGACTATCGAGATAAAGACTGCAAATAATGACACAACACAGCTTTCAAGATTCAAGGCTATCGACGGTGTTGACAGTGTAACGCTCCTCGAATACAACGGCGAATACATGAACTAACGGCGTGCCGCCGCTCCCAATTCGCCGTTCTGAATGTTGGCGAATGGCGGAGGTTGCGTTACCGGCGGGCGCCTTTATGGCGCACCCTATTGACGTTAATACAGATTCAGGCATAATTAAAAGGATACTGCAACCGGTTTAAGCTTGCGGTATCCTTTTTTGCGGCGGTGCGGCTGTGAGCCGCATCAAATTCGCCGTTCTGAATGTTGGCGGTTGGCGGAGGTTACGTTATCGGCGGTGGCAATGAGCTACTGCGTATTTATATTTTGAATGGGAAAACCGCTGTCGGTGAGGACGGCGGTTTTTGTGTTTGCAAAGTATTATATAGATAAAGAAAGTAGCGGGATTTTGTGTAATGAACTTGATGAGATATCATCTGTTTTCACAAAATTCCGGGTAAAATAAGCTGGATTTTCACAAAATTCCGAAGAAAAACAGTTCTGATTTCACAAAATTCCAAAGAAAATGAAGGTAAGTTTCACATTTTTCCAAAACTGAAATGGGGGTAAAACAGGTGGGAGCATAAGAATAATTATAATTCTTCTGTTTTAAATGTGGTATATCCCTCATAATAGTAACTGTGATCAATGCCCTTCATATAAAGCTCACGGTTGTTTATGTCGCTTGTGAGTGCGGATCTCAGCACTACTTTTATTTCAGTGTCTTTTATCGGACTGCGTTCCATTGCAAGCAGGTAGTCTTCTTTATCGACCTTGCTCCAGTCAACAACTTTGGATATGCCTTTTTTGAGCATGAGGTCAAGCCATATTCGTGTACTGCGTCCGTTGCCCTCTCTGAACGGGTGGGCAATGTTCATTTCAACGTACTTTTCAATGATTTCATCGTAAGTTGACTGCGGCATTTTGTCTATGTTTGCAAGTGCCGCATCAAGATATATCAGAGGAGCAAAGCGGAAATTGCTTTTTGCAATATTCACTGTACGCAATTTACCGGCAAAGTCGTAAATATCTTCAAAAAGGTATTTGTGGATAGCTTGCAAAGCTGAAAATGTACCCACCGGCAGAGTATCAAGTGTTCCGCTTTCAAACAGCCACACGGCTTTTTTCTTGCTTATCTTCTCTTCTTCACGGGCAAGTTCGGCAGAATCGGTTATGCCTAATTTGTTTTCAAGAGCCATTTTATCACTCCGTCCTGTAGTTTAAACTTATATTGTAAGTATAACACGCACGGGGGATAAAATCAAATGATTTCGGTTTACGGAAGTATTGAATATATGTTGTCCTGTAAAAAGGTGTAATTTAATCTGAAAATTCAGATATATAGATGTTGCGTTTTGTTGTGACAGGGTGTGACCGCTTGAATTTTTTGTATAATTGAGTATAATAAAATATAATTATGATTTCAAAACAAGGAGGAACTGATTATGTTATGTGCAAATTGTAGCTCAAGAGCCGAAAAAGGTTTTACAACCAGTGTTACCGATTTAGGCAATTGCCTTATAATTATAAGAAATGTTCCGTGTTATAAATGTACTCAGTGTAATGAAGTGACCTATACAGGTGATGTGGTAAAAAAGATTGAAGAAATCATAGAACATTGTAGAAAGATGATGCAGGAAATTTCGATTATTGATTACTCAAAGGTGGCGTAAGGGATTATAAGCAAAAAATTAAAACGAAATTTTCTCTTGACAAAACAGCAAGGATATGCTACAATCGGTTTAAAGCGATATATTAAAGGCTTTGAAGGGAAAAAGTAGCGTGAAACGTGCTTTCAGAGAGTCGTTGGTCGGTGTGAAACGGCAGACGTTTTAATGTGAAGATACGCCCCTGAGCTGTCCTTAGGGAACGGTAGCTACGTTATAGCTTTTGAGGTTCGTGTGAAATGGTCTAAACGCACGGATAAACTGAGGTGGTACCGCGATAATTCGCCCTCTGTGCATTTTTGCACAGAGGGCTTTTTTATTTTCCACCCGTAAGAAAAAGACCAAAATTTAATTTTTGGAGGTCGAAAGACAATGAGCATGGATTTACTGGTACGTCTGCCCGATCCTGAGGAGATCAAGAAAAAGTATCCTGCAAGCGAAAAGGTAAAGGAAATAAAGGCACAGAGGGATAAGGAAATAGCCGATGTATTCACGGGAAAGAGCAATAAGTTCCTGCTTATAATAGGACCTTGCTCCGCCGATAAGGAAGAGCCGGTTATTGATTATATTTCAAGGCTTGTACCTGTTCAGGAGCAGGTAAAGGACAAGATACTTATCATACCGAGAATTTACACGAACAAGCCCCGTACCACAGGCGAGGGATACAAGGGTATGATACATCAGCCCGACCCCACAAAGCACGAGGATATGCTCGAGGGACTTATCAAGGTAAGACAGCTTCATCTTCACGCCATAGAGCAGACCGGCTTTACCTGTGCTGACGAAATGCTGTACCCCGAAAATGACCGCTATCTGTCCGATCTTCTGTCTTATGTTGCGGTCGGTGCACGTTCTGTAGAGGATCAGCAACACAGACTTACCGCAAGCGGACTTGATATTCCTGTAGGCATGAAAAATCCCACAAGCGGAACTATTTCTGTAATGCTGAATTCTATCCGTGCGGCGCAGGCAAGCCATACTTTCATATACAGAGGCTGGGAAACGCACACAAGCGGAAATCCGCTTGCACACGCTATCCTGCGTGGTGCTGTAAACAAGCACGGTGAAACCATCCCGAATTATCACTATGAAGATCTGTCACTGCTCTATGAGCTGTACTGCAAGCAGGATCTTCAGAACAAGGCGGTTATCGTTGATACCAATCACTCAAACTCCGGCAAGAAGTATTTAGAGCAGATTAGAATAGCAAATGAAATTCTGCACAGCCGCCGTCACAGCAAGGACCTTGAGGGATTTGTCAAGGGACTTATGATCGAAAGCTACATCGAGGACGGAAGCCAGAGCACAGACGATGCGGTTTACGGCAAGTCGATAACCGACCCGTGTCTTGGCTGGGAAAAGACAGAAAAGCTCATCTACAGCTTAGCCGAACAGCTGTAAGCGCCCGTGGGGTGCAGCAAATTCCGACCTTTAATAACGTTGCGGATTTTTGAGGGATAGCGGAACGGTCGGGGTTGAACGTTAGTGCAGACTTGATTTGAGATTTGACGAAAGTTAGGCGAAGCACTATCACATTTAGCTCCCTTGTGTAAAGGGAGCTGGCACAGTGCGGCATAACGTTTTCAATGTTGCTTTATATGTCAGGATAACGATGATTTGGCACAGAACTGAGTTTTTCGTCACTGTGACTGAGGGATTGTCAGCGGAGGTGTTATTAAAAGCGGAAAGGTTTGGTGCAAACGATCCTTCAGTCTTGCGGCAAATAAAGCTAAACAGATATTAACGTTGCTGAAATCGCAGAGTATAGCAATATACAATATGAAAAAAGCCTTGCCGCAATCCAGCTCCCTTTGGCAAGGGAGCCGAGAATTAGTGCAAATGGATAGGGAGTGCGCCTAACAATGGTGGTGTGATATTGTAATTTGATGAAAGTTCAGCAAAGCGCTATCACATTTAGCTCCCTTTGGCAAGGGAGCCAAGAATTAGTACAAATGGATAGGTAGTGTACCTGATACAAATCAATGTGATATTGTAAACGGACATACATTTGTTTTTAAAAGGAAAAATCAAAATAAACCGAAAGGAAGAAGAAAATGACACTTTACGAAGAACTTATTGAAAGAGGGCTTATCGCTCAGGTTACGAACGAAGAAGAGATAAGCAAGATGATAAATGAGGGCAAGGCTACATTCTACATAGGCTTTGACCCGACAGCCGATTCTCTGCACGTCGGTCACTTTATGGCGCTGTGCCTTATGAAGCGTTTACAGATGGCAGGCAACAAGCCTATTGCGCTTCTCGGCGGCGGTACGGGTATGATAGGTGACCCCTCGGGCAAGACGGATATGAGAAAGATGCTCACAAAGGAAGATATTGAGCATAATATTGCCTGCTTCAAAAAGCAGATGAGCCGTTTTATTGATTTCTCGGACGGCAAGGCACTGCTTGTTAACAATGCTGACTGGCTGCTGAGCCTTAACTATGTAGACGTACTGCGTGAAGTAGGCGCTTGCTTCTCTGTAAACAAGATGCTGAGTGCTGAGTGCTACAAGCAGAGAATGGAAAGAGGTCTTTCGTTCCTCGAATTCAACTATATGATAATGCAGAGCTACGACTTCTACAAGCTGTACAAGGATTACGGCTGTAATATGCAATTCGGCGGTGACGATCAGTGGAGCAATATGCTCGGCGGTACGGAGCTTATCAGAAAGAAGCTCGGCAAGGACGCACACGCAATGACCATTACCCTGCTCTTAAATTCCGAGGGCAAGAAGATGGGCAAGACCGAAAAGGGCGCTGTATGGCTCGATCCTGAAAAGACAAGCCCGTTTGAATTCTTCCAGTACTGGAGAAACGTTGCCGACGCAGATGTTATGAAGTGCATAAAGATGCTTACATTCCTGCCGCTTGAGCAGATAAGAGAGATGGAAAGCTGGGAGGGCGCACAGCTCAACAAGGCTAAGGAAATACTCGCTTACGAGCTTACAAAGCTGGTACACGGAGAGGAAGAAGCTGAAAAGGCTTTAGCCGCCGCAAAGGAGCTGTTCGGCGGTAAGGGTGTAAGCGGTGATATGCCTACTGCGGTTATGCCTGCCGAGCTTGTAAACGACGGTAAGATCGGTATTCTTGACGCTCTTGTTGCATCAAAGCTTTGTCCGTCAAAGAGAGAGGCAAGAACAAACGTAACAGGCGGCGGTATCAGTGTAAACGATGAAAAGGTGACCGACCCTGCGGCTATGATAGAGATAGGCGAATTTGCCGTAATCAAGAAGGGTAAAAAGAGCTACTGCAAGATAGTAAAGGCATAAGATGATAAGAGTAAGAAGAGCGCAGGACAAGGATATTAAGCGTGTTACGGAGCTGCTCGCTCAGGTACTGGAGCTTCACGCCGATTTAAGACCCGACTTATTTATACACGGTACGGTAAAGTACACGGAAAATCAGCTGTTGGATATATTCGCTGATGAAAAGACGCCTGTATTTGTGGCTGTAGATGACTGCGACACGGTGCAGGGATATGCGTTCTGTATACTCAAAGAGCCTGCTTTTGCGACAAATATGACAGATATAAAAACGCTGTATATAGATGACTTATGTGTTGACAGCAACGCAAGAGGTCGGCATATAGGAACTACGCTTTTTGACTATGTAATGGATTTTGCAAAGCAGACAGGTTGTTACACTGTTACGCTGAACGTCTGGGAGGGAAACGACAGCGCACGTCATTTTTATGAAAAAATGGGAATGTTCGTCCGTGAAACCCAGATGGAGCGGCGGGTGGCGGGTCGCCACTGACAATTCGCCGTTCTGACGGTTGGTGATTTGCGGAGGTTACGTTACCGGCGAGTGACTGAGGTCACACCCTATTGACGTTAATACAGATTCAAGTATAATTTAAAGGATACTGCAAACTGTTGAGGTTTGCGGTATCCTTTTTTGCATATAAGAAAAACCACTTTGAAATTTTAAAACGGGGTCGCAGGGGCGAAGCCCCCGTACAGGTCGTCAGCCATTTGTGCCACTGCATCGTGCAGTGGCTTTGTGCGGCTGACTGCAAGCATCCTTGCTTGGACTAGGGGCGGTAGGGTAGATTGTCAAGTCAAGTGCAACACTTTTTAGACAAAAATTCGAGAGGGGA
>ERZ1035041.940-NODE-940-length-10842-cov-30.080467_pt1 | contig 10842 bp, 7 predicted proteins | sample MGYA00520684_ERZ1035041 | MGnify/ENA primary metagenome ERZ1035041 (study PRJEB33766, sample SAMN09781699) | gut metagenome | biome: gut microbiome | host: Homo sapiens | place: Madagascar | study: EMG produced TPA metagenomics assembly of the PRJNA485056 data set... | reverse complement strand
TTTCAAGGGAAATATTTGCCCTAGATCAAAATAGCCAGTTATATGAAGCCGAACAAAAAGGTATTGAAAAAGGAAAGGCTGAAGGCATTGCTCAAGGAAAAGCCGAAGGGATTCAGGAAGGTCAAATTAATGAAAAACTTGCAATAGCTAAAACTTTATATTCATTAGGTCAAACTAAGGAATTTATAGCTAAAGCTACGGGGCTTTCTTTAGATGAGCTTGATAATATATTAAAGTAAAATTTAATCATTAAAAAATCAACACTAGAATAAATGGTGTTGATTTTTTTATTTTATACTATTTGAAATACTCATTTAAAATTTAAAAATGGACCAACCATAATGTTGATCCACTAATTTTTATTCAAAAAATTTATCAATAAGTGTTTTTTGAGTATCACTATATAAATCATAATTTGCTTTATATAGATCATATGTACTAATTTCTATAGACTTTGAAATTTTAATACCACTTTCATTTTCAGCAATTAGATACATATTTAATTTCATTGTTTTAGGCAATGTAATTTGAAGTAGCTTATTTGATTCTACAAGATTAAATAGTTCTAAATCTTTTCTTATTACATTACAAAATTCATTATATGTTTTCTCACCATTATATAATTCACTTATTTCATCATCATCAAGTGATGTCATAATAATGTAATACTTTGTATTGCTTTCATTATTATTAACAATTAAATTAGCCGTTAAAGAAAGAACCTCTTCTTTTGTATATCTAATATTAAGCGCTAAATCCATATCCGCAACAAAGTGCTTCAATTCTTCTTTAGGTTGAGCCTGTGCTAACTTATATGAAACTCTTAGGCTTCCATTTTTAGTCATTTCAGGAGTATTTCCTTTATAATTAACAAGTGGTCCTGTAGCCTCTACAACATCACCAACCTTAGGCTCATATGAACTATTTAAATCAGCTCTAAAGATAGTAAGATCATTTGTACCATCGGTAATTACAAAGGTTGTGTTCTTATATTGTGTACTAATATCAGTAACTGTTTTAACTGTACCACGAACCGTATAGGAAATAGATGTACCTGCTTCACCTGCACTTGCACAAATATCTAGGGCTTGTTTAACCGTTAATGAAGAAGGAATATCATAGATAGCTTTGATTGTTGTTTTACTTGAAATAGTAACTGTTTCACCAGCCTCATAACTATTAGTACCATCAGTAAAGTTTTTAAGATTTCCTACCCCATTAGGTGCCGTAACTAAATCTTTAGTTGGTAATGTAATTGTTTGAGATTCTCCATTTTTTACTGTGTAGCTTGTTACTACACTGCTTGCAAATGTACCACCATTTGCATCAAGAATAATCTTATACTCATCAGATGGAGTAACTGGAGTATCTGCATATTTGTTAGGGAAAACAATATCAACATATTCAGGATGATCAATATAGGGATTTTTGTTATGCTGGATTCCATATACTGCATCATTACGATTTGTTTCCTTTTCAGAAACCGGATCTTCATGTGACCATTTTGTAAATAAATTTAAGGCATAATCAGTTAAATAAGGATATGTTCCTTTAAAGACAACATTAGCACCACTTCCCCAAGTACCAACTTGTGATTTATAACGGGTAGCCATATAAAAATAGGTTCTTGCAAAATCACCCTTATATTCATCAATAGGTTCAAACACCGTACCACTATATCCATCAAAAGATGAATGGCCGACCTTAGAACCATTTTTTGAAGTGTAAGTAGCGTTACTTACCTCACCAAAAGGATAATTACTTCTTTTATTATTTACATATCCATCCGTTGGATAGACATGAAATAAATCTGATCTCATTGGAGATTTCTTATTAAACCAGCTTTGGGGAATAGAGTGCTCACGATTGAACATATCTCCTTCCTTTGAATAATTACCACCATGATCTCTATCAGCGTCATAATTCTCATTAGAATACATATCCCAAATAGTATTAGAATTAGGCTTAACATCTGTTTTTTTATAAGCAGACCATAATCCATCATATCCAACATCTTTAGTTCCTTTACTAATGATTGATTCCAATGAATCAATTAAATTAGAACCTGATGACGTATCAACATTCGTATAATATGTATCACTTGAACTACGAACAATACTTGTATTTTCTTTAACAAGAGCTTTCGTTGTAAAAGCACTAGTTATAGCAAGTAATGAAGTCAATAATATATTTCTTATTTTCATATTTTCCTCACTCGTATAATATATTTGTATTAATTATTTGACGATTTGAGTAAGTGAATTTATAACATCCTGGCTCAAATCTAAATTCAAATTTAAATATTCGCTCGCAATTGATTTAAAAGAACCAATTGTAGCTTCAGTTAAATATAATTTACCATTATATTCCATATAAATTACTACAACAATTTTAGTATCATAGGACGCACCAATATCATCAATTCTAATTGATGTCATTCCACCTTCTGATGCAATATTTTTAAATTCAAGATATTTAATATTGTCATCATCTTTAACAACAGAAGCTGCGTCGGAAGCATTTGTAAGCCTAATATATTCTTTAAAATCAATATCCTTCATATAATCTTCTTTAGCAACTAATGCTCCAAATTTTACACCATCTAGATTCTTCATTTCTTCTGTTAGCTTAACACCAAAGCGGATACAAGCATTATCAATCGTATAATTAGTATTATCATTAGTTGACCAATGATATGCTAAGGAACGAGATATTTTTAAGTTTTCAAAATTAGCTGCTTCCTCATTTTTAGATGTTGCTTTATAAAGAATTAATGGTCCTTGTGAAGACGCGTAAGAGGTAAATCGCGGAGCAGATTTATTGTAACAAAAGCTAAACCCACCACTACTAAAGTTAAAGCCACCCTTTTCCTCTTTAATTTCAAAAGGTGTACCTTCAGTTTCAAACTTAGAATTAGTTTTACCAGAAAAATTTAAATATTTATTTTGATTATTTTTTAATAACCATTTATTAGATTTTGACTCTAAATAGAATATTTCTTTTGGTGTATCACTACAAGCAAAAACACCGTCTTTTCCAGTCATAAAATCAGATACCATATAATTAGTATCTCCACCAATTAAATAAATTCCTTCTGATATATCACTTAAATTTTCGATTTTCTTAAAATTATAATCATCAAGCTTTAAGGATGAATCCGGTTCGGATGGTGTAGGATCTGGTGTAGGCTTTGAAGGTTCTACGGGTTTAGTAGTACCTGCATATTTTGATGGATAAACATAATCAACATATTCAGGATGATCAATATAGGGATTTCTGTTATGTTGATAGTTATCAAAAATAACATTATTACGATAAATTTCTTCTTTACTTACCGGATCTTCATAGTGCCATTTAATTAAAGTTTCTAAATTACCAAAACGGCCATTTAAATCAGAGGCGGAAGTAGTCTGGCTATTTACAAGCTTTAAATTATATTTTGTATTAGAACCATATCTGGTTTCCATATAAAACATCATTCTAGCAATATCGCCTTTTACTTCATCTCTTGGTTCAAATAAAACATTGTTGGTTTTATTTCCATATGCATCTGGTGTTGCATTTGGTACTTCACCAAAATCTTTATTGCTACGGGTTTAATTGATACTTGTTGTAGAAGGCCTTAAATGATGTGCATCACAGTAGGGTTCATATGATGAATTAGGAAAGCCATGGGATTTAGCCCACACATGTTCTTTATTCCAAGCACCTGATTCTAAGGCTCTTCCTGAATAAATACAAATTGCCTTTCCTGAGCCTTTAGGGTCTGGATCTGTATATTTTAAAACAGTATTATTATCTTTATATGAATGCTTAACATAATTAGCACTAATAATTTGGCCTAATGTTTCTTTAATAACTTCCGGATCATCATTTAAATTTACTCTTTTATAATATCCTTCAGGAGCAACCTCATTGTAGTATTTTTCATCAAAAAAGCTTGATGCAATACTTTGTTTAAAGTTGACAACAAGGATTGTCGAAGCCAACAATCCTGTCATCATTATTTTTTTAATATTCATTTTACTTGCCTATACGATCGAATACGTTGAAACTAAATGAATTATCACCATCTTGGTTGCCATTGCCCATAAGACCTGATGTAGCGATAACATCATCTAATTCGATTACCTCTTCTTTAATAGTTGGGCTTTCATATTTCTTTTTATTTTGTTCCATTTTTATCCTCCACTACTTTGATAATTGTTCAAGTGAACCTTTTATTTGTTCATCTTTTAATATTTCTAAATTAGAATTTAAATATTCGCTAGCTATTACCTTAACAGAAGCAATCTTTTGTTCAGTAACATATAGCTTACCATTATATTCCATATAAATAACAACTACAAATTCTTCATCTAAGGCTGAATCTAGATTATCTAAGCGTAATGATGTCATTCCACCTTCAGCTGCAATATTTGTAAATTCAAGATATTTAAGTTTTTCATTTTTGCCTACAACCTCAGCAGCGCTTGTACATTTTCTTGCATCTTCACTCAAATTAATATTAACTATATCTGTCTTCTTTGCAATGATAGCACCAAATTTAACTCCTTCAAGAGATTTCATCTCTTCAGTTAGGTTAACACCAAAGCGTAAGCTTACATTATCAATTGTATATGTAGTACTATCTTCTGTTTGCCAATGATATGCTAATTGATTTTTAATTTCTAATTGTTCAAATAATTCAGCAGGAGTTAATGCCTCATATTTAGCAACTAAAACTGTTTCTTCTGAAAGTTCAGTTGTAAAATCATATTTTGCATCAGTGACTTCATTATACCACCCCATAAATTTATATCCTGGTTTCTTTGGTGCTTCAAACTCTGGAGCCTTTTGATGTGGAAGCATTTCTTCTTTATTTAATTCTTCATTATTTGGACCCTTAAATGTTACATAGAATGGTTTAACATTTTGAGCTTTAAAAAGAGTAATATTTACAATAGAAGTTGTAATTGAACCATATGGTTTTATTCTTGGAGAACCAACATTATATGCAATTACATTTGAACCACTGGTTTCGTCTAATCTAATTTGCAACTCATCATCAATCATTTGAGGTACAAATTCATAGGCGTCTTTCCTATTATCTACGATTCCAAAATTTTTAGGACTACCACCTATAGCTGATAGATATTCATTTTGACTTTTTTGAATCTTAATCTTTCCATCCTTTTTATAGAAAGTAAAATGAGCACTAGGTTTATCATCTACACCAAAATATCCTTTTTTATCAAGTGTATCATTCATATAAACATAATTCGTATCTTTTAGAGCAGCAATTACATAGTATCCAGTTGTTAGTTCTTCTAATGTATTAATTTTACTAAATGTATATTCATCTAATTTAAAAATACTTGCATCTTCAAATTTAGCATAAATAGTTGTATTATCTGTAATAATCGTATTTTCAAAATCAAATTCAGTAGTATAAGTATTATCTGTATACCAACCCACAAAATTATAACCTTTCTTTGTTGGATTTAATGCAGGTTTTGTAGTCTTATTTCCAGTAACTACTATTTGAGATTCAACTATTGAACCTCCATCAGTATCAAATGATACAGTATATTTAACTAACCATTTAGCATATAAAGTAATATCTTCATTTACTGGTGTATTAAAATCATATGCTTTTTCATTTGTACAATTAACATCAGTATACCAGCCACCAAATGAATAACCATCTTTTATTGGTTCAGCAGGTGCACCTACTGTATTTCCTTTTTTTACAACTGATGTATCAAAAAGTGTTTCAGCATCTTTCATAAATGTTACTGTTTGAGTTTCAACAGCAGCAGCTGCTTCAAATTTTGCATATAATTTTAAATCGGCTGTAACTGGCGAATCAAATTTATACTCATTTTTAAGTTCTGGTTCAGTGTACCAACCAACAAATACATTTTCTTCTTTTGTTGGATTAGCCGGTCTTTCCAATTTACCATTTTCTTCCACTTTTTTAGCATACTCTGTATATTCTTTAGTTCCATCAAAGAATGATACATTATACATCACCGAATCATTATATGTAATTTTGATTTCTTTCATATATAAAGCTCTGGATGTGGTTTGTTTAATATTTATTTCTACAATACCACTTGTTTGTGAATCTAATGTATACGTATATGCCTTATTTGTTGCTGAAAGCGTATAATTTTCTGATTTCAATTCGCCAACGGAAAGTTGCATCGTTGCAGTAACCTCGGAAGCAGTACTTCCATATACTGTAACTTCCTTTACATTATTTATTTCAACATTCGTACTTAACTTTAAATTTTTATATGGCATGCTTTTAGAGCCAAATTGCTGTCCTTTTTTCGGCCCTGTTGTTTTATCAAAACCCCAATAACCACCATCACCAGATAAATTCCATTCAATATCTCCTAATTTTTGACTTTCATTTTTACTAAAAACTTTTTTAGTAAATGTATAATCATAAGTTTTATCTTCCGCACTACTAACCTTAGCATTCATTAGTATTCCTACTCCTGCAAGAATACCAACTAACCCACAACTAATTAATCTTTTTAGTTTCATTTTAACTAAAACCCTCCATATTTTTGTTTTTTGTACTTTTTGTTTTATTTTTTTTGAAAAGAATCATCAAATTCTAACATTAAAGAATATAAAGCTAATACTTCATCAATAGTTAAATCATACTCTTCCTTATTTGTTGCATAATCAACTATATCAAGACCAACCAAATCAGATCTTTCTTCAGTTAAGTATAATGTATCATTTGAAATTACATAGAATACAACACAATAAGCATCACTATATTTAACATCATCAATGCTACACATTAATACATTATCCTTAATGGTAACTTCTTTTTTAATAATCTTGTCATTTGAAGCTAAGATACCGTCAACTGTTGTTTGATTATATGATTTAATTAATTCTTTAAAAGACTCTAATTTTAAATCAGTTTCACTAATTAGTAAAGCACCATATGTTCCATTTTCAACTGTATTCTTGCTATCAAGCATAACACCAAATCTTAATTTTAAATTTGAAACGCTATACTCTCCTTTATCATTTGATGACCAATCAAATGAAAGAGATGCCTTTACCTTACTTGCCGCAAATTTATCCTCAGGAGTTGCGTTACTAACAATTTCATAAGTTCCACCACGATTAATTTCCGGAGTTTTATTATTATAGTTAATAATATAACCTGTAATTCTTATTAAATCGCCTTCTTCAAGGGCTTCACCCTTTGTAGCCGCATATGCTATAAACTCATTACCTTTTGAATCCTTAATTGTAATGCTATTATTATCATCAACACTCACATAATATCCTTCAATAGTATAAGAAATTGTAGTTTGAGTAGTACCTGTAGATTTAGCTACTTCAATAGCTTCTTCAACAGTTAAAATCTTAGAAGCTACCCAATTGGCTTTAAAAATTGCCTTCGAAGAAACTTCTACAACATCAGTTGGTGCATAAGTACTTTCACCATTTGTCCAACCACTAAGCTTGGCGTAAGGATATGGTGCAGCTGGATTATACTTTGATAAATCAATGCTTTCTTTTTCCCCTATGTTCTTAGTAATTTTTACACCTTCACCATCAGCAAATTTTCCACCATTAGCATTAAAGCTAATATCATATGTAGTTTCTTCTGAATCACTTACCCAAGTAATTTTAATGCTATCAAGATATAAAGCTCCACTCTTAGATCTTAAGCCAATATATGCTGTATCACTTTCGTTAGATAAATCAATAGTAGTTGTTCCGTTTATAGCACTCTTAAGAAGTGTACCAGCTGATGTCGTATTATAAAGTTCAGTTGCAGCACTATAAGCACTAGATTTACCATAAATATCAAGCTGTGAAGATGCATTTGTTGTTTTAGCATTCCACTTAAGCTCAATTTTACTCACATGTCCTGCTGATACAGTTGTTACAATTCCCGAGTTACTATTTTTACTTCTTAATTGAATTGTTCCATTTGAGCCTGCAGCATTAGCTTTATAGCTTGCACCACTAAGAGAATCAAAGATTACATCCTTATAATTTGTTACCGCTCCAATTCCAAAGGAACTATTTGTAAGCTCATCAATCTTATCCTCAGCTCTAACATTTCCTGATACGGCAAATACAACTACTGAAGCTGTAAGAGCTAAAATACCATTTAAAAACTTTTTCATTCTAATACCTCCTAAATCCAAGGAAGCTCAGCTGAACCAGATCCAGCAAGAGACTTAAACGTAATTGTTACAGTTGCACCTGTTTCATCCATGCTATCAACAGTCATAGTAAAGAATAGTTTTTGTAACGAATCAGATATATAATTTTGATATACATCAATACCAAACTTATTAGATGTTGGTGTATAAAGGGCATCTTGATCTGCAAAATATTCAAGCTTTTCTTCATCAGTTAATTTCTTTTGAAGCATAGTATCGATAAATAATTCATCAGTTTCACTGTTATTATACTTAAATCCTGTAAAGTAAGATTGAGATTTATCATTATCAATTTCTTCTTGGGTCTTCTTTGTTGCATTTACATGCGTAACTCTTACACCAATTGCATCGGTAGCCTCATCTTTATTTATATTATTAATTATTTGTAAATCATGATTATTTAAACCACTACCATTATAAAATTCAATCAAGAAATACTCATCATAAATTGAAGATAATGTCTTATTAGTAACTAAAAGAACATTACCAGTTGTAGAGAAATCATCAATTCTAATCGTTGTAGTTTCACTTACAACACAAGGATCAACCCAGCCAAGTAACATCTTATTAATAGGACCATGGTCTCCGATATTATAATCCATCATATCAGCACCATATAAACCACCAATAGCTCCTTGCTCCGAATCATAATCATAATAATCATCCAACCCAAGAAGATGACCTGTTTCATGAATATACGTATGAGCATCATAAGTTAAATCACTAACATCATAAGATGCATCCTCCTGATTAAGAGTGATAAAATCAGTTCCTGCAAAAGCGTAATAAGAAGCTTTTTTAGAATCAAATGTTATAGTAGATTCTGTTTGTGTTGTAAATGCCCAGTAGAATGAATCATTAGATTGATAATCTACAGGACTATTATAAATTAACCATACTGAATCAATATAGCCATCATTATCCAAGTCATAATCTGAGAAATCATAAGCACTATCAAAATGAGTAAGAGCTTCATCTAAAATATCATCAGATGGCATATTTGCACTTTCATCTTGATATTGTCTATTATATTCACTAGCTGTTTTAGATGGTGTAAACCATTCTGTAACCTCAAAATCAAGATTAAGCTTATTATAACTAGACTTTTGATAGTAAGTCATAACAGATTCCCAACCAGTTTCCTTTTCTGTTCCCTTAAATGCTTTAACAATACTATTTCTAACCTCATCTGTTTTTTTAGTATTATCAAGATTAACAGGAATTACTAAAACCTTAGGACTTCCTAAAGATGGCAATACATTTTCTGTAAGAGGACCATCCTTTTTTAAGCAATTATCAAAATGAGTTGTATTCAATTTGTTAATTTCTTTAAAACGAGCGACTAAAGTAATATCACTAACAATTGTTGTTTGTGAAAAATCAAAGGCCTTTGTATCTTCAGAAGACTCAAACCAACCTTCAAATAAATAGCCATCCTTTGAAGGATCAACTACATTATTAAGTAATTCACCCTTGACTAAACGTTCAACATTATTTTCTTCACCATTTTTAAGTGTTACATTAACATATTCAAGCTCTTTATCAAATTTAGCCTTTAATACTATCGTTTTGTTTTCAGTTAATTCTAATGCTCTTACACTATCAAGAGATACATCAGCACCAGCCTCATCAACATACCCAATAAATGTATAATCATTAAATGATGGTGTTATAAATGATACTAGCTTAGGATTAGAAATAACATCATATTTTACATCTTCACCAATGTGGTACTCAATCGTTAATAAATAAGTATCTTTTTTTACTTCTTCCCATTTTGCATATAAAATCAAATCTGAATTTACAGGGCTTGCAAAATCATATGCATTATTACATTCTTCGTCTAAATACCATCCAGCAAACACATAACCACTACGACTTGGATTTGAAGGTTTAGCAACAGCCTCCCCTTTTTTTACCTTTTGAGGATCTAATTCTTCACCTGTGTTTAGATTAAAGCTTACTGTATAAATACTAATAACAGGAGCTGTTGATGACTCGACGGGGCTAGATATAGAGCTACTTGGAGTAATCGTACTTGTACCTTGTGAGCCACTTTCACTTGGAGTAATTGTAGGAGTTTCTGTCTTCTTACTACAACCTGCAAGAATAGTTGTACTAGCAAGAAGTGTTGTAGCTCCTAGAAGCATTAATTTTTTTAGCTTCATTTTGTTTCCACCTTTCTCAAGACAACAAAATAATATTAAATTTGAGTGTACTAAAAAAGCTGACCTTAAAAAGTCAAAATTGTGAACATTTGATACAATAAAAAGGTTATCAAGTCAGTTCAAATATTAAGTTCTTTTGTTTTTGTCTTTTTTGTTTTTTCTACTTTTATTAAATATTAATGAAAAGAATTACTTACAAAAAAAGAGGACAAAAAGACCTCCCAATTAAATATAACCAATTCTCCTATTAATACCATAATAATTCTATCGCTTTTAATAACTTTTAGCAAGGTTATTTGCTAAAAAATTACATTCTTTTTACATTCTATTCTCAAAAAAACATGATTTATATATAAATCGACAAAATATGACAATGTAAACCAATGTTAATTAATAACCAAATTTAATTTTAGGCGCAATAAAAACTGTTGCATCAAGTATCTTGAAAACGTTTTCATATAAGAAAATGAAAGAAAAAT
>ERZ1035041.939-NODE-939-length-10844-cov-5.774493_pt1 | contig 10844 bp, 9 predicted proteins | sample MGYA00520684_ERZ1035041 | MGnify/ENA primary metagenome ERZ1035041 (study PRJEB33766, sample SAMN09781699) | gut metagenome | biome: gut microbiome | host: Homo sapiens | place: Madagascar | study: EMG produced TPA metagenomics assembly of the PRJNA485056 data set... | reverse complement strand
CGCTATTGACAGCGTGCTGTTGTTTTTGTAATATAGCAAAGCTACTTAATAATTTTATTAAAAGAATGGCAGGTTCGGATGCCGTTTTGTTACGAAGGGAGCAGATATGCAGCGAGAGTCACTCCATTGTGGAGAGCTTATAAAGCGTCTTAATGATATTCTTAGAAGATGTGCCAATGAGGAGTTAAGAGCAGATGACATGACATCTTCACAGGTTAAGATGCTTATGATAATTAATGAAACTAAAGATGAATGTATTACGCTTAAGGAGCTTGAGAAGCACTTTGGCGTAGCCCAGGCGACAATAGCGGGAACAGCAGCGAGGCTTGAAAAGAAGGGAATGATAGAAAGCTTCTATGACCCTTCGGATAAAAGAGTCAAGCATGTGAGAATAACAGACAAGGGCAGAGACATGTGCGTTCATGCAGGTAAGGCAATGCATGACAAAGAAAAATGGTTTCTTTCATCGCTTTCTGCTGACGAAAAAGAAGAATTACACCGTCTGTTACAAAAAGTGTACGATGATGTGAATAACTGTGAAAGGAAGTGTAAGAAATGTTAAAAACTTTATCAGCATATATTGGTGAGTATAAAAAAGTCTCGATAAAAACACCAATATATATAATTGTTGAAGTGCTTATGGAAATACTTATTCCGTTTGTTACGGCAAGTATTATCGATAAGGGTATTCAGGCGGGAGACATGAGCAAGGTGTTGATGTACGGTGGACTTATGCTTGTGCTTGCATTTATAAGTCTATTTGCTGGAATTAAGGCAGGAAAATATGCGGCTTTGGCATCTACCGGCTTTGCATGTAATTTAAGAGAGGGAATCTATTCGAATATCCAGAATTTCGCATTCTCTAATATAGACAAATACAGCACAGCAGGTCTTATTACCCGTATGACTACTGATGTTACAAATGTGCAGAATGCATATCAGATGATTCTTAGAATTGCGGTAAGAGCACCACTTATGATGATATGCAGTATGGTTATGTGTTTTATTATCAATCCTACATTAAGTCTTATATTCTTAGGTGCGCTTATTCTTCTTGGATTTGTACTCTTCTTTATTATATATAAGGTAACTCCAATATTCACAGAAGGTTTTGCTAAATATGATGATTTAAATGCGAGTGTTCAGGAGAATGTCACAGGAATCAGAGTTGTCAAAGCATTTGTAAGAGAAGACCATGAGAATAAGAAATTCAGTAAGGCTGCCGAGAATCTTTACAAAACATTTGTTAAGGCGGAATCATGGCTTGCATTCAACAATCCTATTATGATGTTTGTTATATACGGAAGTATTATTGCACTTTCATGGTTTGCAGCACATTTTATTACTGATGGAACTATGACAACGGGTAACCTGACATCAATGTTTTGCTATGTAATGAGCATGATGATGTCACTTATGATGCTTTCTATGATATTTGTTATGGTTTCAATGAGTGCAGCGAGTGCAAGACGAATTGCTGAGGTTCTTAATGAGAAGGCTGATATTACTAATCCGGAGAATCCGGTTATGGAAGTACCTGACGGAAGAATTGATTTCAACCATGTGAACTTCACATACAAGAAAGACAGCGACAAGGATGCTCTTGAAGACATAGATATCCATATAAATGCGGGCGAAACAATCGGTATTATAGGCGGAACGGGTTGCGGAAAGTCAAGCTTCGTTAATCTGATAAGTCGTCTGTATGATGTTAAGGATGGTTCTGTATGCGTAGGTGGAATTGATGTAAGAGACTACGACCTTGAAACTCTTCGTAATGAGGTTTCAGTTGTTCTTCAGAAAAATGTGCTTTTCTCAGGAACTATTCTTGATAATTTGAGATGGGGCGATGAAAATGCGTCTGAGGAGGATTGCATAGAAGCCTGCCGTCAGGCCTGTGCAGATGAATTCATTGAGAGAATGCCTGACAAATACAATACATGGATTGAGCAGGGTGGAAGCAATGTTTCCGGTGGTCAGAGACAGAGACTCTGTATCGCAAGAGCGCTGCTTAAACGCCCTAAGGTTCTTATTCTTGATGATTCAACAAGTGCTGTTGATACAGCCACAGACGCTAAGATTAAGAAAGCATTTGCAACAAAGATACCTGGAACTACCAAGATTATCGTATCGCAGAGAATTTCAAGTATTCAGGACGCAGACAGAATATTGGTGCTTGAGAATGGCTGTGTGAGTGGTTTTGATACTCATGAAAATCTTGTTGAGAACAATAAGGTTTACCGCGAAATCTACGAGGTCCAGACACAGGGCGGCGGTGATTTTGACGAGGCAGGAGAATAGGAGGCAAAGTATGGATAAGAATATTGATATGAAGAATAAGAAAAATAAAGAAAATCCACTTCCTCTTATGAAGAGGCTGCTTGGATACATTTTAAAGAATTACAGGTTTTTGTGTATAGCAGTGCTTGTGTGCATACTTGTTTCAGCACTTACAACACTGATAGCAACGCTGTTTATCCAGAAGCTTATTGACAGTTATATTATTCCGCTGACACAGTCAGCAGTACATGATTATACACCGCTTGCAGGCGCACTTATCAAGCTCGCTGCAGTTCTTATGGTCGGTGTATTATGTTCATATTGCTACAACAGAATTATGGTAAATGTTGGTCAGGGAACTTTAAAGAAGTTGAGGTTAGAGCTGTTTACTAATATGGAGTCACTTCCTATTAAGTATTTTGATACTCATGCACACGGCGACATCATGTCAGTATATACTAACGATATCGACACATTAAGACAGCTTATAAGCCAGAGTATACCTCAGGTTATCAATTCATGCATTACACTTGTATCTACATTTGTAAGTATGATTGTGCTTGATATTCCGCTTACAATTGTATCGGTTGTAATGGTTGTTATTATGCTTTATGTAACTTCTAAGCTGAGTGCACTTTCCGGAAAATATTTCGTTGAGCAGCAGAAGGATATCGGTAAGGTTAATGCTTATATCGAGGAAATGATGGAAGGACAGAAGGTTGTTAAGGTGTTCTGCCACGAGGATAAGAGTATTGAGCAGTTTAAGGAGATTAACAACAGGCTTCGTGAGAGTGCAAACAATGCGAACAAGGTTGCTAATATCACAATGCCTGTTAATGGTAATATAGGTAATATCAGCTATGTTTTATGTGCGATTGTTGGAGGTATCTTAGCCCTCAGTGATTTCTCAGGTCTTACTATTGGTACACTTGTTGCTTTCTTAAGTTTAAATAAGAGCTTTACACAGCCTGTAACCCAGATAAGCCAGCAGGTGAGCAGTATCGTTATGGCAATGGCTGGTGCCGGAAGAGTATTTGAGTTATGTGACGAGAAGCCGGAGGTTGACGAAGGTTTTGTTGAGCTTGTAAATGTAAGATACAACAAGAACAATGAGCTTATTGAGACTAAAGAAAATACTGAGATGTGGGCATGGAAGAAGCCTGAAAAGGACGGCAGTAGTGCAGAGTACACAAGACTTGCTGGTGATGTAACATTTGACGGAGTTGACTTTGGCTATAATCCGGACAAAATGGTACTTCACGATATTAAAATGTATGCTACACCGGGCCAGAAGATTGCATTTGTCGGAAGTACCGGAGCAGGAAAAACTACAATTACTAATCTTATAAACAGGTTCTATGATATTCAGGATGGTAAGATAAGATATGATGGAATTAACATCAACAATATTAAGAAAAATGATTTAAGACGAAGCCTTGGTATCGTTCTTCAGGATACTAACCTATTTACGGGGACAATCATGGATAATATCAGATACGGAAGGCTTGAGGCGAGTGATGAGGAATGCATCGCAGCAGCAAGACTTGCCAATGCTGATGGATTCATCAAGAGACTTCCGGATGGCTATAATACTGTGCTTCATGGCGGAGGTGCTAATTTGAGCCAGGGACAGAGACAGCTTCTTGCAATTGCAAGAGCAGCGGTAGCAGACCCACCTGTACTTATTCTTGATGAAGCTACTTCATCTATTGATACAAGAACAGAGCGACTTGTCCAGAAGGGTATGGATGCGCTTATGTCAGGAAGAACATCATTTGTTATTGCCCACAGACTTTCTACAGTCCGCAATGCAGACTGTATTATGGTTATGGAGCAGGGAAGAATTATCGAGCGAGGAACACACGACCAGCTCATGGAAGAGAAGGGCAGATATTATCAGTTGTATACTGGTAAGAGCATATCAGCGTAGAGACAGAAAAAAAGCAGGTGAGGAAAATTCCTACCTGCTTTTTATTATGTAATAATATTATTATGCATTAATATTAAGATGTCTTGGAAGACCGTCTACCATGATTGGTGAAAGCTCAGCCTGGATAAGTGGTCTGATGTAGTGGATGAGGTCTTCTGTTACGAAGTCATCATCTGTAATCCACTCGAGAGGAACTTTCTTTTCGATGTTAGCAATCTGGTGAACATCATTAGTCTCTGTGATGCACATATATGGATCATCAGAAACTCTCTTAAGAACAACAACCTTACCTGTCTCGCCTTCAAATGCAGCCTTAACAGCGGCACCACCAACGTTGTATGCTTCTGTGATATCTGTACGGCTTGTCATATGAGCTGCACAACGCTGAAGTGTTGAAAGCTCGATAGCACGAGTCTTGATGCCAAGTTCAGCACCAATCTTGTTAGCAAGGAATTTAGCTGAACCAGCAAGCTGCTTGTGGCCAAATGCATCTACGAATTCTACATGCTCTGAAAGCTCGAATACATATCTTCCGTCAGCAACCTTGATACCTTCTGAAACAGCGATAACCATTGAACGGCCCTTAGCTGCAATTTCTTTAACTCTTGCCATGAAATGGTCGATATCAAATACTTTCTCTGGAAGGTAGATAAGGTCTACACCTTCGCAGTCATCACTCTTTGCAAGAGCAGCAGCGGCTGTAAGCCATCCGGCGTTACGTCCCATAATCTCTACAATAGTAACTGTAGGATAATCATATACAAGACCATCTCTGATGATTTCCTTCATAGTAGCTGCAATAAACTTGGCAGCTGAACCAAATCCTGGTGTGTGGTCTGTAACAGCTAAGTCGTTATCAATAGTCTTAGGTACACCCATGAACTTAATATCGCTACCGGTAACGATTGCATAATCAGATAACTTCTTGATAGTATCCATTGAGTCGTTACCACCAATATAGAAGAAATACTTAATATCAAGATCATTAAGTATCTTGAAAATCTTGTCAAATGTTTCTCTGTCTTCGCTTATCTCAGGAAGCTTGTATCTGCATGAACCAAGATAAGATGAAGGTGTTCTCTTTAATAAATCAATATCCATTGTTGAGCTAATCTTCTCTGAAAGATCAACATACTGACCATCAAGAAGTCCCTTAATACCGTGGAGCATACCGTAAACTTTCTTAGCTCCTCTGTCTATGGCTGTCTTATATACCCCAGCAAGACTTGAGTTGATAACAGAAGTAGGTCCTCCTGACTGTCCAACTATAACATTACCATCCATATTATATTCTCCTCCGAATCATATTTCTGCATAAATTATGCATGTTATTATGAGCTTAGTTTAGCACATTTTCCTTAATCATACAACTTAAATGTTGAATATATTAATAATTATATTTATGCAAATGTACAGGCATTTATGATATAATCGTTTCCGGGTGTTTTTAATGCCGTATACGCAAGTAGGTGTGTCTGTGTGGACAGGCAGGAATGGAGAACTATATGTCGGTAAAGATTAATTCTTACAAAGGAAGAAGCATTAGACCAGTGTACAAGGCGAGAATTAAGAAGGATGAATATTCTAATGCGATAGACAGGATATGTAATAGATATAAGTTAGGACACATTAAGCAGAATGAGTCTGGCAGGGAATATAAGAACAGGATGAATAAGCTGTTTTCAGATGATGTGATACAGAGTATGAAGAAATATTCGCATCATGGACGGACCAGCCTTTTCGGGCACAGCGTACATGTTTCTTATTATAATTATCTTGTGTGCAAGAAATTACATCTTGATGAGAGGGCAGGAGCTAAGGCAGGACTTTTACATGATTTGTTCCTGTATGACTGGCACAAGTATTCGCCAGAGAAGGGTGAGAGACTTCATGGTTTTGAGCATCCTACAAAGGCGCTTAAGAATGCAGGAAAGTATTTTGATATAACAGAAAAAGAGGGAGACATGATTGCAAAGCATATGTTTCCATTGACAGTTACACCACCAAAATATAAAGAAACATTTGTTATTGTTCTTGTAGATAAATTCTGCAGCTTTAATGAGGTGCTGGATGATTTCATACACAGAAAGTTCTGTGGAGCGAAAGACACAAGAATTAAATGGTTTGGTGCAAGTAAGGGAGAGAAGCGATGAAATATTTAAGTGAAGAGCAGAATAAATGCTTTGTGGGAACGGGAGAACTTAATAAAGCTGGTGATAGTCTGGCTGTTTTCCTTGACAAATACGACCCTGATAAATATCAGAATCCGTGCAACACGGTGGATACGCTTGTATTTACAAAGGAAGATTTACAGGTTAAGCGGATTCTTCTTATAAAAAGAGGCAATCATCCATGTATTGGATTGTGGGCGTGTCCGGGAGGCTTTGTTGAGTTTAAAGAGAATCTCTACGATGCGGCTTTAAGAGAGCTTCAGGAGGAAACTGGCCTGCATGATATTGAAGCAGAACAGCTTAAATCATATGGCGATTATGACCGTGACCCAAGAACGAGGATTATTACAACAGCATTTGTTGCATTGATAGATGAAGGCAGCCAGAAGGCTCAGGCTGGAGATGATGCAAGAGAGGCCGGATGGTTTGATATATCAGATGAGCTGGTTAATAAGACAGAGGATAAGTCACTTGTTAAGGAAGAATGGCTGTGCAGGCTGTCCAATGCAGATAAGAATATTAATATCTGTGCAAGGGTGGAAGTTATCTATAGAAGAGGTATTCTTAAGAACCGCACATATAAGGTTGTTGACGGCGATGGGCTGGCAGCAGACCATGCGGCTATTATACTGGAAGGATATCATCATGTTAAGGAGGCACTTAACGCATGAGTGAGAAGATAAAGAAGAACGAGAAAGCTAAGAAGCAGACATGGAGAGCCGGCAATATGCTCTATCCTGTGCCTGCCGTTATGGTAAGCTGCGCAAGAAAAGGAGAGAAGCCTAATATTATTACGGTTGCATGGGCAGGAACTGTATGCTCTGATCCGGCGATGGTTTCGATATCAGTAAGAAAAGAACGCTACAGCCATGACATTATTAAGGAAACAGGAGAATTCGTTATTAATCTTACAACAAGAAAGCTTGCGAGAGCCACTGATTATTGTGGGGTAAAATCTGGCAGGGACGTTGACAAATTTGCAGATATGCATCTTACAGCAGCACCGTCAGTTAAGATTGAAGCTCCAGCAATTGCAGAAAGCCCTGTCAATATCGAATGTAAGGTTAAGCAGGTATTAGAGCTTGGAAGCCACGATATGTTTATAGCAGAGGTTATGGCTGTAAATGTAGATGAAAGCCTGTTAGATGAGAAGGGAACACTGCATTTGTCAGACGCAGACCTTATTGCATATTCGCATGGAAGATATTATGGACTTGGTGATTTCATAGGTAAGTTCGGATATTCCGTACAGAAGCCTTCTAAGTCAAAATCTTCCAGAAAGAAAAAATAGGGTTTACAAACCAAATATCATATGTTAGTATAAATGTTACAAAATTGTTACAAAGATATTACAAGAAGATGACTATATATTAACACAATATTTGGAGGACATTATGGAACGCTTGTCAAGATATGGCAGACGAATGAGAATAACACTCATTAAGACAATGACGGTTGCCTGTTTTGTATGTATTATTGCTATTCCATTTTTATCAAAGAATTTATTAAAGACGGAAGCTAATTATTACAGTATTACAATTAACGGAATCAAAGTTGGAGCAGCTAATACGGAAGAAGAAGTTATTGTTGCTCTGGCATCAGCAAGGCAGGAGCTGAGTGCACAGTATGAAGAAATCGTGTACATGGATCCTGATATAGAGATTGCCAAAGAGAATAAAGCAGTTGCACAGAGAATGAGTGTGGACGAGCTGTCTGGTGCAATATACAGTTATATGTTTGATAATGTTATGGATGTTGATTTCCATATGAATTATACAGTAAGACTTGGTGATTTCGTTGTAACATTGGAATCGAAGGATGCAGTTGTTTCTTTATTTGAGAAGCTTATTGCCAAATATGATCCAAACAATGCTTTTACAGTATCACTCAATACGGTTGATGCAGCGACAGGTACTTATGGAATAAGTGTAAATGAAAAGGCCACAGAAACTACAGCAGCAGAGATCGTATCCTCAGCAATTAGTGGTACAGCGATTTCGCAAGACGGAGAGACAGTGGCTAATGGAGATGGTCTTACTGGAATTGGATTCGATGTTGACGTAGTTGTTGTAGAGGTTCCTACGGATAATGCAACTGTAACATCAGTAAATGACGCTTATGAGAGCATTACTAAAGAACACGAAGAAAAGACAGTATATACAGTTGAAGCTGGAGATACATTATCGGTTATTGCACAGAACAATGGACTTACAATGTCTCAGCTTCTTGAGCTTAATTCTAATCTTACAGAGGACAGTGTAATTGCACCTGGCGATTCAATAGTTATTACTGTTCCTAAATCAGAGTTAGCAGTTATTACAACTTATCAGATGACTTATGAAGAAGATTATGAAGCAGAGCCTAATTATGAGGATGACAACACTAATTACAGAGGAACTAATACAGTTATTTCTGAAGGAACCGTTGGTCACAGATCTGTTATAGCAGAAGTTACCTACGCTAATGGTAATGAGACAGCAAGAACATATGTTAAGGAGACTATTATTAAAGAATCTGTTCCGAAGACTATTGCGGTCGGAACACTAACACCTCCAACATATTTAAGACCGATATCAGGAGGAACCTTATCATCCGAATTTGGTTACAGATGGGGAAGTTTCCACAAGGGTGTTGACTGGTATGTTTCGCAGGGTACAACAGTTACAGCGGCAGCAGCAGGTACTGTAACAAGAGCAGGATGGTTTGCTGATTATGGATATTGCGTAGATATAACGCACAGTAACGGAACAATGACAAGATATGCTCATCTTAGTTCTATAAATGTAAGAGTCGGACAGAGTGTATCACAGGGGCAGGCTATTGCAGCATCAGGTAATACAGGCTACAGTACCGGACCACATCTTCATTTTGAAATATGGGTTGGAGGAACTGCTGTGAATCCGCTCAATTACGTTAATAAGAATTAATAAGTATTGAATAGGCTGCCCTGTTAAGGACAGCCTTTATTATGTAACTAAATGCATTTTAAATGCATATAATAAAATAAGGGTGAAATTGCCATATTTTTTATAAATGTATTTTCGGAGAAAATCTTTACAAATCAAAGTTCTGTGATATACTTTATAAGATGTGACTATTATGTTTAGAGGTGCTATATGGAACAATATGTTGTCAAGGGTGGAGTGCCACTCAGAGGAAAAGTTTCCATTGGTGGTGCAAAGAATGCAGCTTTAGGTATTCTTGCAGCAGCAATCATGACAGATGATACTGTAACAATTGAAAATGTACCTAATGTTAGAGACACAAGAGTTTTACTTCAGGCTATAGAAGGAATTGGTGCTAAGGTTAAGTATGTTTATAACAATTCCGTTCAGATAAATGGTGGTTCAATCTGTGATACCAATGTAGAATATGATTATATAAGAAAAATAAGAGCATCCTACTATCTGTTAGGTGCTTTACTTGGCAAGTACAATGAGGCTCATGTTGCACTCCCAGGAGGATGCAATATCGGAAGCCGTCCAATTGACCAGCATATCAAGGGCTTTAAGGCACTTGGTGCGGATGTTGATATAGATTGTGGAGTTGTACATGCAAAGGCAGAGAAGCTTACAGGAGCTCATGTTTATTTTGATGTTGTAACAGTTGGTGCAACAATTAATCTTATGATGGCTTCATGTATGGCAGAGGGAGACACTATTCTGGAAAATGCGGCTAAGGAACCGCATATAGTTGATGTAGCCAATTTCCTTAATTCTATGGGTGCTAACATTAAAGGTGCAGGAACTGATGTAATCCGTATCAAAGGCGTTAAGAGACTTCACGGATGTACTTATTCTATTATTCCGGATCAGATTGAGGCTGGAACATTTATGATGGCAGCAGCAGCTACACATGGTGATGTTGTTATTCAGGATATTATTCCTAAGCATATGGAATCAATATCTGCAAAGTTAATTGAGATGGGATGCAGGATTGAGGAAGGTGATGACAGCTTAAGAGTTATAGCAGAGGGCTGTACACTTAAGAGTACTAATGTTAAGACTTTGCCATATCCTGGATTTCCAACGGATATGCAGCCACAGATTTCAGTTGTACTTGCACTTGCTGAAGGTTCAAGTATGGTAACTGAGAGCATATTTGAGAACAGATTCAAATATGTAGATGAGCTTGGAAGAATGGGTGCCAAGATTAAGGTTGAGGGTAACACAGCCTATATAGAAGGTGTTAAAAGCTTTTGTGGTGTGCAGCTTAATGCTCCGGATTTAAGAGCTGGTGCGGCACTTGTTATTGCTGCGCTTGCAGCAGATGGTATATCAGAGATTGATGATATTGAGTATATCCAGAGAGGTTATGAGGATTTTGAAGGAAAGATTACTAACCTTGGTGGAATTATTAAAAGGGTTGATTCAGAGAGAGAACTTCAGAAGTTCAGGCTCAAGATAGGTTAATTGCAGGCTGTAGCGGATATTCCGTTACAGCTGTTTTAATTTATATTTAAT